>Ga0209812_10000900_pt1 | contig 23400 bp, 13 predicted proteins | sample JI71714BDNA_FD_187502 | JGI IMG/M metagenome (GOLD analysis project Ga0209812, IMG submission 187502) | Wastewater effluent complex algal communities from Wisconsin, to seasonally profile nutrient transformation and Carbon sequestration -... | ecosystem: Engineered > WWTP > Effluent > Algae...
CTGCGCATAGCCGGCCTTGGCCTTCTCGGGCACCAGCTCCACGTTCTCCCGATCGTCGCGGTCCACCGTGGTGGCCAGCACGCGCAACCGACGACCGCTGAGGTCGATGTCGCCACCGCGTTCCAGCAGGCCCATCTGACTTTCGCTGAGGGCGGTGAGGTCGTCGCGCAGGAGCTTATCGATGCTCACCTTGAAGTATTCGCTCATGCGCACGAGAAGCTCGAACGAGGGTTCGGCGGTGCCGTTCTCGTAGCCGCTGTAGCTGGAGCGTTTCACCTCGAGGGCGATGGCGGTCTCTTCCTGCGAGCGGCCACGGCGGGTTCGCAGGAGCTTGATGTTGGAGCCGAAGACGGGGTTTGCCATGTGAAGAGTGTCTTATGTCGGTTGCAGGGCTGTCTTATGCTGTGGGGCGGTGTTCATGCTTGGTGGGGTTCAGCACCAGCCGGGTCCAGCGGGATCGAAGGGCAGCTGAGCAGTTCTTTGAGCTCTTGCAGCATGCCCTGGATATCGTGGCTTTCTCCACCGGCGCGTTCCTCCAGTTGATCCAGGCGGATCAGGATATCCTGGTTGGCGACCACCACATCGCGCATGCGTAGGAAGAGGCGGATGATGCGCAGGTTGAAGGCCATGGCACGCTGGGTGCGTAGGAGCAGACCCAGGGTAAGTATACCCACCTCCGTGAAGGCCTGCACCGGAGCCCCTGCAACTGTGACCATGGTCTCCGAACGCGTTGGTAGAGCGGCCTGTTCTTCGGGTGTAAGAAGGAGGACGCTGCCTTCCTCGAAATAGGCCGCACCGGCCCGCACCACGGCCTTGATCCGCTTCAATGGCACACCGTGGAGCCCGGCCAGATCACGATCCAACAGCACGTGCTGCCCACGGACCACGATGACCTTGCGCGCCAACTGCCGATCCAACAGTTCGGTGATGCCGTAGCGGCCCACTGGCTCGTGCACCACGAAACGCTGCATAGGCAGTAGGTCGGTGTAGGCGGGCTTGTTGAAGGCGCTATCGGTTGCCAGGGTTCCCATCATTCCGTTGATCAGTTATCCGACGGACAAATCTAATGACTATTTTACTGACCGCAACATGACGGTTATTTTGTCAACACGGAACTGTTGGTGGGACGGGATCCTCCGCCAGGGATGGGAGGGGCAGCTCCCGCACGGCCGGGCCTTGTGGAGGCGTGCAACGAGGAGGCCCCGAGGAACGAGGGGACCCCGCAGTGCCGCCACCGCTGGACCGGCCGTACGGGACTATAGCGGACAGCCCGTTCCCGCCGCTTTGGGCGGGAGGCGGCCAACTACAGCCTCACCCCCGGCCCCTCTCCCAAGGAGAGGGGGGAAATGCCAGCGTTGATCGAAGCACCCGTAGCGTCTTCCGCTGCACAGCGGAACCACCGAGTCGACTTGACCCAACGCCAGTCTGTAAAGGAGAATGAAAAATGTAGAATGATGAATGTAGAATGGAAAACGGGCAACGCACCATCCTAAAACTGGATCTGTAAGGGCGCATCATGATGCGCCCCAACTCCATGGAACGAACGATCCTCCACCTGGACCTCAACACCTTCTTCGTGAGCGTGGAACGGCTGGAGAACCCCAAGCTGGTGGGCAGGCCCGTGCTGATCGGCGCCGACAGCGACCGCGGCGTGGTGGCGAGTTGCAGCTACGAGGCACGTGCCTTCGGGGTGCGCAGCGCGATGCCGATGAAGATGGCCAAACAGCTGTGCCCGGAGGCGATCATCCTTCGCGGCGATAGTGGCGCGTACCTGAAGAAGAGCGATGAGGTGACGGAGATCATCCGTGAACAGGTGCCGCTGTTCGAGAAGAGCAGCGTGGACGAGTTCTACGTGGACCTGAGCGGCACCGACAAGTTCCAGGGCAGTCGCAAGCTGGCGGTGGAACTGCGCAAGCGCATCGGCACCGAGAGCGGGCTGCCCAGCAGTTTCGGGCTCAGCATCAACAAGACGGTGAGCAAGGTGGCCACCGGCGAGGCCAAGAACGGCGTGGGCGAATGGTACGTGGAGCGCGGCACGGAGAAACCCTTCCTGGCGCCGATGCCCATCGAGCGGATCCCCGGCGTGGGCGAGAAGACGGCGCACCTGCTGCGCAGCATGGGCGTGGCGAAGATCCACACGCTGCAAGAGCTGCGCGTGGATCTGATGCAGCGGCTGCTGGGCGAGCATGGCCCCGTGCTGTGGCGCAAGGCGAACGGCATCGATGACAGTCCGGTGATCGCCTGGCACGAGCGCAAGAGCATCAGCACGGAGCGCACGTTCGAACGCGATACGATCGATGTGGTGAAACTGAAGGGCATGCTCACCGCCATGGCCGAGAGCCTCGCCTTCCAACTGCGCAAGGGCCAGAAGCTCACCAGCTGCATCGCGGTGAAGATCCGTTACGCCGACTTCAACACGCACACCAAACAGATCCGCATTGGCTACACGGCCTGCGACCACATCATCCTACCCGCGGTACACGACCTCTTCCGCGCGCTGTACGACCGGCGCCAGCGGATCCGCTTGATCGGTGTGCGCTTCAGTCACCTGGTGGGCGGCGGGCACCAGATGGACGCCTTCACCGATACGCAGGAGGCCATGGACCTGTACCAGGCGATGGATAGGATCCGCAAGCGCTTCGGCGACCGCACCGTGATGCGCGCGGCCGGTATGGAGGCGAAGAGCATCGGACGGATGGACAACCCCTTCGATGGGCAGGCGCCGGTGTTGTTGGCGAACCGCAGAACGTGAATGCGGATCAGAAGATCAGATAATGAGATGATCAGAAAATGGAAATACCGGGGATGGCATGGGCGGGTGATGATCTGATCTTCTGATCGACACATTTTGTGATCGGGTTTGGGCGTGCCCCCGCTCAAAAGCAGCGGGGTCGGGCCATCCGCTGTACTCCGCAGTCGCTGCGCGCCTTTGCGGGGTGCCGCTGCTGTCCCTCACGCAGGTTCCCGGCCCGAGGGATGACCATACCCCTGCTACGAGCGCAACGAAGGAAGACTCGAACTTCGAGTTGTTGTACTGAGCACCGACATGATCATTCCCGCACGCTCACACCAGATCCAACACCACCTCTCCCACCGCTGCATCGATCCGCGCGCGCTCTTCAGCGGTGATCCTCACCTGCACGGCCTGGGCATTCTCTACCGCCTGCTTGGCATCGCGCGCGCCCACCAGAAGCACTGTGATGCCCGGCCGGTCAATGGTCCAGCGCAATACCAGCTGGCCCAACGTACATCCCTTATCGGCCGCGATGGGGCGCAGCACTTCCAACATAGTATTGACACGCTCGATGTTGTACGGGCGGTAGTGCTTATGGTTGCTCCGGTGATCGCCGGGTGCGAACACATGCCCCGGCTTGATCTTGCCGGTGAGCAACCCACGTTCCAACGGGCTGTACGCGATGATGCCCAGGCCGTGCTCGATAGCGTAGGGTATCGTCGTGTCGTCGATGCCGCGTTTCACCATGCTGTAGGGGACCTGATCGCTCACCACCGTGGTGTGCTTGCGTGCTTCGGTGAGTTGCTCCACATTGTAGTTGCTCACACCCACATGGCGCACTTTGCCCTGCTGTACCAGCAGCTCAAGCGCTTCCATGGTCTCGCTGATGGGCGTGGTGGCGTCGGGTGAGTGGTGTTGCAGAAGGTCGATGTGGTCGGTACGCAACCTGCGCAGGCTCTGTTCACATTCGAAGATCACGCTCTCCTTGGCGCCGTACTTGTACACCTCTATGGGACGCCCAGCGTTATCCTGGCTGTGCATGCCGAACTCCCCCTTCTTCAGATCCCACCGGAAGCCGAACTTGGTGAGCAACTGCACTTTGTCACGCGGGATGCCCTGTACAGCCTCGGCCACGATCTCTTCGCTAAGGCCCTGGCCGTAGATAGGTGCGGTATCGATAGCGGTCACACCCGTGTCGAAGGCGGCACGGATGGCGCGTACGGCATCCTTGCGGTCGTTACCACCCCACATCCAACCACCGGCGGCCCACGCGCCGAAGGTGATCACAGGCAGTTGAAGGGTCGAGGGGCCAAGCTTGCGGTATTCCATGCTGCAAAGATCGGGAGACAGCTCTGCGTGCCGACGTTCGTTCCGGATCCGCACCTTTGCGGCCCGAACACCCCATGAGCAGTTCTTCTGGACACCGGCCGCCACCGAAATGGAAAACAGCCCTGTTGATCTGGCTGGCCATCTACCCTTCCATCACCCTGTTAGTGCTCGTCTTCGGCCAGCACCTGGCGCGACTTCCACTGATGCTGCGCACCTTGGTGATGACCGCGATCCTGGTACCCTTGATGGTATTCGTGCTACTGCCATGGCTGCAGAAGCTGTTCGCAACCTGGCTGCGCAAGTGATCTCTACAGACCGCTAACGGCCTTGATCAGTCGTTGTGCACGCACACCGTCCGCCGAGATCACCTGCACTAGATAGGGGCCGCTCGGAAGACCGGTCAGATCGAGTTCGACGCGCGCCGTGGTGACAATGACCTGGCGTACTTCTCGACCACTCGCGTCCAGCAAGCGCACATGCCCCAAGGGCCTGCCATCGGTGCGCTGCAGGATGGTACTGCCGAACACGGGATTCGGAGCGAGGCTCACGACCTGAACATCCCGTTCGGCGATGGTGGTGTTGAGGTTGACCGGGACACGTACGATGACCCCGCCATTTGCTAGGACATTGCCTAAGGGAACCAAGCCATTGCTACGACGGAACCAGGTGGTACTGACCGATGTGAAGGAGGGCGAGGTCTGCCTGCGCTCCACGAGCACAGCATCGGATATGGTGGCATCCTCCAAGATGATGGTTCCGGCTGCGAGGATGGTGACCTGCAGTTCCGAACTGGCCGTGTTGGTGGCGACCGCATCGGTCCAGGTGTCCTCCACCGAGGCCGGGAACTGCAGGATAGCCGCGGGGTCCGTATTGATCTGCGACGGACTACCCGGACTCAGGCGTGTACCCAGATCCAAGACCCCGGTACTTGAAGCCCGGTAGTACCCGAACTGGTTCACCAATCGAACGGCGTGCGTGGCCGTGGGGAAGTCCACTGCATAGGGCGTTGTCGAAGGGAGTAGGACGGAGTCCGTGGTGGTGCCGATAAGGCTGAAGTCCAGCGCGCTGAAGTCCCAGACCACATCGCTCCCGCTGGTGACGAGACCGGGAACAACACCGTAGGAACGGGTTTCCACTGGATAGGCACCGATGGCAGGTACCGCCTGGGGGTGAACGAAGACAGGTTGTGCAAGAAGCTTCGCAGAAGAGATCAGAAGAGAGAGTGAGAGTGTGTTCCGCATGGGGCGCAAAGAAATGGAAGAAGCCACTACTCCAGCCGTGAGCGTACGCAGGCAGACCAAAGCCAACATGTCATCATCGGTGAACCATTCATCGTTCGATCCGTAGCGACCCACGAACTAATGCATATTTGTTGCGTTATATTCGCACCGTCTTTCCGACCAATGCTTCGCCTGCGCCTCTTCGCTTCCTGGTCGCTGCTCTTGGTGGTGGCCTTCTCGGTACTGCCGAAGTATGCGCTGCACGGCTTCGTGCATGGGGTGGATGCCCACGCGAGTCAGGATAACCGTGCTCAGGTCGATGAGGTCTGCGCGCTTTGCGGCCCCAGTGCGCTGATGGCCGACCAAATCACCAGCTGGTCAGGCTGGTCGTTGACCCTCGTGTTCCTGGGTCTTGTTCTCGTGGCGGAGGCGCGGCTTCTGCTACAGAAGCGCAGCACGTCTCCCGCGCGCGGTCCACCTGCGCTTGTTCTGGCATAGGGTTCCACCAAAAGACGGTAGCCCCTACCCGCACTCGCCATGCGGATCGATCGTTTTCCACTGCACACCGCACCTGCGTGTTTGCGTGTGATCAACCCAAACTCTTCACCTTGCCGGACCGAGGGTCCGCATGGCATACCCATTGAACAACTTCACCTCATGTACAAACCAACTCCGCAACTCACCCTCGCTCTTGGGCTAACCCTTGCTCTCGCCGCGTGCAAGAAGGACGAAAAGGCTGACCCGATCATACCACCTGCTCCAGTGAACGAAGAAGAGCTGATCACCGACGTAAAACTCTTCTTCACCGATCCAGCTGGGAACACGTACGAGTGGCACGCTGAAATAGACGACGTGGCCGTCCTAATCCATGCCGACACATTACCCGCCAATACCTTGCTGGAAACGGAGATCCTCGTTCTTGACGCCAGCACCACACCTGCTGATACGGTGAGCAACGAGATCCTGGCCGAAGGGGATGAACACCAGTTCTTCTTCCTGCCCACCGGGGTCGGTGTGACCTTCACCTACTCGGACAGCGATGAGAACGGGCGCCCGATCGGCTTGTTGAGCCAATGGCAAACAGGCACTGCGGGGGCAGGTGAAGTGGAGGTGATCCTGCGCCACGAACCGATCAAGGACGCCACAGGTGTGAGCAACGGTGACATCACCAATGCCGGCGGATCAACGGATATCGAAGTGGTCTTCCCGGCCGTAGTGCAATAGCGCGGCGGGTTGAACGAAGAAGGCGCGGGGGTGGGGACCTCCGCGCCTTTGCATTCTCGGCTGTTCAGGCGCACGCCTTGCACGTACCCTGCAATTCCAGCTGCCCTTGTTCCACCTTGAAACCCCGGGGCACCTTCACGGTCGGCATTGCCACGGTCGGCAGGCAATAGACCGAACCACAGGCGCGGCAATGGAAGTGGGCGTGTGCGTCCTTATGGTTCCCATGCTCACACTCGCTGGCGCAGGCTGCGAAACACGAAGTGCCCGCCCCATCTAGCACACGGTGTACGATACCGGCCTCTTCGAAGGCGTTCAGTGCGCGGAAAACGGTGACCCGATCCACCGCCACGGAAAGGCGCTCCTCCACTTCCGTCTGGGTGAGCGCGCGATCACTGCGCAGCAATAGCCCGAGCAGGTCTGTGCGCAAGGCGGTGATGCGGAAACCTTTGCTGCGCAGCAGTTCGGGGACATCCATGGCGCGAAGGTACCGTCGCTGCGGCTAAGCCCTGCGGTTACTCTTGAAGAGGACAGAAAGGACCAGCGCCCGTCTCATGAGGCAGACGAGTCGTCATTCCTTCACGAATCTGGCGACCAGGTTTCCTGTGAGCGTCTCCATCAGAAGTGTCCAAGTACCGGGGCTTAGTTGGCGCACATCCACACCGTTCCTTCCTTCGACCCGCAGCCGTGTATGGCGGCCGAGCACGTCCACCGCAGTGGCCCGTTCGATCGGAGCGGTCATACCCGTAACGAAGCAGAACGCCGTGGTGGGGTTGGGGAAGAGTTGGATCCGTTCTTGCGCCGATAACTCGATGCCCACATTGAGCACCACGGTGATCGGTTCGGTCATCCAAAGGCATCCATTGCCATCGATGTATTGGACCTGATAGGTGCCGTTCGCTTCGGCGATCACGAAGGGTTCACCTGTTGCCGTGTTCTCTCCTTCGTAGAGCCACTGCCATTCCACCCCGCCATCGATCCAGAGCGAATCGTTGTCCTGCTGCACCACAAGGCCTGGGTCCGCTGCAGCCGCCACTTGTACCGAGTCGAGGAAGGTCACCCCATTGGCATCCGTCACTTCCACGAGGTAGTCGCCTTCGCACAAGCCATCGATCGACGACGTATTGGCACCGGTACTCCACACGTAAGTGAACGGACCTTGCCCATTCGTGAATGTGATCACCTCTCCCGTGCATTGTCCCACGCAAACCGGACTAACGATCGTGCTCACGTGAAATGTCGTGTCGGTGGCGGAGATCATCATCGCATCGCCGTTGGAAACGTCGTCGATGGTGGTGCTTCCGTAGGTGACAATGCCCCAGTAGTAGCCGCCGAAGTAGATCCGGTGCGGCGCTTCTGTTTGGCGGTGGATGCACAGCGGTACATCGCGTTGGTTGCCACCGGCCCGTTCCACCCAGACCACATCGCCATCTCCATCCATCTTCATGATCGCCATGTCCTCGCCACCGGCACTGGAGAGTGAGGTCCCGAAGAAGTCCACTGTATTGAGGAACTGCACCGCCACGTAAGCATTGCCTTGGCCATCCGCGGCAACGCTCCAACTCAGGTCCCGTTGGGTCGATCCAGTGCTCTTTCCCCATTGAAGGTTCCCGTTCGCATCGAACTTCAGGATCATGAAGTCGTCGTTGCTGCTCACCGAAACGAGGGTATCATCCGGCAGGAACAGGCTTCCCCACAGCCTGCCCACCATGAACACATTGCCCAGTGTATCTGCCGAGATACCCATGCCCTCGTGATCTCCCGCCCCATAGCTGTTCGCCCAAAGCGCGTTACCGTCGAGATCACACGCCATGACGAAGGCCTTTCCGGAGTTCGATGTGGTGGAGATCGGCAGCCCATCGAACTCACCAGCCGCAAAGCTGAACTGACCGGTAACGAACAGGCGATCATTCGCTACACTGATGGAGCGCGCCGACTTACTCTGGCCAAGGCCCGTGCTGAGCTTGGCCCAATTCAATGTACCGGTGCTGTCGTAGCTCGCCACAAAGATCTGGCGTTGGCCATTGTTGGTGATCTGGAGCGGATCGAAACGCACCGTGAAACCGCCCACGAAACCCGTGATGAAGACATCACCTTCCGGCGAAACGGCAATGCCACGGGCCTCATCATTGGAACTGCTGCCAGCACGTCGTGCCCAGAGGCAGGTGCCATCCACATCGTAGCGCGCCACGAAAATGTCATCACCGACGTATGAATCTAGCGTAACATCGTCGCTGAAGACCGCACTGCCATTGTAGCTTCCGGTGATGTAGATCCGGTCCTCCTCATCGATGGCGATGTCGTAGGCCAAGGCATCATCGAAGGTGACAATGACACTGCGTACCCACTGACAATTGCCAGCCGCATCATACTTGGCCAATACACCCGCGGTGTTGCTTCCAGTGGTAACGGTACCGCAACCGAACTCCGAAGTGCCTCGAACGCTCCCGGCCCAGTACACATTGCCCTGGCTATCCGTAGCGATGCCGTAGCACTGGTCCACATTGCTGCCATCACCGGCACTCACAGCCCAGTTCCATTGCTGGGCGCTGAGGTCCTCAAGTTGGATAACAAAGAGAAGAAGGAGAACGCAGAGTCGCATGCTGGTGTGTTCTGATGTCTATACGGCAAATGTCGGTCATACCTGCAGAACTGCTGTCGTCTTAGGTTCAGGACCGACATTCACCTTCGGTCAGAAAGCCCCCTTGACACCCCTAGCCCCGGCGTCGCTTAGATCCCTGCGAACCGCACGATGCCATCGTGTAGCTTTCCGCCGTGAGATCCATCCTCCTCATCATCCTTACCGCGCTGCTCGGGAACAACGCGCTTGCGCAAGCTTTCCGGCATCCGGTTCTGGACACGTTGGTCTCGCATCTGTCCGGACCGGATCAGGATAGTCCGCTTCACTTCATTGATCAAGCGCTGCGGTCACTCGCACCGAACGACGACCCACGCGTGTACTACTTCCTGCGACGCTACCGTTGTGAGCAGTTGTATTACCAAGGACTTTGGGACGAAAGCCTAGTGGAAGCGGAACGGGCAAAACGCATCGCCGAAGAACTGAACGACAGCCTGCTGTTGGCGAGTTCTTTGAACCAAGTAGCCGTACTTCTGGAGGAGAGCCAGGACAACATCGGGGCTATCGCGCTGTTGCTGGAAGCGTTGGAAAGATATCCGAAGAACGATAGTAGCCATTACGCGATCACACGCCCCTACCGCATCCACGGGAATCTCGGGCTGTGCTATGCGAATCTGGGGCAGCTTGAACGCGCACGCACCCACCAAGAGCTTTCATTCCAACTGGCCGAAAGCACCGGTGTGGTGCGTGGCCAAATATTGGCGTTGCTGGAACTGGGCCGACTGGACATGAGCAAGGGCGACCATGGTCCGGCGTTGGAAAAACTTCAACGTGCGCAACGATCGGCCGCTGCTTCGAACATCCCTGACATCGATGTGGAAGCTCGCACCACAATGGCCGTTGTGCACTGCGGAATGGGCCATGTACTGGAAGGGTTGAAGACCTTCCAAGAAGCTTGCCTGTATGTAGGGACACAACCCGGGGTCGCACCTCGCACAGTGATCGAATTGCACGCGACCATGGCACGCACGCTGGCAGACATGGGCCTGCACCACGAAGCCCTGGATGCCGCACGCACTTGGCACGCACTGGATAGCGTGCAGCGCATCAAGGCGGCAGCCACGGCGCAGCGCACCTTGCTGACCCTGCATGCCACCGATGCCGCGTTGGCAGCAGAGCGGTACCGCGCAGAGGCTGCTGCGCGCGAAGCCAAGATCGGATCACGGACCCGGAAGATCACATTGATCGGTGGTGCGGCCGTATTCACCCTATTGCTTGTCGCGTTGCTCCTTCACCTTGCACGGGTCCGCCAAAAAGACCGTCTGGCCCGCCTCACCCTGTTGCGTGCGGAACAGGAACGCATGATCACCGACCTCCATGTGCGCGAACAACTCGGACGGGACCTGCATGACGATCTCGGCGCAGGACTCTCGGCGTTGAAATTGCACTGCGAATTAGCTACAGACCTCGCTGCCGACGAAGTGAACAGAAAGCGGAATGCCGCACTTTCGAACACCGCCGGCGAGCTTATCGAAGGCATGCGTCACATACTATGGTCGGTGGATCATCCGGACGCGACCGCTGATGAGATCCACCACTACCTCGCCTCCAAGGCACATGCCTACTGCGCGCAGCGCGACCATGCACTACGGTTGACCGGCGATGCCCATGGACCTTCGACCCTAGTGCCAGCAGCACTAAGACAACTTCCTTGGCTCATGGTGAAGGACGCGCTCAAGTGCCTTCTAGAAAACCCCTTCGACGACCCTGTGGAACTGGAGGTACGTTGGAACGAACAACTCGAGATCACGGTGCGGTGCCCAGTTGCGGAGGACAAAGAGCTTCGCACTCAATTGGCTTCGACCATGGCCGAACACCAAGTTGATGTTTCCCGTCTTGGTGGTTCCATACGAACGCGTACAGAAGGAGCGGTATCCGTGACCATTCGTTTGCCGAAGACCTTTCCCCCGGAACAGACCGGTCTCGATAGGCGCACGTTCGCGGGACCGCTCATAGCCCTGTTGCTATTCGCGAGCACTGCGGTTGCTCAAAAAGAACGCCTCTTCGAACATCCCGTGCTTGACAGCCTACTTTCTCCGGCCGCCAACAGTGCACCATTACCGGTGCAACTGCGCGCGCTGAACGCAGCAATGGAACATCTGTCGGGTGAGGAGGACCCGCGCCTTGAATGCCATCTTCTCTTGTCCCGTGCTAACGTAATGTACCATAGAGGGCTTTACGACATGGGCATCGCCGATGTGAACCGTTCATTGGTGCTGGCACAACAGGTGAACGACAGTTTGCTGATCGCCACGACGTACAACATGATCGGACTGTTGAACGAGAACCTCGGGAATGATGCGGTCACCCTACCATGGTTTGAAAAAGCACAAGCGTGGATGCCAGTGCATGGTGCTTCCAACTACCCGGTGGTGAAGGACTACCACCTCGATGGCAACATGGCACAATGCCATTTGAACCTGGGGCGTACCACCACAGCCGAGGACTTCTTCCGGCGATCCTGGATGCGTGCCACCGAGGCCAAGGATACTCGCGCCATGGCACTTGCACTGCTGGGACTCGGGCAAGTCAAGATACTTCACGCAGACCATGCTGAAGCTGCAAGACTTCTCGAGACCGCCCTGACCTGCGCGAACATAGGCCCGGATCTTGATGTGGTGTACGACATCCTTCCCGTGCAAGCAGAACTCCTCATCCGCGAGGGGAAAACGCACAAAGGCCTCGACTTGCTCGACAGCTCGATCGCACTGTTGGAGGAGGACACGTTGATCTCCTCTTCGTGCCGCCGAGATGTGTATGAGCAGGAATCCCGGCTTCGCGAAAGTGCCGGTAGGTTGGACGAAGCCGTGGTCGCCTGGCGGAAGTGGTGGCGCGCGGACAGTGCCATCCACGTGGAGGACGACCGCGCTGCCTTAGCCACCGTGCGTATCATGTTCGATAACGACAGGGAATTGCTTGAACAGCGCGCCCTTCGCGATCAAGAACAAGCACAACGCGAATTGACCCGGCACCAACACACCGTGCTTCTCATCGCCTCGGCAAGCATAGCCCTCCTCGTTCTGGGCATCGTGCTTCTCTACACCAGTCGCCAACGCAACAAGCGAAAAACGCTAGCACTACGATTGGAACGAAGCCAAGCCTCAAAGCGGCTGGCCGAACTGCATACACGCCACAGCGCTAGCGAGGAGATGCACCGCCAACTCGGCAAAGGATTGGCCGCGTTGGAGCTCCGCACGACACTCGCACTAGCTAGTGTAGAAGACCCGATTGAGCACACCCGGCTCCGCACCATCAACCAACACAGCAAGGAGCTCATCGGCAGTTTGCGACGCATCACTTGGGCAATGGAAACCGAACAAAGCAGCCTTGCCGGCACGATCGACAATACGCTATACTATTCGGTAAACTACGCCGCCCAACATGGGCTTTCACTTCATGCCAACGTTCAACCCGAATGGCCGGACATGGAATTGGACAACGATCAACGCCGGGCGATCTTCCTGGTGGTGAAAGAAGCGTTGCACAATACGGTGAAGCACGCTAGAGCCGATCGGGTCGACCTCGACATATGGTACGACCGAGGTGTGCATGTGCGCCTCTCCGATAACGGTCCCGGTTTCCAAAGCCCCTCTCCAAGAGCAGGAAATGGACTTCGGAACATGCGCGCCAGAATAGAGAACCTCGGTGGAACGTTCATCATGGACAGCAAGGCAGGTGTGACCATTGCATTCCACATCCCCTTGGTCGCCGCACAGAACGAAAGTTCCACATTGGACACCCTATCGCGTTGAAACACTAGGTTGCACCATGCCATTGCGGCGCTTCATCCTTCTAATGCTCTACACGTGCTACCTGCTAGGCTTACGTGCGCAGTGGAGTGTATTCGATGGCGATTCGCTTGAACGTACCCTTCAACTCATGCAGGACGATACGAACAAGCTCATCCGTTGCGACCAACTGAACTGGTCCCGCATGCTTTCCACCGAGGGCGTACATACATTGGACCAAGCAGACTCCATCGCGCTCCGGCTAAGCAAAAGTGCCCAGCCACGCATCGCCGAGTACGGCGAATATCATTTGGGAAGGAACGCATATATGCGCGGCTACCGGGCGAAATTCACGCGGAATATGCCGTTGGCCGTCGAGCATTTCAAGCGGGCTTTAAGAGGCTCGCCATACACACCCGTGCCGCATGCGGACGCGCTCGACGGGCTGGGTGTGGTGCACCGGGCCATCCATCTTCCGGATCTCGCTCTCCACTACTTCATCGCCGAGCGCGATACGTTACTTTCCATGAAGAGCCCACCTCTGGAGAGTCTCCTACGTGCACGCATCCACGTGGCAGCGGCGCTACGCGATCTTGGCCGCTACGCCGAAGCGAGCGCCGAACTTCAAGCGTGTGACACCAATGTCATCAATTCTTCTCGCGCACTCTGGCATGTGGAACGGGCGATGCTATGCGCAGCCACCGGCGATACCCTTCGGGCTTTTCCGATATTGGCATATGCCGACGCCATCCTCGGTGGATCAAGCGAACAGTGGGACCGCATCCCGGTCCTTGAACCGACCGCTCGCCTATCGATCCAGGCTGGTCGTCTGCCCGAAGCCGTCGTCACCGCGCGACACTGTTTGGCCATCGCAGCAAGCAGCCGTGACCGCGCAGCCTGGTGCGGGTGTTCGGCGATCATGGGCGAAGCACACCTCAGGGCGGGTGATATCGCAATAGCGGAACGGGTACTGGAAACCACATTGGACACCGCGCGGAAGTACGGATACATCGGAATAAGCCGAGAAAGTGGGGATGATGGGGATATGGTACACGCCGCAGCGATCCTTGTGGAACTTCTGAAGAGGCAAGGGCGCACTGCTGAGGCATTGACCATGCTGGAACAATGGGCGGCTTGGAAGGACACGCTCTACCGGATCGAAGGCCGCGATGAGGTACTGCGGTCGGAACTGCAACAAGCTTACTTGAACGACAGCATCGCCGATGCAGCGCGTGTGTACACCGCCACGTTCGAATACCGCAACGCATTGGAATCGGTACGTTCCAAGCGAGACCGGTTGTTCGCCATCGGTGCCATAGCATTCATTCTTGTGCTCATCGCCGTGTATTTATTGGTGAACAGCCGTCGGCGAGAGCGCGAACTGGCCCACCACCAACTCCTGCAGAACGAACAACAACACGTGATCGACGAACTCCGGATGCGCGAGCAGATCTCCGAGGACCTGCACGAAGAATTGGGCGCGGGGCTTAGCGCGTTGAAGCTCTACAGCGACATGGACCTCGCGGAAGAAGCGGATCCGCGACGAAAACAACTGTTGCAAAGCCGGAGCGCAATGGCTGATGAACTCGTCGCCAGTTTGCGTCAGATCATCTGGACCATGAACAGTCCGAACACCAACGTCGAACAACTCGTGAACTACCTCGTGGACCATGCACACCTCTACTGCGCGCAGCATGGCTTGCGCTTGGCCACGCACGTGAAGGGCGATTGGCCGATCCACCTGCTTCGTCCCGAACAACGACGCAACCCGTTCCTGGACCTGAAAGAGACCCTCGCGAACACGGTGAAGCATGCCCATGCCGATCGCGTGGAACTACGGATCACTTGGGAGAATGCATTGATCATCACTGTACTGGACAACGGCAAAGGCCTGAACGCACATCCGGACCGGCTGACGGGGAACGGACTTCGAACCCTGAAACGGCGCATTGCGGCCATCGGCGGAACGGTGGACATCAACGGTACCGAAGGCATGCGCGTGCAACTCCGCATTCCAATGGCCGCGGAGCTACAGTAACTAAAGTTCCCTTTCACCAACACGGCCTGCTCGCCAATTTCGCATCCATGGGAACCAATGCACTTCCATTCATCGGTCTGGTCGAAGATGATGCACGTGTGCGGGAAGCACTGCACATGATCCTCGGTACCGCCAAAGACATGGCGCTGGAGCGTTCTTTCGCCAATGCCGAAGATGCACTGGAACAGTGGACAACGAATTGCCCCGAAGTGGTGATCATGGACATCAATCTGCCGGGTGCCAGTGGGATCGACTGCGTGAAGGAATTAGCTGCGCGCTGGCCGAACACGCAGTTCCTGATGTATACCATGCACGACGATGACCAGCGGGTGTTCGATGCGCTGAAGGCCGGCGCGAACGGTTATCTCTTGAAGAGCGCGAAACCCCTGGAGATCTTGAACGCTTTGCGCGATCTGTTGCAAGGAGGAAGTCCGATGAGCGCCCCGATCGCAAGGCGCGTGGTGGCCCATCTAAGGCCTGCCCAGGCCAGCGAGCACCTCAGCGAAGCCAAACTCACCGACCGTGAACGCGAGATCCTGGAACTGCTCGCCGAAGGGCTGCTCTACAAGGAGATCAGCGCACGCATCGGCCTGAGCGAGGGCGCCATCAAGCAGCACATCCACCGGATGTACGAGAAGCTGCATGTGCAGAACCGGACCGAGGCGGTCAACCGGTTCTTCGGACGTTGAGCACTTCACCGTAACTTTTAGTGCAACCCACACCTTTCCAGCAGTGCGAGCTGCGTGGAACCATAGTTACGTTGTACAGTCCGCAGCATCGATCCACTTTCGTTGCCTATCGCGAACACATGAACAAACTACTTGCACACATTTTGCTGCTCTGCTGCATCGCCACACAGGCACAGCAATACGTTCCATCGGCCACCTTCGGTACGGATGGCGGCCTATCCATCGACCCAGGACCGGGAAGTGATGAATTCAACCACCATCATGCGCAGCCGGACGGGAACCTGGTGCTCACCGGAACCGGATACGACATCAATACGAACAGCTATCATGTTTCCATGCTGCGCATCGATCCGGAATGTGGTGCGGTCGATGAAACGTTCGGAACCTTGGGGACCGTTCAGCACTACCATCAAGGTCGTACGGTGTGCAAAGCGACCGCTCTCCAAGATGACGGAAAGATCCTGGGCTGCGGCATGATCGCTCCGGACAATTCGGGGAGCCAACAATGGCCCGGTGTGTTCCGCTACAATGCCGACGGTTCAGTGGATAGTACGTTCAATGGCACCGGATACCGGCGTCTGCAATTCGTGAATGGTGCGGGGGACTTCAACAAGGTGTGGGTGCATGCGGACAGTACCATCACCTGCGCCGGTGCGGGCTTCAATGGTCAACTGGGGGCGTACCGATTCACCCACGATGGCCAGTTGGACACCACGTTCGGTAATAATGGCGCGGCGTTCATCAACGCACCGAACTTCAACCTGAGCGGCGAAGGAAGCGGACTGCTTTTGCCCGATAGTTCGGTCATCTCGATCGTCATCGGAAACAACGGTTCCATCTACAACATCACCATGGCCAAGTTCGATCACGAAGGTGTTCCGGACAGCACCTTCGGCGTGAACGGTCTTGTGGTGAGCGGGATCGAAGCGCGCATGCAATACGCTCTCGGATCCGCACTACAGGACGATGGCAGGATCCTCGTGAGCTGCTACTTCGGCCAGAACTCCTTCCTCATGGCGCGCTTCATGCCGGACGGAAGTACCGATCTTTCGTACGGCACGAATGGGGTCAGTATCGTACCGATCGCTTTCGCTGAAGGACAAGGCATGGAGTTGCTTCCAGATGGTTCCACACTGCAGTTCGGACGACAGAATGGCGAAGGAACCGTGCTGAAACGTGACGTGAATGGCGCGGTTGTCAGCACCTTCGGCAGCGGCGGGTTCCAGGATGCGACCGTGCTCCCCTTGAACGACAACTTCATGGGTGGGTTCACGACCGCGACCGGTGCCATCATCGGGTATGGCGGTAGTACAGGAGGTGCAACATTCGTCGCTCGCATGGCTCCAATGGACCAAGCAGAGGTATTGCCTGTGATCAGCCTTGTGGATAACGCACTGCGATGCACTGGTGTCGGCCAGTTCGCGTGGTATCTCAATGGTGATCCCATCGAAGGTGAAACAGGCAACTCCATCGTTCCAACGGTGAATGGAACGTACACGGTGGTGCTTGCGCTTTCGGAGAATTGCCAATTCACATCGGCACCGTTCGACCTGTTGACCATCGGCTTGATGGAGCAGACCAGTTCGGCCGTGATCGAGGTCATCACAAACCCGGCGAGCGGAGTGCTCGTGGTGCATAACCATGGTGACCGGGTGAACTATGTGCTCTTCGATATGACCGGCAAACGCCTTGCCCATGGACTGCTAGGAACCGGACGGAACGAACTCCCGATCCAACACCTGAGCCAAGGCATCTATCTGTTCCGCGCAGAGAACGGATCACGCAGCAGCACTGACCGGATCATCGTGGAGTAATCCTTCGCAAAGGCACGTCTGGCGTGCATTCTTGACGCTCCATCCGCAAGGGGGTATAACAAAGGTTATACCCCCTTGACACGTTCAACAGGCTTTGGATCTCGGACTTTGGTACACGGAACCAGACCACTGGTCCATCCACTGCCATGCAACGCCTCTCCTTCCGCCCTGCGATCCTTGTGATCAGTTGCCTCTTGCTCACGCTTCAAGGCTTCGCACAGTCCGCATGGGTGCCGGGCGAAGTGCTTGTTCTCCTGAAGAAGGACGCGCGCATCAGCGATGTGCAACGCGAATTATTGGCCGTGATGCCTGCGCGCATGGCGATCAAGGAAGCAAAGCCACTTGGCAAGGAATCGCGCTACCACAAGATCGTTGTGGAAGGCGCAGGGGCCCCGGACAAAGACTTCGAGAAACTCATCGCGCGGATGCAGGGGGTCGAGGCCACTTCATTGAACTATAGGCTGAAGTTCTACGCAGAGCCGAACGATGCCCAATATGGCACGCAGTGGAACATGGACGACATCAACGTGGAAGCCGTGTGGGACTTCACAACAGGCGGTACCATGGCCAACGGAAAACGCATCGGAGTGGGCATCAGCGATGAAGCGATCCAGACGGACCATCCGGATCTGGAGGACAACATCTGGCCCAATAGCCCCGCACAGACCGGCGCTTCCGAACACGGCACCGAAGTCGCGAGCGTTGTAGGTGCAGTAGGTAACAACGCCCTAGGGATAGCTGGTGTGAACTGGGATGTGGAAATCCTCTCCGGCACCGACCTCAGTGACCTTTCCGAGGTCGTCGAACAATTTGAACTCGCCATCAGTTTGCGCGAGCAATTCAACAACACGAACGGCGCAAGCGGATTGATGGTCGTATCCATGACCGCTTCTTGGGGATCAGACAATGGGGAGGCGTGCAACGGATTCAGCTTCCCGCTATTCGCCGAAATGGCCGACGCGGGTATCATTCTAGTGGCCTCCGGACCGAATGAACCGATCAGCATTGAATCGGGCACCGACTTCCCCGCGAACTGTGCACTCGCCGAACACTTGGTGGTGACCAGCTACGGACCCAGTAACGAAACACCGTACGCCTTCGGACCCAACACCGTTCACTTGCTCGCACCCGGTGTGGAGATCCCGGTCGCGACCACCACGAACGCCTTCGCGGTAGTGGATGGCAACTCCTTCGCGATACCCACCGTGGCCGGTGCCATCGCGTTGCTCTACTCCATTCCCTGCCAAGGTTTCGCGCAGCTGGTGATGGATGATCCCGTGGCCGCACGCACCATGGTGAAGAACGCGATACTGAACAACACGGCACCCTTCCCCGGTGGCAACACCCTTACCATCACCGGAGGAAAACTGGATGTACACGCTGCCTATCAGTCACTAATGGCGCAATGCCCGGCGTGCGATACGGTCACTGTTCAGCTGAACACTTCAGCAGGCAATGCCGCGCAATACACCTTGGTGAACGGCATCGGCGCCACTCTTGCGCAAGGCACTGGTGATGAGTTCCAGATCTGTCCTGGAGAGGGTTGCTTCAACGCCACCATCGTGGATGGCGCTTCACAACCGCTCAATGGCACCTACAGCGTCTCCTCTGATGGCGAAGTGTTCCAGAGCGGCACTATCGTGAACGGCGAACTGACCTTCGACTTCGGCCAGGTCACCAATGGCTGCACCGACCCAAACGCCAACAATTACGACGCCGCTGCCACCTGTGACGATGGCAGTTGTTGCTCGCAGAACACGGTGACCATCGTGCTGACCGCTCAAGAGACCGTCGCCAACGGAACAGCGCTGATCCACGTGGAAGCCGCCAGCGGTACGCTCTTCAATGGACCAGTGACGATCGCACACGATGCAACATCCGATATGAGCTACGCCCGGACCACCGTTTGCGCACCTTCTGGATGCCTGACCGTGCTGGCTCAAGAGAACGATGTACCGCTCGGTCCGAACGTCTTCGTATACGTTCCCGCTGGACCCATCCAAGATGTCGCTTTCCCGACCGGCCAGTCCTCCACGTTCGCAGTAGGTGTGCAGGCGATCGAGACCTGCGATGGGATCGACAACAACTGCGACGGCGTCGTGGATGAGGACTTCATCTGGTACGTGGATGCCGACGGCGATGGATGGGGCGTTGCCAGTACGGAGCAGATATATTGCATCGCACCGGGCAACGGCTATTCGCAACAAGCTGGTGATTGTGACGACAACGACGACACCGTCAATCCCGGCATGCAGGATGCATGCGCTGATGCGGATGGCCTGGATAATGATTGTGACGGGGCCATCGACAATGGTGGTTTGCAGATCTGGTACCTGGATGCCGATGGTGATGGTTTCGGAAGTGCCGCTACCATCGCTTGCACGCCTCCAGCTGAACATGTAGCGAACGACGGCGACTGTGATGATCAAGACCCGGCTATATCGCCCATCGCAACAGAGATCTGCGATGGCCTGGACAACAACTGCGACGGGGTGATCGATGAAGGCTTCACCTGGTACACCGATGCTGATGGTGATGGTTATGGTGACGACGCCACAGCACAGAACACGTGCAGCCCGCCGCTAGGTGCAGTCCAAGTCGGTGGTGATTGCGACGACAACGATCCGACCCGTTCCTCCTCGGCTACGCTCTATGTGGTCTCGGACCTCAGTGCGGTCGGGGGATCGGCCAATTATGTATTCACCCAAGGCAGTGCGGTGATCACCGGCGAAGTCGTTCTCCAGGAAGACCCCGAATTCGAGGAAGCTACCGTCGGTATCGTCTCCGAATGCCTCGTGAACGGATGCTTCTCGATCACCGTTTCCCCGAACAATGTCCAACTAGCGGAAGACGCTTACGTGGAGTTCTCCACCGACCCCGGCAACTTCGAAATGTTCTCCATCAGCACTGGTTTCTTCGGGTCCAACGGCATCGCCGATGCTGAACTCTGCGACGGACTTGACAACGATTGTGATGGTGAAGTGGATGAGGACTTCCGCTGGTACACGGATGCGGATGGTGACGGCTTCGGCGACGAGACCACCATGCAGATCTCGTGTAGCCCTGTGCCGAACGCCATACAGATAAGCGGTGATTGCAATGATGCGGACCCGAACCTGACCACGCTCGGCGCGCCTTGTAACGATGGTGATCCTGCGACCAACAACGATAGCGTCCGGAACGATTGCACCTGCCTCGGTTTCTTGCCCGGTGAATGCCCTCCCGGGGAAGTGGCGGATTGCAATGGCAACTGCGCGCCGGAGGAATGGATCGGCGATGGTTTCTGCGATAACGGCTCATTCGAGCATAATGGCAATGCCATCTTCTTCGATTGCCTGACCTACTTCAATGATGGTGGTGATTGCGATAACCCTTGCGTAGCGGAAGTGTGCGATGGTCTTGACAACGACTGCGATGGACAAGTGGACGAAGGTTTCCTCCATTTCGCGGACAACGACGAAGATGGTTTTGGAGATCCGAATTCACCCGTAGCGTGCCAAACTCCAGGCTCCGTGGGGAACAACTCGGATTGCGATGACACCAATGCCGCACTGTTCCCGGGAGCACCTTGCAGTGACGGCAATGCTTGTACCAACAACGATCTACTGGATGCCAACTGCCAGTGCATAGGTGGTTCGCCAACGGTCTGCGATGATGGTGACCCTTGCACGATCGATTCTTGTGACCCTGCCACCGGTTGTGTCTTCATTGCAGCCCCAGCAGGCACTGCTTGTGATGATAATGACCCTTGCACCGTGAATGACGTTTGTTCCGGATCAGGTGTATGTGCAGGTACTCCGGTGACCACGGACACCGATGGGGATGGCGTGCTCGATTGTTCGGATAACTGTCCGAACATGCCCGGCGTGATCGGTTCAGCATGCGACGACGGCAACCCCGCTACGATCCTTACTCAGATCAACGCATCGTGCATGTGCGCCTTGGTCCCAGGAAGTACTGGTACCGTTGAGGTTGGCGTTGAGGATGAGTTCACCTACTTCGCACCGGGTGCACCTTTGGTCGCGGGAGCACGTGTGGTGATCAGCGATATGATCACCGGCGTGGTGTACGCTGATGGATACAGCGGTGCGGACGGTGTGTTCACCGCGCTGAACGTACCGATCGGCTCCCATGCCATCACGGTCAGCGAACCCATCCACGCCACGCATCAGGGCACCTTCACCTTGGCCCCGAACACCACGTTGAGCCTGCGCATATTCATCTCCCGAGTGGGGCCGCAAGATTCAGACGGAGATGGGTTCTTCACACCGAACGACTGCGACGATTCGGACCCGGCGATCCATCCGGGCGCTACGGAGACATGCGACAACGTGGACAACGATTGTGATGGCTTCATCGATGAGGGCATCTTCCTGTGGTACATCGATGCAGATGCGGATGGCTTCGGCGACCCTTCCACCCCTACTCCATCCTGCACACCGATCTTCGGCTATGCGCAGAACAACCTGGATTGCGACGACACGGAACAGACCGTGAATCCCTTCACCACGGAATACTGCGACGGTCTCGACAACGACTGCAACGGTATCGTGGATGATGTGCCGGACAGCGATGGTGACGGCCTAGATGACTGCGCCGACAACTGCCGTTACCTGCCAGGCCAGATCGGTGACCCGTGCCCCCTCAGCGGTGATCCATTGGCACCGCTTGGCATCATCAACCCGGCTTGCACCTGCTCGGTGGCCTGCTCCCAGAACATCCTGATCGACCTCCGTACCGATCTGAACAGTCAGGAAGCTTCCTTCATCATCCGCGATGATGTCTCTGGTCAGGTGCAGTGTGTAGGGAACGGATTCTTTCCCGGGATCACCACTCCCATTGTGTCGGATTGCTGCTTGCCAGAAGGCTGCTTCAAGCTGGAGGTTTACGATAGTGGAGGAGATGGCTTCGTGAACGGTGGCTACCAGGTCCGTGAGGCCGGACCCGATGGTCGAAGGATCATCGACAACTTCGGCAACTTCCAAGCGGGTAGTTCCAGCGCCATGAGCGACCCGTCCTCTTTCTGTCTACCGATCGGTACCGATGGCACCATCTTCAGCAGTTGCGATAAGCTGGATTGGGTGAACAACAAGTTCATCGTGGCTCGGGCGAACCCGCTGGTATCGGCTCAGTTCGGTGTGACCAACACGACCAGTGGCTATGAGTTCTGGTTCTTCGACCCCAATGGCACATACAGTTATCGCCGTTTCCGCAGCCACGCCACGAGCGATGGTTTCGGATCGGGCGCTACTCGTGCCTGCCACTTCAAGGTGAATGGATGGATCAACACCGCTACCACACCACATCTCCCAGCCAACATGCTGCTCAACGTACGTATCCGCGGTCGCGCAGACGGCGAGGAGCTTCCATTCGGACCCACGTGCCTGTTCAAGATCGATGCGGTGCGCGCTGCATGCCCACTTGTACGCTTACAGGATGACCCTTCCAACCCGGAAGACTTCAGCTGCGGGGTGATCCGCCAATGGGGTGGTTCCAACAGTGCCAGCAACCGCATCGTGGCCAACCCACCGCAACCCATCCCCACCGTTGCCAGCAACATGGTCCGCTATCAGTTCCGCTTCCGGATCCCGGGTGAAGGAATTTGCCTCGTTCGTCCACCACAGACCAGTGCACGGATACACTTGAACTGGAACAGCGGCACCCTGCTCGAGTGCAGCAAAACATACGAGGTGGATGTGCGCGTGAGTCTGGATGGTGGCACCACGTGGTGCTTCGGTCCACCGACCGCAGTTCAAAGCGCTGCTTGTGCAGAAGGCGAACCATGGGGCCGCATCTGCAATGTCACCGTACAACCGTGTGGAACGCAGGTCTCCTCCGCGTTGCTCATCAACGATGGTGACCAGAACGACATGTTGATCTTCCCCAACCCGAACAACGGCCGATCGATGATGTTCTCGTTCGCTGGATCGATCAACACGACAGAAGCTACCATTGAATTCATGGCGATGAACGGATCGATCGTTGTTCA
>Ga0209812_10000901_pt1 | contig 23349 bp, 20 predicted proteins | sample JI71714BDNA_FD_187502 | JGI IMG/M metagenome (GOLD analysis project Ga0209812, IMG submission 187502) | Wastewater effluent complex algal communities from Wisconsin, to seasonally profile nutrient transformation and Carbon sequestration -... | ecosystem: Engineered > WWTP > Effluent > Algae...
CAGAACATTTAAGTCATATGCAGCAAGAGCTGGAAAGCCATATGCTTAAAGAAGAACAAATTCTGTTTCCAATGTTGTGCAACGGCTTTTACCCTGCAGGCCCCATTCATGTGATGCAACACGAACATTTACAACATGGCGATGCTCTGGGCGACATGCTCAAACTCGCACATGAGCTGCAGTTGCCAGATGGCGCCTGTAATACCTGGAGCGCTTTGTATCTGGGCCTGAATGAGCTTAAAGAAGATCTGATGGAACATATTCTGCTGGAAAACGAAATTCTGTTTGTCGAGCCGGTCAGCCAAAAAGGCAGTTGCTGCGGATCATGTCAGTAGTCCGTTAAAATGCTAATAGCTGGATGTTGGCTTTCATCCTACCTCAAAGTGAGTACTCAGTGTGATAGATGAAAGCTATTCACTGAGTACAATAAACAAAAAATTCAGCCCTCCTTAAAATACCTTAACAACGCCGAGCCCTACTGTGCTAACTCAGGAATACCTGACATGCCAGAGCGGCCGTGGCAATCATGCCACCGGGCCTGACTGGAAACGGTCTGACCTCCCCACTTGGAAAGGTGTCAATGTATGCTGCAAGACTCATTCGAACGCCGGTTCAGCTATTTACGTTTATCGCTGACCGAAAGCTGCAATTTCCGTTGCAACTATTGCCTGCCTGATGGCAGCGCTTGTGACAATAAAGCGGCTGAACTGACGCTGGCTGAAATTAAGCAATTGGTCCAAGGCTTTGCCCATGCCGGCACCACAAAAGTTCGGCTGACAGGCGGCGAGCCAACCTTACGCCGCGACTTATGCAGCATTATTGAAACGGTGCGGGCCACCGACGGCATCACCCAAGTTGCCCTGACCACCAATGGCTATCGTTTGAATAAAGACATCCATCAATGGCTGGACGCGGGCCTCACTGCGCTGAATGTCAGTGTCGACAGCCTGGATGCAGATACTTTTCATCTCGTCACAGGTCAGGACCGGCTGCCGGATATCCTGGCCGGCATTGACCGCGCCCTCGCACTGGGTTTGCAAAAAGTCAAAATCAATACCGTATTATTGCGCCAGTACAATGGCCGCTCGTTAAGCAGCTTTCTTGAATTTGTCCGCGATAAACCGATCAGCTTGCGTTTTATCGAACTGATGCAAACGGGCGATAACGGTGCATTTTTTAAAACGCAGCATGTCAGTGGCCAAAGCATTATCAGTCAGCTCACTGCCGCCGGCTGGCAACTTATGCCAAGGTTGGCCAACGCAGGCCCAGCGCTGGAATATGCCCATCCCGACTATCTGGGCACTATTGGCCTTATCATGCCTTACAGCGATCACTTTTGCGATGACTGCAACCGACTACGTGTCTCCAGCACAGGCCAGTTGTTTTTATGTTTATTCGCCGAACAACATCAGAATTTACGCCATTTGCTGAACCAGGATAACCCGGCTGCAATTGTCGAATTTCTACAGGCACAACTGCAATTCAAGCCGTTCAGTCATCAACTGGCGAAAGCGCAGACCGGTCAGACCCGGCAACTCGCTATGATCGGAGGTTGAGGATGCCTCAGATAACTAAGCCAGCCTTTTCAGTTCTGGTGCTCAGTGGTGGGAAATCGAGCCGGATGGGACGAGACAAAGCTTTGCTGCAACTGGATGGTCAAACTTTGTTAGAGCGCAGCAAACGACTGGGCGAGGCGCTTGGTGCGCAACAAGTGCTGGTCAGCCGTAATGAACCCGGTTTTATTCAGGACTTGGTCCACGACGCCGGTCCGATGGCAGGCATTGCTGCGGCACTGCCTCATTGCCTTACAGACTGGTTATTGGTATTGCCGGTTGATATGCCGCTGCTGACGCCTGCCGCGCTTAAACCTTTGTTTTTAAGTTCATGTCCAGCAGGCAGCTTTATCGAAGCCTTTCCGTTACCGGTTTTACTCGGAAAAACGGACGAGTTACAACAAACTCTGGCTACTACGCTGTCAGATCCAACGGCAAAGCGCTCTTTACATCAGGCCTGGACAAAGCTGGGGCTGAGACCACTCCCCCTGCTAGCGCCTTTTGCATTTCAAAACTGCAATGACCCGACAAGCTTTGCCAGTATTCATAAACTTCTATCGCCAGATAATGCCCGTCAACTGGGAGTTACACATATATGCAGTTAATTATCAGGAGCTTAATATGACTTCGTTTCCGGGCGAATCGCCTTTGCAAATAGCGCTTCTGACCATATCCAACCGGCACAGCCTCGAAACGGACGATACCGGTGTCTGGCTCAACAATGCATTACAACAGCAGGGGCATCAGCTTTATCAGCGCGGTATAGTGAAAGAAGACTTGTATCAAATCCGTGCGGCTGTCAGTTCATTAATTGCTGATGCAGTAGCACAAGTCATTTTGCTGGCTGGTGGCACTGGCTTCCATGCCAAAAATTGTACGGTTGAAGCTATCACACCATTATTTGACCGGGAGATCCCTGGATTTGGCGAGTTGTTCCGGACCCTGTCCTATCAAAAAATTGGCAGTGCCGCCCTGCAATCCGGTGCTATCGCAGGGATTGCCAACCAAAAACTTATTTTTGCCATACCTGGCAGTGTTGATGCCGCTCATCTGGCAGCAGACCAGATTATTTGGCCTCAGCTCATTGCGCATACCAAACCCTGTAATTTTACCAGTCTGCTGCGCCGTGGCAGCCCTTGTGGTACTTCTGCAGTAAAAGGAACTAAAGATGACTGATTTGACCCACCTGAATGCACAAGGTGAAGCGCAAATGGTTGATATTGCTGGAAAGCTCGCGACTAGCCGTACTGCCGTCGCCCAGGCAGAAGTCAGTATGTTACCTTCAATCGTTTCGACCTTAAGCCAATTACCTAAAGGTGATGCTCTGGCCTGCGCCCGGATCGCAGGCATCATGGCCGCGAAAAAAACTGCAGAATTAATTCCGCTGTGCCATCCATTGTTGCTCAGCAAAATCGATATTCAATTTGAATTAGACGCTACGCTTGGCAAAGTATTGATCCGGGCTTTATGTAAAGTAGAAGGCAGTACCGGTGTAGAAATGGAAGCTTTAACTGCGGTGAGTGTCGCAGCCCTGACATTACACGACATGGCCAAAGCCGCAGATCCAGCCATTGAAATCAACAAAATCCATCTTATCGAGAAAATTGGCGGCAAATCAGGCCACTGGATAAGAACTGAATCAAGCGGAAAATGACAACATGAATCAAGCGCCTGTCACAGAGGTGTTATTTTTTGCATCTTTGCGTGAAGCCATGCAGATCGGCAATCTAAAGCTAACACTCACTAAACCGGTAGAGGTCAAAGATTTAATCCTGATGATTGCCGGACAGTCGGCTCTTTTCGCCGCGGCCCTGACTGAGCGGGAGCTGTTGGTTGCCATCAATGAGCAACTGGCAAGTCAGCAAAGTATGGTCCAACCCGGCGACACCATCGCCCTCTTTCCACCAGTGACCGGGGGCTGATGATGACGTGGATTAACTGCCGGATCCAAGTAGAGGATTTTTCACTAACTGAAGAGTATCAGACACTTGTTCGGCAAGATTGCGGTGCAGTGGTATTGTTTTCCGGCCTTGTGCGCGACCAGTTTAAGCCGGACACCGACAATTCAACTAACGTTGACCGGCTTCAGGCGCTTGAACTGGAACATTATCCTGGCATGACCGAGCGCAGCATCACAACAATTGCAGAGCAAGCGGCGCGACGCTTTGACTTACGGGCTGTCACTATTATTCACCGGGTTGGCGTATTGCCTGTTGGTGAGCAGATAGTGCTGGTTGGTATTGCCGCACCACACCGGCGCGATGCGTTCGCTGCCTGCGAGATGCTGATGGATTATCTTAAAAATGAAGTGCCACTGTGGAAAAAAGCCCATTTTCATCAATCCGCCGAGTGGGTGGAAGCAAAAGCCGCGGATAAAAACGCTTTGCAACGCTGGGAACAACCAAAGTGATGAACCTCTTGCTGCGTCTGGTGTTTGTGCTGATATTCAGTGGTATCTGGATCAATGTTTCTGCGCAAGACAAGCTCTTTATCGCCGCAGCGTCAGATCTGCGTTTTGCGCTGGAAGACGTTCTGCGTGATTTTAAAGCGAAATATGCGCAGGACCTCACTGGAGTATCGGTTCAGGTGATTTACGGTTCGTCGGGAAAAATCAGCAATCAGATCCGCCAAGGCGCACCATTTGATGTGTTTTTTTCAGCAGATAAGCATTTCACTCAAGAGCTGTTTCGCGGAAACTTCACCACTGACGAGGGAACCGTTTATGCACGCGGTCGTCTGGTGCTTTGGAGTCCAAAGCATGATCTGCGCGGTGTCTCGCTAAAAGAGCTTACAGCAGATAAGTATCTGAAAATCGCCATTGCGCAGCCTCTTCATGCGCCATATGGCGAAAGAGCCCGCCAAAGTCTGGTATCTGCCGGAGTGTGGTCACAACTGGAACATAAGCTGGTTTATGGCGAAAACATCGCGCAAACTGCACAATTAGCACAAAGTGGCGCAGCAGATGTGGCGATCATCGCCCTGTCATTGGTGAAAAATCAGCGATTAACTCCAGGCACTGCAGCGCATTATCAGTTGCTCGATGCATCAACCCATCAACCGCTGCTACAAAGTTACGCTTTAACCAAGGCGGGCGCCGAAAAACCATCGGCGCGACTTCTGGTTCAATTTATGCGCACCGCCAAAGCTCTGCAAACTTTGGCGAACTATGGGTTTGAGTTACCTGAGCCAACACCAAAGGCGGCTGAATGACAGCGCTAACTGCAGCAGACTGGCAAGCAATTCAGCTGACCCTGACACTTGCTTTTTACACAATGCTGCTGCTGTTAGTGATTGCTACACCATTAGCCTGGTGGCTGGCTGGCGAACGACGTGGCTTATCCGTTTTTAGTTATTGGTTGCGGACTTTGGTGCAAACAGTGGTTGCTCTGCCTTTAGTCCTCCCACCCACAGTGCTTGGGTTTTATTTGCTGTTGTTTCTTGGCCCGCAAGGCGTTGTCGGCAACACACTGCAACAACTGGGGTTGCCGCATCTGGCATTTTCCTTTTCGGGTATATTGCTGGCGTCGGTGCTGTATTCGTTGCCATTTGCCGTGCAGCCTTTGCAACAGGCATTTGAGCAGCTGGGCCGTCAGCCGGTTGAGATCGCGGCAAGCCTGGGCGCTGGCCCGGTAGACCGGTTTTTTACTGTGATCCTGCCTTTGTGCCGTGGTGGATTTATCGTCGCGGCGACGCTGAGTTTTGCCCATACCCTTGGCGAATTTGGCGTGATCCTGATGTTAGGTGGCAGTATTCCGGGCCAGACCAAAGTGTTGTCCATCGCTATCTACGATCATGCAGAGGCCATGAACTATGCGGCAGCACAGCAGCTTTCATTGTTGTTATTGCTGTTTTCGTTTGTGGTGCTTTTTGTGGTTTACGGTGCTCGTCGCAAAATCGGGAGTCTCTGATGACGGCATTACGGATAAAAGCGCACTGGCAAAGACATCACTTCAATCTGAACATCGATACCACTTTGCCTGCCAGCGGCATCACCGCATTGTTCGGCAGATCAGGCTGTGGCAAAAGCAGTTTACTGCGACTGATAGCAGGCCTCGAGATCGTCCCTGATGCAACGGTCATGTTTGCCGACCACCCCTGGCAACACCAGCAAAATTTTGTCCCGCTGCATCGACGCCGCATTGGTCTGGTCTTTCAGCAAAGCGGATTATTACCTCACTTATCCACAGAGCAGAATCTTTTATATGGTTTTCAGCGCGTACCGCCAGACCTACGCCGGTTAATGCCTGCAGACGTCATCAGGATGCTTGAACTGCAACCATTACTGAGGCAACCGTTAGCCAGCCTGTCCGGTGGGCAACAACAACGCTTGGCTCTTGGCAGGGCCTTGCTGGCGAATCCCCAATTGTTGCTGTTAGATGAACCCTTCGCGGCCTTGGACAATCAGAGTAAAACGGCGATACTGCCCTATATCCGGACCCTGGTTGATGAAACCGGTATTCCGCTGTTTTTTGTCTCGCATGACAGCCGGGAGGTTGAAAAACTTGCAGACCAGCTAGTTTTGATGGATGCCGGTCAAATCACAGAACAATCCAGTCTCACTGCTGCATTGGCAAACCCAAATAATCCTTTGTTTGATGGTTCCGACATCATCTCTTTGTTTTTCGGGGTACCGGCTGAAAAAGACAGCTGGGGGCGGATTCCAGTTCTCAGCAACGCTTGTTGTCTTTGGCTGGGAGATTGCACGGCTCCAATTCCAACGTCGCAAGGTCAGATCAGACTCAGTATTCGGGCCAAAGACGTGAGTCTGGCTCTTTCACCAATCGCAGATTTGTCGATCCAAAATCAGTTACCAGCACAAATCATCAACATAATACCTTACCGTCAGCAATTCCTAATCCAACTGCAATTGGCCGATGGCCAGCTATTACAAGCTGAAATAACACCATACGCAGTTGCACAGCTAAAGCTTACTATCGGCCTGCAAGTGTTTGCCCTGGTTAAAGCAATCGCCATCCGCTAACCACACTCACTATGTCACTTGCTTATGCGCTGTTACACAGTCCGCGCTGAAAACTCGCCAGAGTCTCACTGTAGCTGTGCTGTGGCAACATGACTTCAATCAACCTTGGTCTACGTATATCCGCAAGTGCGTCGGCCAGCGCGCCATCGAACTGGTGCAGATTCCAGATTTGACTGGCACCACAACCCATAGCTCTGCCAAGCGCGGCATATTGCCAGCCGGCTAACCCGGCAGCTGTCAGCTCAGGTGCAAATGCTTTAATCATGCCCCAACTTTGATTGTTCAATACTATGACGATCGGATTCAGTCCATACCGCTGGCAATGACCAAGCTCCAGCCCTGTCATCTGAAATGCACCATCACCGACCAGTACTATCGGACGTAATCCAGAACTTAACTGCAGACCAAGCGCAGCAGGCACTGCAAAACCCATCGAGGCATAGAATGCTGGTGCTAGTAGCTTAGAAGGATTGGCTGATAAGGCTGCAAACAAACAATCACCGATGTCTACAACAAAAGGGTAGGTGTCCGTTTGTTGACTTAATAATTGATGCAAGCGATTTACCAGCGTGTCAGAACGCCAGCCTTTATCTGTTTGTGCGTTTTGTGCTGATGCTGACTTGCAGGCATTTTCACTGGAGTCAGTGGGCATCTGCACCTGTGGTTTTGCCTCAGCTCGGGCAGTAAAAGCATGTTGCAGTGCGGCGAATACCTCAACTGCAGGTAATTTAATGACATGGCCATCTGGCAATTGAGTTCGCTGCTCGTCCACCCACAGCACAGGTCTTCCGGCCAAAAGGCTGGGATGTGCAGCAAAGTTACTATCAGAGCGAATAACACCGGCACATATTAACAAGTCAGATTGCAGCAGCCAGGGTAATACCGGGTCGTCCTTCGCCCCGCTATATACGCCTTTGTAACTGGGGGCACTGATATCTAACACGCCACGCCCCAACAACGTGGTCAGCGCCGGCATCCCGCAGCGCTGCGCCAATTCGGCGACTGCATGGTCAAAGCCAAAACGCTTTGCTTTGACGCCGACCAATAAACAAGGGGTTGTTACTTTGGTTGGCAAATCCAGACAAAACTGTTCCAGCTGATGCTGTGCATCCCTGATAGCTGTTTCATTGACATCATCCGACGTACCAGATTGCATCTCCGGAAGTGAAGGACACAACACTTGTGCATTCGCCATATCGCGGGGCAGTTCTAGCAATACCGGTCTACTTTCAGCTATTGCCCGTTGAATCACCTCAGTAAGCTGCTGAACCGCCGTTGTGGGATCATCGAGCCGGCATTGCCCGCAGGTGACTTCAGTTAAAATTCTTCGCTGCGCGTCAAGATCACTCACCTGATGATGTAGCAATAAACCAGAGGCTACTTCCTGCTGCGATGGATAGCCGGCAAACACTAACAATGGCACGTATTCCATATAGGCCTGGGCAATCGCATTGACGGCGTTTAAAGCCCCGGCGCCATAGGTCAGCATCACCGCAGAAGGCGCATTACGCCAGCGCGCCGCTGCATCGGCTGCATATACTGCTGAGGGCTCATGACTGAGTTGTACAATACGCAAGGATTTCAAAAGTCCTGATACAGTCGATTTCTCTTTTGTCATTCCAAAGGTTGGTAGTGTCTCTTCTAATGCTTGTAGCCAGGGCAGGATGAAATCTCCCGGTATGGCATACAATTCGGAGATCCCATGGACATCAAGTTGTTGACGTAAAGCATGAGCCATTGTTTGGGTTTGCATCTGTTGATCCTATCCGGTTTATCGCGAACTCGTTTTGAGTTTGATCATCAGGCGCTATTTGAAGCTTATTACCCTTGAACTTCTTTGCGTTAAATCAACGAATTGAAACGCCCCAGATGGCGCAAAATGAGTACTCAAGAAGTGAACACAGACAAAAAGGAAAATACTTTTACACGCCGGTCAGGGCATTTTGCATTGATATAAAGCAACGTTATTTTTACCGTTTGCTTTGACAGAATAGAGGGCTCGATCGGCGTCTCGTAGCCACGCTTTATGCGGCTCCGAGTTTTTGTCCAGCCTCGCGTCAGCAAGTGTTGCAACGCCGGCACTAAATGAAAATATATAAGGACCGGAGCTCAACCGTTCAGTCATCTCAGGCTGAATGGACTTTATAAAACTAAAGAGGTAGTGAGCATCTGGGTTTTGCGAGACTAGCAAAAACTCCTCGCCACCCATGCGATAAAAACTGCAGTCTGAAGGCATACGAAATGTAAGGTAGCTAGCAAAGCGTTTTAAAATGTCGTCACCAAACTCATGACCGTACTCATCATTACAGCGTTTAAAATTATCGATATCTAAAATTGCTATCACTGCATTTTCACTTGCCCTATTACTGGAGACAGCTTGTAAATCTTCGTCCATTTTCCTGCGGTTAAATGTACCTGTCAGGCCGTCATGATACGCCAAATAATGGTCGTTCAGATTAATACTGCCAAACACAAACAAGATTACGCAGGTAAAAGAAAGCGTCAGCGAGGCGGTTATCAGATACCGAACGACATCCAGTAATTCAAAATTTTGATAGGCAATAACGCTAGAGCAGCATAGAAAGACAATGCAGGCGACAAAAGCAGAACGAACCCTGACAAGCAAAAAAGACGTCAGTAAGAATGGATAAGTCCAGAAAAGCAGTGCAATGCCATTGGCAGGAACTGACACATACATACCCAAAACCAGCAATGGAACAATCAACAAAAACGAACGTCGAGGCGTTTGCGGGGCTGTTTCAAGCCGAATAGCTGCAGTTGCTAAAATAGTCATCATAGCGATCATCACAGCGACGACAACCCATTGCATGTGATAAAGTTTGATCAATAAAGGTAGTGACAGCGCGGTCAAACAAGATACTGCAAGCGGTCGAAACGCCATCTCCCGGTAATGCGCCAACGGGTCCTCATCACCGCAGATGAAATGCATGAACTCTTTGAGTTTAAAAAGTTTCTTCTTATGCATTTGCCTGCCTGATTTGCGATTATAGGGACATCAATTAAAACAGAACTACCTAATAAACTCCAACCATTCTGGTCCTAACGCCACCAGCAACTTTTAGGCTGTACCCAGATTTCCTCGCCTGGCGCCACATCACTGCGTTGTTGTTCAAGCCACGTCAGTGCATCGGCATGCATCATCGAACTCAACATTCCTGAACTATCAGTTCCTACAGACTCCGCTTTGACGCCGTCAACGGTGACCTGTAAATTGACTCGTTGCATATCAAGCCGGCCGGGCTTTTTACGCAAGCCCTGCACCGTTTTAGCCGGCCACAACACCGGTTTTTGAACTTGTTGACCACTTAATAATTGCAGCGCCGGTATCAGTAGCTGTTCACAGGTGACCGCGGCAGAAACCGGGTTGCCTGGCAGGCCAAATAACCAAACAGGCGGGATTTTATCGTGACATTCGCTATCAGCCCGGTTCAGCCAACCAAACGCAAATGGTTTGCCTGGTTTGATGGCAACCTGCCAAAAATCCATTTCACCGAGTTCGCTGAGTACCTGACGGGTGTAATCAGCGTCCCCCACTGACACGCCACCACTTGATACGATGACATCGACCTTGTTTGCCGCAGTCTGCAGTAACGACCTGAGCGCCTCCGGGTCATCCTTCACCCAACCTAAATCGACGACATCGCAACCAAATCGCTTCAGAACTGACAGCAGCATAATTCTATTACTATCAAATAAATCGCCATCGGACAGAGATTCTCCAGGCTGTTTTAATTCATCACCACTGGATAACACGCCGACCCGAACCTGTTGATAAACCGAGACCTGCGCAATCCCTAAAGTCGCCAGTAAACCAAGTTGTAATGGGCCTAATACCGTGCCCTGTTGCAAAACTAATTGACCGACTTCTAATTCACTGCCGCATAAACGGATATGTTGCCCGGCAATCGGCCGTCGTTTAATGACCAGCGATGCGGTATCGAGCTCAACCGACTGTGTATCCTCTTGCATCACCACTGTATCCAGATCTGCCGGAACCACAGCCCCCGTGGTGATCCGAATACAAGCCCCTGTAGGTATCTCGCCCTCGAACGGGTGACCGGCCAGACTTTGTCCAACTATCTGCCAGCGTTGCTGTGTGCTTAACATCACATCAGCAAAACGCAACGCGTAACCGTCCATTGCTGAGTTAGTCGCTGTTGGGACCGCAATAGGTGAAAACACATCAGCAGCAAGTGTGCGGTCTAGCGCAGAGAAAATACTGACGGTTGTGGCGGTCAGCTGCATTCTGCTGCGGATAACAGCTAATAAACGCTCTTGTGCCTCGGAGAGCGGTAGCATCGCCACTTTTGGTTGCATGTTGTTGGTTATCAAGTTCTAGCTACCTTTTTTGCCTTGAAAATTGACCATCCACACTGCTGCCTCTACGCGTGAGCGTAAGTTCAGTTTTTTCAGCAAGTGCTTCACATGTACCTTGACGGTGCCATCAGAAATATCGAGCTCGCGGGCAATCAATTTATTGCTCCGCCCTTTCGCAATCAATTCCAGAATTTCTTGTTCGCGGTTAGTCAGTTGACTGAGATCTGTCGCTGGCTTTTCGACAGGTCTGCGGATCGCATCAGCAAGTGCTGCGTTCACCGCTTCGCTGAGCACCATTTTGCCATGCACTGCTTTTTTGATTTGCTCGAGTAATTCATCAGGATCTGAGTCTTTGAGCAAATATCCATCAGCGCCCAGACTGATCGCTTTGATCACATCTTCATTCGAATCCGATACCGTCAGCATCACGATGCGGGAAGTGACGCCATCGTCGCGTAATTTTTTCAGCGTCTGATGGCCATCCATTCCCTGCATGTTCAAATCAAGGATGATTAAATCCGGGTCCAGCTCATTAGCCAGTACGATAGCTTCGGCTCCGGAGCTGGCCTCTGCAACAATCTGTAGCTCTTCCTCAAACGCCAGCAACTGGCGTAATCCCTTGCGAAGTAAAGGGTGGTCATCGACCAGCATCACACTGAAACTGTCGGTTTCTGCTGTATCGGTTGTGTTTTTTTGCTGCTCTGGCATTTCAGGTGTCCTGTTAGCATCCGGTCAGGTGCCTATTAAGAAATATTCCGTTTGTCTGTATGTTGATTTATATCATGTCTGAGCATTTGACCGAAATGCAGGGGTAATTCTCAACCATAGAACACGCTCCTTCAACAGCTCATATCCATCTGTTTCTAATGAACTTTTCTATCAAGCTATGAATCAACCTACCCAATAATAGGTATCACCAACAAGCTAATAGCTGATTTTTGCTAACTATTCAGATCCATTGAGGTCGCCTGAACCACCCTGCATAGTGATTGTGATACGCAAAAATATGCAGGAGTTTTTATGGCCGATCTAAAACGATGGCAACCAGAAGATGAACAGTTTTGGTCACAAACTGGTAAAGCCATTGCCACACGGAATCTATGGATCTCGATCCCTAGCTTGTTATGCGGCTTTGCCGTCTGGATGTTGTGGAGCATTCTGACCGTTCAGATGCTCAACCTTGGCTTTCCTTACAGCGCCAGTGATTTATTCTCGTTAACTGCGATTGCCGGATTAACCGGGGCAACTTTGCGCATCCCGGCAAGTTTCTTTGTGCGGTTATGCGGCGGCCGCTACACCATATTTCTGACGACATCACTATTGATGATACCGGCGATTGGCACCGGCTTGGCCTTACAGGACAAAAACACGCCGTTTTGGGTATTCCAGCTGATGGCGCTTCTATCCGGTATTGGTGGTGGTAACTTTGCGGCGTCGATGTCGAATATCAGTTTCTTTTTTCCAAAAAAACAACAAGGCCTGGCCTTGGGGTTAAATGCCGGTCTTGGTAACTTTGGTGTCACCAGTATGCAAATTCTGGTGCCTCTTTTCATGACTTTCGGCGCCTTCACTGTACTTGGCGGTGGCGACTCCATGATCCTGCAAAAGGCGAGCGGCACCCTGATTGGCGCGATTCCGGCAGGCAGTGAAACCTGGGTACAAAATGGCGGCTTTGTCTGGTTACTGCTGTTAGTACCATTGGCGTTTGCTACCTGGTTTGGTATGAACAACATCAATACCGATGAAGTAACGCCAAAACTACCATCCGCGCCTGTGTCTTTTGCGATCCAACTCTCCATGCTGACCATCGGCTTTTTAACTGCCATTGCCGGCTTGTGGTTGATGCTACCAGCCACAGCAAACGGTTCAGGCTTTGGCATCCCAAAAGAGCTGGTGTTAATTGCGGTATTGTTTGCCACAGTCTTTCTGCTGAAACTGCTTCCTGGCGCTATCAGAGCCAGTTTAGAACGTCAGTATCAAATCTTTGGTAATAAACACACCTGGGTGATGAGCGTATTATATGTAATGACGTTCGGTTCATTTATTGGGTTCTCTGCAGCATTCCCACTCTCTATCCAAGTCATTTTTGGTTACAGCCATCAACTGGCAGACGGCGTCATGACACACACCACGGTGAATCCAAATGCCCCCAGCGCTTTGACTTATGCCTGGATAGCACCATTTATCGGCGCGCTTATTCGCCCTGTAGGCGGCTGGCTGGCTGATAAACTGGGCGGTGCCTTTGTGACCCAATTGTGTTCTATCGTCATGATTGTCTGTGCACTCGGAGCCGGTTACTACATGCAACAGGCCTATCAATCCGCAACGCCAGAGCAATTTTTCATGCCATTCTTTTTAATCTTTTTGGGCCTGTTTGCTGCCAGCGGTATCGGTAATGGCTCAACGTTCCGCACAATCGCGGTTGTCTTCCCGAAAGAACAGGCAGGCCCGGTACTGGGTTGGACTTCGGCTGTTGCAGCTTACGGCGCGTTTTATATTCCTCAGGTATTTGGTGAACAAATTAAAGCAGCGACGCCTGAATATGCGATGGTCGGTTTTGCAGTGTTCTATGCCATTTGCTTGGTACTGAACTGGTTCTTTTACCTGCGTAAAAACGGCGAGTTTTATAATCCGTAGAGCAATGCAAAGTACGTTTTTAGCGAACGAAAAAGCCAGCTTCAGTTTACCTGCGGCTGGCTTTTTAACTTATATTGAGCGCACCGCAGTAACTCACTTCAGGCTCAGACATCATCTGTCGCTGGTTTTTACTTTTTTGATAGAGTTGCTGTTGTGGCAACCTTTGTTACAAGGGAATTAATGGGTCAAGTCGCCGATTAGCAAGCTGACAATCAGTTCCGTAGTGTTCTTCGTCGGCGAGTTGCCAAAGACACAACTATAGAACAACCAGTTCTCTGGCTTGAGCAGTTCCTGCTTTAACCTGTATTCGACAAACTCTGGAGTGGTCTAACAAACAGCGCAACTCCAAGAGGGGAAGCTCAATTCCCACATCCATCTCCAAAGAACTCAAACTAACCGAATGATTACACCTGATGATCCACATCGAGTGGCTCGGTAATGGCCAACATTACAAATTCGTCTTCATTGCTAGAAGGCCTGATTAAAAGCCGCTCTTCACGAGATAACAGACCATGGATTTTTAATTTTTCGTATGAATTAAAACATGCTAATGCTGAAAACAACTGGTCACGATTAACGACAACCGCGGGGCCGTTGGTTGCACCTTTGTCGGCTATTACATCAGTATGAAATGAACCGCTCGCATACTCGGTCAATTGCAGAAGATGGATTTGACCGTCAATCATTTGAATTTCGACGATGTCCTCCGAAGGCCTCGTTGTTACGACTATCTGTTTCAGTCCTTGCTGCAACCGCCAGTTCGAATCAACACACCAGCCTTTTTTTGCCACGCCGAAGATAGGTTGTTCCATCAACTCGAAGTCATCGCGCTGTGAGAGCTCACAACTTATACCTTGGCAGGTCAAAACCAGTTGTGATTGATTGCCAACACTCATTTCCACTGGACCAAGTTTTGAGTTCAAAAGTAGCGCTAAAGCTTTTGTGAGATAATTCAACTGCTCTGAATTCAAACGAATGTATGTATCACTCTCGAGCTCGTGTTCTAACAGCCGCAACCGCGCAGAAATATCAAGCGCAACTAAATCGATGAACAGTGTGGATGCATCGCTCGAAAGTATGACCTGCAATTTCTTTTGTTTTTTTGAGGACATCGCATACGCTTTTATGCACTTAAAAGTTTCAAGGAGGTTATTACGACAATAAAAGATGTTTGACTGGTCAACAGTCACAGAACTGTAGTCGGTAATTAATTTTGTCGGTTGGTATATAACATGATGTAGGCTAGCGGTTTGAATTTCGCTGAAATCATCAGTGTTAAAGATGTCATTAGTATACATAGCCGGCTGAATTCGCAGCCGTGAATCCTCTAAAGTTAGCTTCACAAAGCTTGTACAATCCAATCCATTCAAACACTTGAGCATAGGTTCCGCCGATACAGTAATGTCTAGATCACCATCCCACTTGTTATTGATTTTCAACGAAGCGACAACAATGGCTGGCTGCAAAGTCGTGTGTGTTTGGATTGACATAAAATCTTGATTTCGCTGTGCAAAAATACGGATTTCTTGATGTTTTTGGAAATTATGTGTGGGGGCCTTCAGATTGCTAATAAGTGTTAAAATCACTATAAATTTATCGTATTCAACGTATATACAATTAGTCATTAATGACACCTCGACTCTGGTTATAAAAATTAATAAGTTCAATCATTTCAAATAAATACTGAGTGTCTTTTTGACCTCTCTTAAATGACGACATCGAAATAGATGTTTTTGGCGAAGTGCTAACTTCAAACTGCAAAGCGCAGTCAAAACGCTGAGCAGCGTCGAGCCATGCCTGGGGTGGAAAATCGTTAATTGGCAAACTGACAACAGCCTGCAACCTGCAGAAACCAATCGAATTCAGTGCAAAAAGCACTTGCCGTAGCGTTCTGACATCCCGGATTTCATGGCCTTGAGTAACAAGTTCTTGCAGTGTGTTGAGCGCTCGAATGGATTTGGCCGTCCAGCGTTGCTGCGAAATAAACTCGATTAGTTGCAGCGTGCGACGCTGATTGAGCATCTGCGTGAGCGTTTTGGCGCTGATCGACGGCACGTCTTGGCTGTGCTGAAAAACTGCAGAGCTTTGGTTCGTAGTTAAAAATTCATGTAGCGCCGTAACATAATCTGAAAACGAAAAAGTGCTCGCCTCCTCATGTGCATCAACCATATTTCGGACCACTGTTTTCTTGAGACCACGACTGGCATGTTTAAACCATTTAGTTTCGTCAAACTGTTGATGACCCAGAATTTCATAGCGATAGCTATTGGCGGACAGGAGCAATGCCAGCATGTCTCGGTCTGGAGCTTCGGTTCGTAATGAGTTGAGTTCAAAAGCCAAAAACGGCAAAAAATGTAAGTAACATGCTGCGCTGACCACAGGTGATGCATGGCCTAATTGACACGCCAGAATGTTGAAAACTGATGCCTGAGGTAACAACGGATGGCCGACCCGCCGAAACTGCTCTTTTAACTGTGAGATGGTGTCATCACTAAATAATTGATGTTGAAACAGCGCGTAACGTTCTCGCCAATCCGAACTGTCAAACGCCGCCATCATCAACATAAATAGCATGTTGTTGGCTGCACAATGACGTAGCGAGTGCACAACAAACTGATTGTTACCTGCCAGTTTGCGAAGCGCGGCAAGAGCGCTAGGCAGGTAAAAAGCAATCACGCGCGGAGAAAATATCTTGATTGAGTGCTGCCTTCGCATCGCTACAAATTGCAGAAAAGCGGAACGTACATCAGCTGGCATAAACATCAAGCTGACACGTCGCACCGAGGTTCGGCTCTTACGTTTAGAGCGCTTGGTTACATACAAAAATTCGGCGCTGACATCATCGACATATAATGTCATCGCCTCATCATGTCGGAGCCCCAGACAATAACAAATCCGCAGAAACCACTGTGTTGAAACATCTGATACTGCAGTAATCGCCTGCTCGAAAAGCATCGGAGACAGATAGTGTGTGCGCGTTACGGCCACTTTCTGAGAGAGCACATCTAGCGACTCACCAACCAAGCGGATCGGCACGTACTCGCTAACGAACTGCAGAAAAATCAGCACAGTATTTTGTCTATCTGGCGCCAATGTGACCAGATAATCCTCAATCAACTCAGTGAGATCCGCGAGAGCATCACCTTCCGACTGAGCTAGTTGGAGCAGCGCTTCATCGTTGAACACGTTTATACAAAACTGTTGCAGCGTCGATAGATAGGTCAACACTGTATTCACCGCCAAGCGCGCTTTCCAAGCAGAGCCGTGCAGAAAAAGCGAGATGCAATAATTCAGAAGCACTCCACATATCCCGCTGCAGCTGCGGCTTTTCTGCAAAAGCACTTGCAATTCAGCTTTGCAGATATTGAAAGCGCGAGTGTTTCGATGTTCGTTTTCGGATTGTTGCTGAAAGCGGCGCAAACATAACGACAATCCAGACATGACGACAGCATCGTCCTGACAGTGGCCAAATGCCAAGAATGCCGCGGTTTGCACTTGCTCCCGCGTGCCAAAAATCACACGCCGCTTGCGCCGTTTTGATGAATTATCGCTTACTTCATTTTTATTTTTATTCGGTTGATTGGTCAGGTGCGCGAGCACCTCCTGAGCGCTGAGCGGACAACTTATTGGATTCAGTTCATGGTAGAACAGCGGTTGCTGCATCAAACCGATAGCAGATATAGCATCGTCAAGCGTGCGAAGCCGTCCAAATTCTGGCGAGTATATGTCTGCATAAGCTGCGCGGAGCTGGTCAGCAGATATCCGCGATTTGTGCAGACGTCGCCACAGCAATAATCCAGTGGCATCCAGCATCAAGTAGCCATCGCCATGTGGCACCAATGCTCGATTGGCATCCGGCATTACGACAATTTCATCGATACAGAAAAGCTGTTCGACTCGAGTCACTGCAACATGTTTTGCCAGCAGTAATGCGGTTGCCAACTTTTGTAGTGTCGTGTCGCAATGCTTAAGCAGAGGCTGGAAATACGCTAACACTGCCGCAATGTCACCGACTCTTGCAGTCGATTCGTTAAAAAATGCCGTAGCCGGTAGCAATCGTATTGTTTGAACCGGCGGTAATAAATGTGGCAGGTCCAGTACAGCAGATTCATAGCACCACCATAGCGCTTTTTGTAGCGCGCTTAGCTCAAGTTCAGTTGTCGCGTCGAAGTAAATTTCTCTCGATATTTCAACAAAATGGCGTTTGGCGGGTGTAGGCTTAAATACTTTGTAGTGCTCGAACACATCAAGGACAAAATCGAGCGTCTGGCGAAACGATTTATCCTCATTCGCAAAGCAGGTGATTAATTGGTCTGGAGTCATCATGCCAATGCCTCCAACTGCGCTAAAGCTTGTGCATCGAGTTCAGCGAATTCAAGGTCATATTGCTCCATTTGTTGGCGCAATAAATCAGCCGTGTATCTGGGTGATAACGCCGAAAAGCGGTCCAGCAGACCGACGCCCGCACGTGAGTGATTCATCAGAAAATTCAGCAGTCGCTGGTCAAATCGGCCGCTTGATGTTAGGAAACGACTAGCCGCAACATGGCGAAAGCTGTGCGATTTGAGCAATTCATTGGTCCGTTGATAAAGTAACGAATCCACGGTTTTGCGGCCAAAGTGTTGCCATTGCCTGCAATCATCGTCGAACCACATTAATGCGTGTGTCGGTGACGCGAAGAGGGCCCGGAGTGCATAAGAAACAGCGGCGTTACACCATGCGCTGAGCAATTGGCATGCCAGGGATGTCAGTACAACAAAGCGCCGTTCATCCGCGTGGTGCACGCGCTTGTCCGCCACCGTCATGTAGCCGCCTTCCACATTTAGATGCGAAAATGGAGGAAACGGCTCACGCACGGGGCGAATTGCAGAGGTGCTGGCAATGCGAAGGTAAATGTAAAGAGCAATGGAATTGAGGTCAGGTTCAGCCAACAACACCTGATACAACCCCGCAAGTAGCTCAGATCTTAAAGTGATTTTGGAGCCGACCTCGCAGTGAAACTGCCTTGAGACTGCAAATCTAGCGGTCTCATGTGCATCAATATGCGACCACCGCATGCCCGTTACATCACAAAAATCTCGCCATGCACGAAGCATTGTCGAGCCGATTTTATGCGGTTCAGCAGACACATAGTGGCTCTGCACAATGGTGTTTTGCGCTAAAAACGCACGGTAGGTTTCAGGAATTGTATGTTTTGAATACTGCAAAAATGCTCGGTGAAGTGCTGAGCTACCAATCCCTCGAATTGGTAGAGATGTCGCTTTTAGTTTTGTGTTTAACCACCGCCGGTAGTCTGCAACATCGATATCTAACGCTTTTTGCAGTGTGCAACCATGGCGCGCGTCACTACTGATGGCGCGCAGACTGGTATTAAGTAGATCCAAAATGTTCGATGGAAGTGACAATTGCAGCCGACTTGATGCCACAAAATGAATGCGTGCATCGCTACCTTCTGGAGACATTGTCTGCAATAAATCAGCGCGCAGATTAAGCTCGGCACTGATAAACCGCCCCTCGCGCTCAAATTGATATGCAATGTAGTTCTGTGATTGCTCGGCTGGTAATCGCTCTGCCAACTTGTTATTGAGAATTAACTGTAGCGGCGATGGCACACCAAACAGCTGAAATAGGAACAGTAGTAGATAGCCAGCATCAACAAAAGCTATCGCCACTGTGCTGTTACGTAATAAACCTGGCGCACAAACTTGTAAAAACTCATAAAGCTCATTTGGTAACGCAGCCTGCATACCAAGCGCGGTTGCGTTTTCAAAAGCATAAAAAGCACGCTGTGCACCAGCTATTTTGAATCGAAACTTGCGACGCTGCTGCTCAGTGTTAAGTGACAGCTCACTCGCCAGACGCACGACACTGCATGATGTCTCGCCAGTTTCATCGCTGGTTTCAACATACTCAATGTCATCGTCAATCGTCTGCATGTGATGATTGTCAGCAGCTAACAATGCTTTGCTGCCAGACTGCGAGCGCTGCGTTTTTAGAAAAAATGGCGCGACAAGTCGCAAATCTTGCACGTGAGCAGCAGCGCTGCTCAAGCGCTGATGCACCTCACGAGTTGTCAGGTGAAGCAGCTGATGTAGTGGCAGCACTGCTAACTTATTTTCAATAAAAGTACGATAAAAATGTAGATAAGCTGTGTAGTCGCGAAGGCCGCGAACACAATACACATGCGTCAACAAAGCATATTGTTGGTTGAGTAAATTCTCCGCGTAGAGGTCGTCACTAGGCTCATCCACGAGCAGCAGCGTAGCTAAAAATGGATCCGATTTCAGATGGTTATGCAGCGCGGACCTAGTCCGTTTTGGAACCTCAGCGGATGGCACCTGCGACAAAAATTCAATCATCTCCTGAGTTTGCAAAAGCTCGAATCGAGTGAGCGGTGCGACATCGATTTTGTAATGCAGAATGCGTTTGAGCCGCGTGGCAAGTTCAAGAAAAGAAAACTCTTCTGGCACCTGAAAAAGCTCGAGAATTCTCAGTTTCATTTGCCATCCCCCCGCGGCGAAGGGATAGCTTTCAACACACGTTGGATATCAACCGTCGTGATCGACTTCTTCTTTTGAAGTTTTGGCTTGCGGCGATAGACCGCAGAGCGATGTCTATCGATGATTTCAGACCACTGACGCATGGAAAACAGCTGTTCAATGGCATAGTCGTCCGCCACAGCTTGGTGCCATGCTGGTGTTGCGGCAGCAGAACGCTGAGTGACATATTGAATACTCGCGATATTCAGCAACTGCCTCATCAGCTCAGGTTTTGATTTGGCCTTCGAGACAATAACGACCGTTGCATCAAAACGTTGCAACCGCTCTGCGGCGACTGCGATCAGATTGTGCTGCTCTAACGCATAAAATTGTTTTTGGTATTCGAGCACACGAATGTTCGAGAGCAGTGTTTCGAGAAGACTACTGTCACCACGTCGATGCAAGATATCGAATAGACGTTTTGAATTTGCGTATGCATCGGCCGCTAAAAGATCTGGCAACACGATGATTTTTTGAAGTGAAGTTTTGGGCATGGCTGCTACCTGTTTTGTTCAGATAGCTAGTTAATTTACGCACTTTTTTGCGTCTGTGTAAAATTGGACGTGGTTAAAATAGGGGGTCTGAGATCTTTCTTCACTCTCTTGCACCTTTAAAAGGTAAAAAAAACATTTTTCGGATACATATCGAGATGTTTCACCAAATGATGTGTGGAACGCTTCCTTACGTACTCAAACTGACCTTCTCATTGCAATTGCCGCACACAAGCAACAGGGATTCAGCAAGGAGCAACTTTGCTTTGACCTAATTGTAGCTGTCTAAACCAGGTGATCTCGAAAAAACGAATCTCTGCTTTGCCTTATTTGCGGACATTCGTTTTGTCAGAGCGCGACAGCTACGATACTTTCTTCATACAACATACATCACCTGTTTTTACTTTTCAGCTTGAAACAATTCTGGAAACCGCTCTTTAATAATCAGCTTGGTTTCAGTTGAATGGAGTGGGCTGTTATATATGCTCAGTAGTATGTCTACTTCTTTTTTGCTAAATCTGCCCGAGCTTCTTAGATTTGTAAAAATTTCGATGAACTGTTTAGCCTGGTCTTTAAGTTGAAGATCAAGTTCATATCCTTTATGTCTCGCTCTATCTACACAATATTTGCTAAATTTTCTGTATTGGTTAAAAGTGAAGTTGCCATTTTTCTTCATTTCAATACCAAAATCTATTGGATCTATTCCTTTTTTCTCTGCTTTCGCAATAATAGCTTCATGCTCAGCATTTGCTACGAATATAGACCCCTTAGTATTATTTATAATTTTATCTTCTTTAAAAGGGGGGGCGCTATCAGTATATGATGGAGTTGTATTATTGGCTTCGTTTCTATCTTGTTCTGGCATTGCTGACAATGGATAAGATAATACAATAAATATTATCGTGATGAGACCAAGAGCTAAATAAAATGGATTTAATAACCGCTTAGGGGGAGTAATAATGTTGGCACGAACGCAGGTATGCGGTTTTAGTAAGGTCATGTCATGCTTCCACCGGACTAAGTATATACTCGTCTTCAACGCTAAAGGGCAACTCAAGGCCCTTTTCACCTAATACACGTCACGTTTATTACGATATATTCGATATTCAAATATTTATGTGTTTATAACACTTGAATGACGGTGTCCGTCCCAGTTGCTCAGGCACCGAATCTCGACATTATATGCACATCTGCGAAGAAAAACTCACTTGCGAATCGTCAATATGTAGCTTGCTATTCCTAGATTCACGCAGGTATGGATGAGAAACGGTGAATGAAGAAAAATGAGTAAAAATTATCTGTAATGATTTCATAGTATAAAGATGTGCCCAACCGGTCAATCGGTTTAGTCTCGAACATGCAAGACGTTTTGTTTTCTAAAGTCAACTGGTAGAAATACTGCATCTGACATTCCCCCAAATTTTTCAGACAAAGAAAGCAAAATACTCCACGATAAGACTAAGTCTGAATTTTTGCAAATTTGGTCAGAATTTTAGGCTGCTTCACTTTTGAATGCGGACGTCCAATGTGAAAAACTATGAAGTCAGCAACTGGCACTGAGATGCCTTAACTAATCGAAGGCAGCTACGAGCGAATTGGAGCTGTTCAGATCAGGCACTCTCGTAAAAACGAATCTGAGCTTTGCCTTATTTGCGGACATTCGTTTTTTTTGAACCCACCGTACGATTTGAGGTATAGCAAAAAATGCCAGTTTGAAATGGGCGTGGCAACCTTTGCTTGCCATGAGTTACAACGGTCCAGAATAATTACCACTATACACATTCATTAGATGAGCTCTGGAATCTGCACTTCGGCACATCATTGATATATAGGCAAGTAGGTCTTCTTCGTCATCCTCAGGTTGGCCAAAAGCGACTATAAAATTTGGGCTTCTTCTATTCCACCAAGGAGCATATGAGAGCTCAAGAAGGGACTGCATATCCTTTTTTATAGTGACTTTGCACTGATCACAGTTGTTATAGAATTCCACTGAAATTGAAGTATCTTTAATAGAATAACGACCATCACCAATTTGCAATATTGCATCATTATCCGTGCAGTAAAATGCGATAAACGTACTTTCAATGAACTCATACAAACCGTTTGGGTTGTCTGCGGCATCACAAGATACAACCTCAGCTCCAAATTCATAAGTTATATATTTTGTACGATCGGTAAACAAACTTAATATCATAGTTAGCCCTTAATGCTTTCCCTGAGGTTTGCCAAGAAGGATAGAGAAAGCGACACCCACTAGCTTTGATTACAGCAATCATTAACCTTAACACACCCAAAGCAAAAGCAGGTTTCAGTGAGTTTTTGCTTTTTAGAGTGGCAACATTTGTATAATTAACTGTCTGATTTGCCTTATTTGCGGTCGTTCGTTTTTTCGTGAGCCTTAACTTTTGAGACTTTCATAAAAGTTAAGGAACTGTGCCAACGCCAGCCACTCTGGAGAAATCTGAGCACGACAACATCTATTTAAGCAATTGATAACCCCACTGCTGAAAATAAGATGATCGCATTACTACTTCAGAACCGTTGCTCTACCTTCAGTTGCAGCTCGTAAGAGTTGATATCATTTCCAGCTCCAACAGGCTTGGCCAGATCAAGGTGAATGACGTTGTCATTGGCTGAGCGGGCAGAATAAAAACGCGCTCCTATGCCGACAGAACCCAACCAGGATTGCTGACTGTTTGGGCTTATTAAGTCAAAGCGATGATGTGCCATATCTGTATCAATCAGGCTAAGTGGGTTGCTCACTTTGCCTCCTGAAATCTTGCCGGCATCGGCAAACGCCACAAAGCCAA
>Ga0209812_10000903_pt1 | contig 23328 bp, 19 predicted proteins | sample JI71714BDNA_FD_187502 | JGI IMG/M metagenome (GOLD analysis project Ga0209812, IMG submission 187502) | Wastewater effluent complex algal communities from Wisconsin, to seasonally profile nutrient transformation and Carbon sequestration -... | ecosystem: Engineered > WWTP > Effluent > Algae...
AACAGGAAATTCACTAACGCTGATAAAAACAATTCTAGGAGCGAAGTCTTTTATAGTCAAATTTTCAGGGTTGAATTTATTATTTTTGACTGAAGTACGAACTAGCTTAGCAAATTCTTCTAAATCACTCGGATGTAAGACTATATTCCGGTTTGTGTTCTTACTAGTAAGCAAAGTGTCGAACCAAATTCCGTTTTCATGTCCAGACATACTACCTCCGATTTTTTAAATAAATAGTTTATGTAACAAATGATTGTAACATAATATTTAACAAAATACAAAAATAGAGTTGTCAGCAGCCTACAAAGAGAAATACATAGACAGATTCTATACCCCCGCAATATTCCTGCAATATTATTCCTGCGATATTATTCTTGCGTTAGTTTTCTTGATTTTTCCCAAGTTAGATAAAAAAACAAACTACCAAATACTGCAGAAACAATAAAAAACATGAATACCATATCCCATCCCCAGCGATCTGAAATAAATCCTACGCACACCCCCGAAATTCCAGAACCTAAATATCCCATAGTTCCAGCCAAACCATTTGCGGTACCTATCGCTTTCTTAGAGGAAAAATCCGCTGATGCAACGCCAACTAGTATCTGCGGTCCATATACAAAAAATCCAAGCAATGCCATAATTAACCCATTTAAAAACAAATAGTTAGCAGGAGTTAGCCAAAATATTGCAATAGCGCCAGCTAAAGCGAGCATAAAAAACACCCCAACAGGACCTCGTTGGCCTTTAAATATTTTATCCGAAATAACCCCAGCAGATATTCCACCAAGCAATCCAGCAAGATCATAAGTTGCCACATACCATCCAGATTCTGTAATTGACATGTGTTTAAACTCTTTTAAAAACAAAGGAGCCCAAGAAACTACTCCAAGACGAACGATATAAAGGAACATATTAGCAAAGCCGATATACCACATTTTTTTATTCAGAAATACTTTTTGGATGATTTCTGACAGAGAAATGTTATCCTCTTTTTTCGGGAATGAACCATCAACTATCTGAGATTTATATAGTTCCACACAAGGCAAACCCAGCTCTTCAGGCGACTCTCTTAATCGGTTGAATAAAATATAAGCTATAAATAGAGCAATGATACTTGGCACAAAAAAAGCCGATCGCCACCCAAAATCTGATACTAAATAACCACTAACTACTAGTGTAACAGCCCCCCCAATTTGATGCGACCCTGCGCCATAAGCCCATTTAGTACCAAGTTCTTTCGGAGCAAACCAATGAGTAATCACTTTTGCTGCTGGCGGCCAACCCATGGACTGAAACCAATTATTTATTACCCACAAAGTACCTAAGAAAAATAAACTATCAGATAGTCCTAAAAAAAAAGTGGTTATAGCAGAAGCAAAAAGACCTAAAGACATGAAATATCTAGCATTAGACCTGTCGCTAAAATAACCATTTACAAATTTCCCAACACCATAAACTATAGCAGCAAGGGTAAGTACAAACCCTAGTTCGGTTTTAGTATATTTAAACTCCTCCATAAACGCCGGCATAATCATCGAGAAATTCTGGCGACACAAATAAAAAGTGGCATAACCTAAAATAACCGACAATAAAACTCTCACCCGCCACTTATTATATATCTTACGATTCTGCTCAGATGATAGGAATTCCTCGTCTTGTTTTTCACTTCTGTTGGCTGCCAAATTGATGGAGGCATTCGCACTGTTTGAAATTAACATATTGGTATATTTTTATTAGCAGCGATGATAATGGAAACATTATCCGTAATCAAGTTAGTTTCGGCTAGTGTCATTTCCCCAAGAAGCATTAAAACTAATTTATTAATGATAAGAAATTTTTTGATGGTGACCCCTACGGGAATCGAACCCGTGTCTTCACCGTGAAAGGGTAACGTCCTAACCGCTAGACGAAGGGGCCACTATAATTTTAGAATCGAGCTTTATAACAGACATTGTAACAAAGAAAATCAGATTATTCTAGTACTGAATGTCTCTGCATTATCTTTTATTACTTTTCTTAGCGACTCTTATACAATTATAAAGCAACCATTGCAACAAGTTTTTTGAATTTGTTATATAAAACTTTTTGATTATTATGTAAAAAGTAAAATAGTTAATGCATTAACTATTAATTAATAGATTTATAATTAAAATTATGAGATAATTTAGTAATAATACTAAAGATAGAGGCTCTATATGGCAAAAGAAACTGAATCATCAATATTTAATTGGTTGTTTGGAAATAGTTATTGCTGTGGTGATCGAGGCAAAAACAAAGGTCAATACCATCAAAAAGTTTCAGAAAGCGATGATACTAAAAATTGGCTTAGTCTTGACTCCTCTAGAAGCACAGAAAGAGAACCTAGTATACAATATCCTCATTTAGAAGATTTTCCAAATGTTTCCTCTTCAGACAGATACGAAACAGACTATGGTTCTATATTTAAACTTTTAGGGGCAACAGGATCAAGTGAATCAGAAGAAGCGATAGAAATCAAACCAATAACGGCATAAGCTTATGGCAAAAAAATCTGGATCATCTGAATCATCGATATTTAATTGGTTGTTTGGAAATAGTTATTGCTGTGGGGATCGGGGTAAAAGTGAAAATAATTCAGATGGGCGAAAACTTTCTTTTTCCTATAGAGGTAGTAAATTTGAGATAGGAATGGAAGAGAAAAACCCTTCGATTGAGATAGATGGAGAGCTTCAGCCAGGACTAAAATTTACAGCACCATTTTCTCTTACAACAACTGGCTCCTCGTTAGATAAAGGGGAGTATGAAGGGGAGATTTTTGATTCATAACTACTAATGTTAATGACTTATAACTACTGATGCTAACAGTGCCATAGCAATGTTTTAAGCAATCCCTACTCCCAGCAATCCCTACTCCCACATCATCACGCCTAAAAGCAATACCCCATGGCAGCTACTCGGCAATCACTACCCCATGGCAGCTACTCGGCAATCACTACCCCATGGCAATGCTTATATTTTTTACCAGAACCGCAAGGACAAAGTTCGTTACGAGAAATTTTCCCCCAAGTTTCCGGATCCTTTGGGTTCCTATCTTCAGGAGCTACGTAAGACTTAAAAGGAGTTGCTTTGGTCTCTAGACTAATTCCAGAATTATATTTTTCAAATGCAGGATCAACTCTAACTTTCTTCATTTCTTGCAGTTCTTTATTAGCAAGAGACATTGCTTGTCGATTAATATGACTCGTATCCATGTGTAAGTAACATAGGCGTTGTATATACAACTCTCTTAAATGATCTAACATCTTTTCAAATAGGTTAAAAGCTTCTCTTTTATATTCGCTCAATGGGTCTTTCTGCCCATAAGCTCTAAGAGAGATACCTTGCCTTAAATAGTCAAGATTATGCAAATGTTCTTTCCATACTTGATCCAAAGTGCTCAGCAGAATATATCTTGAAGCATCATTCATAATATCCAAGCCATATAACTCTTCTTTGCGCTTCACTAGGCTATTTACTACTTCAGTCAATTTTCCAGCTATTTCAACTTCTGTGCCTTGAATTTTGCTTATTGTTTCCGGAGTAAGCTCTATGTCAAAACTTCGAGCAATCTCCGCACTAAGGTCATTAAGACGCCAATCTTCTCTGTAAGAATTTGGTTCTATATGCCTTAAAACAATCGATTCAACCAATTGGTCTGTCATGTTAAGTCTGAATTCACTCACGTCAGAAGAAGATATAATTTCATTTCTTTGTTCGTAAACAATCTTGCGTTGATCGTTCATTACATCATCAAAACGTAGCAGATTCTTCCTGATCTCATAATTGTGGCTTTCAACTTTTTGCTGAGCCTTTTCAAGTGAACGGCTTATCATAGGATGGCCTATGGCTTCTCCGTCTTTTAGCCCTAGAGTTCTTAAAATTCCGGATATTCTGTCAGAGGCAAAAATCCTCATTAAATCATCTTCTAAAGATAAGAAAAATTTAGTTGACCCAGGATCCCCTTGGCGCCCTGCTCTTCCTCTAAGCTGGTTGTCAATCCTTCTGCTTTCATGTCTTTCGGTACCTATAACGTAGAGCCCCCCAACTCCGATAACCAGATCCTTTTCGGCCTTGACATCCTCCTTAATTCTAGCAACTGCCAAATTATATTGCTCAGAATTAAGGTGCTCTGCTTCTAGCTGTTCCACAAGCATTTCATCATTGCCACCAAGTTTAATGTCCGTTCCCCTACCAGCCATATTAGTGGCTATAGTTACAGCTTGAAATCTACCAGCCTGCGCTATTATATGGGCTTCTTGTTCGTGCATTTTAGCGTTTAAAACTTTATGCTCTATTCCGTTTTTGGTAAGCTCTTTAGAAATTTCTTCTGATTTCTCAATGCTTATGGTACCAACTAATATCGGCTGTCCACGAGTGTAACAATCTTTGATAAGTTTTATTATTGCATTATATTTTTCCTTTTTGGTTCCATAAATTTCATCGTCTATGTCCTTTCTAGTGACTTTATTATGAGTAGGTACAGATATTACGTCCAAGTTATATATGTCTTTAAGCTCTCCAGCTTCAGTCATTGCTGTACCGGTCATTCCTGATAGTTTTGGGTACATCCTGAAATAATTTTGGAAAGTAATGGAAGCTAAGGTTTGATTTTCATTTTGGATCGGAACTCTCTCTTTTGCTTCTAAAGACTGGTGGAGTCCATCAGAATATCTTCTTCCATCCATAACTCTTCCAGTAAATTCATCAATAATCATGACTTTGTTATTTTTAACTAAATAGTCAACATCACGAGCGAATATATAATGAGCTTTTAGTGATTGATTAATATAATGAACTAAATTTAAGTTTTCGAAATCATAAAGACTTGCATGTTTTGCAATAATTCCTGCTTCAGCAAGCATTAACTCTATCTTATTTATACCATCATCTGTCAGATTAACTGTTTTAACTTTTTCATCTTTTTCATATTCGTTTGGTTGCAATAACCTAACTAAAGCATCAATTTTGACGTATAATTCGGAGCGGTCATCAACTGGGCCAGAAATAATTAGGGGAGTTCTTGCTTCATCTATTAATATTGAATCTACCTCGTCAATCAGCGCATAGCTGAAAGGACGTTGAACTCTTGATTCTTCAGTAAATTTCATATTATCACGCAGATAGTCAAAACCAAGTTCGTTATTAGTTGCATATGTTATATCGCAATTATAGGCAAATTTTCTTTCAGCATCGCTGATATCTCCAACAACAATACCAACAGTAAGACCTAAAAACCTGAATATTTTTCCCATCCATTCAGAGTCACGTTTTGCTAGATAATCGTTAACTGTAACGATATGAACCCCTTTGCCGGTAAGAGCATTAAGATAGGCTGGGAGTGTAGAAACTAAAGTTTTCCCTTCTCCAGTACGCATTTCGGCAATTGCTGCTCTATGAAGAATCAATCCACCAATAAGCTGTACATCATAATGCCTTTGCCCGAGAACTCTTTTAGCTACTTCTCTAACTACCGCAAAAGCTTCGTAAGCTATGTCGTCCAAAGTTTTGCCATCTGCTAATCTTTGTTTAAATTCCTCAGTTTTAGCTTTCAGCTCTTCGTCTGTAAGTTTTTGTATATGCTCTTCAAAGGAATTTATTTTAATAATTTCTTTGCGAAGCTTTTTTATTATACGCTCGTTGGCAGTGCCAAAAATTTTAGTGAGTATAGAAAACATTGTGTTTTATTTTTCCTAATTTTATTAGTTGTTTATAGCTTAAGTCCTATTCTAAAATATTCAATTTTATCAATTTATCAAACAATATAATAAAATGAGCGATATAATAAAATAGAGATTGACTTTAACCAGCTAAACTTTTAAAAACTAATCTTAGTGTTAAACTAATTTAAATAAAGATATTTTAATTATGAAAAAGAAATTAATTACGACAGTATTTTTATCAGCAACTTTACTTAGCTCATCAGTTTTTGCAGACAGAGTAGTGGCGACTTATAAAGGTGGAGAAGTAACAGAAGAGCAAGTAATGGCGCAATTTGGTTCTGTGCTTAACATGCAGTCTGAAAATAAAGGAAAAAAATTCAGCGATCTTGATAAAAACCTTCAAGAAATGTTAGTTAAAGGCTACATTAATACGAAATTGCTTGAAAAAGAAGCAGAAAAAATGAAAACCCGTGACACTGAGTCCTTTAAAACTAAAATCAAAGCTGCAGAAATGCAAATTCTTCAGCAAGAAGTTATAGAAGGCCTTTTAAAAGATAAAATTACTGACAAAATGATTGAAGATGAATATAAAACCATGGTTAGTAACTTAAAAGGCAAGGAAGAAGTCAAAACCGCTCATATCTTAGTGGAAACTGAAGAAAAAGCTAAAGAAATAAAGAAGAAACTTAACAAAGGTTCAAATTTTGCTGAATTAGTAAAAGAATTTTCCAAAGATGAAAGCTCCAAAGCTAGCGGCGGTGAAATTAGCTATGTGACTAAAGGACAGTTAGTGCCTGAATACGAAGAAAAAGCTTTTTCTCTCAAGAAAAATGATATTTCTGAGCCAGTAAAAACACAGTTTGGTTGGCATATTATTAAGATGCTTGATAAAAGAGCGGTACAAGTTCCTAATAAAGAACAAGCTGAACAATCAATCAAAAATAAATTATCTAGAGAGATTGTTGAAAAATATTTTGGTGATCTTGCAGCTGCTGCAGATATAAAACTTTCTCTTGATAAGAAATAGTAAAACATATTGAACCATAGGGTCGCTCAACACGAGCGTATCGATTGTTCGGCCCTGCGGTAAAAATTCAATTTAATAAGGCACTATTCCAGATCTGGTACAAACTTCCTTGCATCCTTTGCGTTTCTCCCTCAACTCTCTTCAACCCCCATCCCAACTGTTAGCTTAAGGTATTTGCCTTTGGTTTACATTGCACCTTACACCCCCCTTGGTTTGTCTTTTTTATAATAGATTTTTTTAAAATGATCCATTATACTTCCTAATAATGTTTTTGTTTAAAGAATTAATTTTTTAGGATTTAATAGGATTTAAGGTTTAAAGTAGTTCAAAATGGCTTGGTTATATCTTGTAGTTGCCGGATTTTTTGAAATATCATGGGCTGTGGGCATCAAATATTGTGAAGGAATGAAAATTACCTTACCCTTATTGACTGTGATAGTTTCAATGATTTTTAGTATAGTGTTTTTAGGAATGGCAGCTAAAACCATACCTATGAGCGTTGCTTATGCTGTATGGACTGGAATCGGTATAGTAGGAGTTTTTATTTATGGAGTGTTGGTGTTTAAGGACCCTATGCCTCTTAGTAGTATTATTTTTGTCGGCATGATTTTAATCGGAATTACTGGTTTAAAGTTAGCTAGTAAATAAACATAATAGTAATTTGATTTTTTAAAAGAATTTAAAATGGATGTAGTTTCATTGATGGTTGTGTTGTTTCTCATGGGTGCGTTGTTTGCTTGCGAGAGTTCTAACAATGCACATGAGGAAGATTTAGCATGGTCGTATGCAGATGATCTGGAATATGAAACACACAGAGAAGCTGCCATAAGAGATTTAACTATACAAGTGATAGAGGAAGAAGAGGAGAGAGAAGAAAAACTGCTTGATTTAGCTGGAGAGATAGAGTAGCACTGATTAAGTAATGATACCAAAAGCTAAAAATATCAAAAAATAAAAACGAGTTTTGTAAAAATAACTAATGTTACTATTTATTTCTGTATTGACCATATGTATTATTTCTAGATCAGAGGCAGATTTTTTCATCCCTTCTTTGCCACATTTACAAAAATACTTTGATTTATCAGTCTTTGCCGCTGAATTATCGGTAAGTTTTAATTTTGCCGGCTACTGTATTGGCGGCCTGTTAGCAGGGGTCTTGGGCGATAGATTTACCCATCGTTCGATAATACTGTATAATTTGGCAGGTTTTGCTTTTGGCACATTTATCTGCGCTATATCTCCTTACTATGAGATATTACTTATCGGTAGATTTCTGCAAGGTTTTAGCATCGCTGGGGCTACCGTCCTTGCTTACGTACTGTTAATTGCTGGTACTAAATTCAACGATCAACTCAAGAACTTAGGTTTAATTAATGGTATTCTTACCTTATTGATGGCTATTGTTCCAACTATTGGCGGCCATCTTGGAATGTATGGGCATTGGAGATTTAATTTTTTAGTTGTATTTTTACTCAGTCTTATAGCCCTAGCGCTAAGCTATAAAGGCATGGATAATATCGGCAATAACTATAAAGACCCCTCTCCTGTGAGGTTTAGGTCATATTTTCTTTTGCTAAAGTCAAAGAAAGTTCTGCTATTTACGGCGACTCTGTGTTTCATGATAACTCCATATTGGGTTTTTATCAATATGTCTCCAATTTATTACGTTAACGATCTAGAAGTATCGTTACTGGAGTATATATATCATAAAAATGTACTATCTATAACTTTTGGAATGGTAAGTATATTTAACGGGTTTTTTATCAAAATTTGGGGGTGTAAACGCTGTTTGTTTATTAGCATAAGCTTATGTATAGTTAGCAGCTTATTGCAGCTTGCAATAGTGATAGCTGATGTTAACGATCCTTACATAATTACTTTAGCAATGTCTATTTTGGCAGCTGGAGCAGCTTTTTTAATCAATTTTTTATATGCTAATGCATTAGGAGCTTTCAATAGTGAAATAGTAGGTAAAGTTTCTGCCTTGATTCATTCTATGAGGCTTGTGTTTACTTCGGTCTCATTAAGCATTGTTAGCAAATTATATTCTGGTGATTTCTCAGTAATAGGAGGAGCGCTTATCGTTATGTTGTTTTGTGGGTTGTCTCTTACAACGATTTTGTATAGCTATAAGCAATTTAAGGAAGTGTGATAATCAAACACTAATAGCGAAATACCAAATAATATAAATAATAATAGTAATAATATAAAAATTTTTAAAACTTCTTATAGACAAAGGCAAGATTATTTACTATATATTCTAGAGTGTGCGCAAGTTAATAACGGTAGCGCTAAGAATAAAAACTACATCTTGAAAAACTATAGCAAAAAAATCAAACTAGTAAGCCTATAGATGTTTTAAAGGCTAGATAGCTCAGTTGGTAGAGCAAAGGACTGAAAATCCTTGTGTCGCCGGTTCGATCCCGGCTCTGGCCACCATTTCTCAGATCACTATTTCCTATATTCTTCAATGATTCTAACCTATTCTTCCTACTTAAAACTTAATGACCTTGCAACAAAGACATGTACAAATTACTTTGCAAATATGTTTTTTACATGTACAATGATAGGATAAGCATATGGAAAAGGTAGTAAGTATAATTAATGTCTGGTCAAGTTTTGGAGCTGTTGGTTTTTGCTGGAATTGCTTTTTTTATTATAAGTAAGCTTTTTTCAGTCCTTGGTAGTAGTTCAGATGATGATTCTTCTAAAAACAAGAGTTTTTTTGGCGAAAATGCAGAAAATGGCTTAAAAGATGTGACATACACTGGCAATGCTGCAGAAGTTTTAAGACCTAAGTTCTTTAGTGTTGATAGGTCAGATTTAAATGCTTTCGTTTTGCCGGAACATTTTGAAACAGTCAGGGCTGGGCTTAAGGACCTCATGGAAAAAATTCCATCTTTTAGCCTTTCACATTTTGTTGGCGGAGCGAAATCTGCATTCCAGATGATTGTTGAAGCTGCTCTGCGTGGCGATGATGCACAGTTAGAGGAACTGATTGATAAAAGATATATTGATCATTTCAGGAAAGATATTGCCCCAAATTATGGTGATTTTATTGAAAAGACTGACAAGCTATCGGCCTTTGTATCGGAAATTTATGTTTTCGGTAATAATGTTTTTATCAAAGTACTTTTTACTGGTAATGACGTCAGCAAAAATATTAGTAAATTACATGAAGAATGGAGCTTTACTAAAAGCGCTTTAAGCACCAATCAAGCTTGGTATGTGACTAATATCGACAGAGATAATACACTCTCTATAATCTAAAAATTGACAATATACCCCGCAACTGTCGAAAGTTCTAAAAGCTTTATGCTACAAGGGTTACGTCATGACTAGCTGACCAATCCGAACGAAATTATGACAATAGTGTAGACCTGTAGGCCTTATAGTATAAGCCATACGAGGCGCGGTTAGCGAGGAACCTGAAAGGCGACGCGGCTATTGTAAGTCTGAGATATGATATAAGGTCAGACAACCGTCATGGCGAGCAAAGCGCAGGCTTTGCGTGGCCATCCAGAAAAAATAAAACCGCAGAGTTAAGCCGTTTTATAGTATAAGTACTGGATTGCCACGCTCCCTGGCGGCCCGCTCAGCAATGACTCTTCTGCACTGGCTTTGGCGATCCACGCGAGCAATGCCTTGCGAGGAGCCTGAAAGGCGACGCGGACATCCAAAACAAGCTAAATGCGGTGTTTTTAGTTATTTCTGGATTGCTTCGCTTCGCTCGCAATGACTTGTATAGCCTATACTATAAGGCTTACAATCTTATAGAACAAGATCTAATTTCGTTCGGATGGGTCAGATGACGAGGAGTGTGATAGCACGACGTGGTCATCCAGAAAAAAACCTTTAATAAGCAGTGTAACACGGGATTTATAAAAGTACAAGGGTGGCCACACTCCTTACAGTCGCTCGCTAATCGCGACTGGATACTGTTATGTCTACAATGTCTCCAGCACTCTCGAACACCTGTGCAATATACCCCCTTGCAAAAAACGGTTACAAATAGGGCCGGTATGAAGAGGCCGGTTATGCAAGAGGTGATTCAGACTTTGATAACTATAGTTCTGGCAATTTTATCATGCGTAGCCTGGCCATTTTTACGCATAATCATGCCAAAAATCCCGATAAAGCTTGTTACGTATCCACAAAATCTTTTACAAAACCGATAAATTGATATACTCGAGGAGTAATCCTGGGCATCGACTATCCTCATTCGCATAATCATCTTTCCTGGTGTTGCTCTAAATTTATACCAAAAAAAAACAAAATATATTCCCATTAGCACCACATTGATAGCAAATGATATTGCTACATAACTTAAAAAAGTTCCACCAGAATTTGAAGCGTAAGCGAGAAACTCAGAGCTTTTTAATGATTCTGCAAGAGCTTTGTTATCTGCTATATTGATCTTATATTCGATAAAAAATTGATGAAATAAATAAACAAAAATATAACGGGAGATAAAGTTCATTATTGGTGTCAAAATAATTGACAAAATCACCAAGTCTATAGTTGTTGCAAACAGCCTTGGAATAAACTTAGGGTATAATATTTGTTTTTTCATTGCTATAATTGCTATATCTTAATAAACCCTCTTTGCTGGCGGCACTGGTTTTACTTCATCAGTTAAGCTGTGCAATACTACGGGACGATAGTCTATCTTCACTTTTCCATCATTTTCAAGCCAGAGAATCGAGTGTTTCATCCAATTATCATCGTCCCTATCTGGAAAATCCTCTCTAGCATGCGCTCCTCTACTTTCTTTTCTGTTTGCAGCCGCATGGACAGTTAATACAGCTTGATCAATCAGATTAGAAAGTTCCAACGCCTCTACTAGGTCACTATTCCAGATCATAGATTTATCATTTACAACTATGTCGCTATAAGCATTTCTAATATCATCCATCTGTTTTTTTCCTTCTTCTAAAATTTCTTCAGTTCTAAAAACAGCCGCATGATCTTGCATAGTTCTTTGCATTTTGAGGCGTAAATCAGCTACAAGCAGAGAACCTTTTGAGTATCTAATGCTATCAAGCCTTGAAATTATAGGATCAATTGAGCTTTCTTTCAAATTCTTGTGTGAAGCCCCAGGTTTAACTAGCTCTTTCGCTCTATGAGCAGCAGCTCTACCAAATACCACAAGGTCAAGCAAAGAATTGGAACCAAGGCGATTAGCCCCATGAACTGAAACACAGCCTGCTTCACCAACAGCCATAAGACCTGGCACTATTTTTTGTTGACCTTTCTTCATGGTGATCACTTCTGTATGGTAATTAGTCGGTATACCACCCATATTGTAGTGAACTGTTGGCAACACCGGAATCGGCGATTTTGTAACATCAACCCCGGAAAATATTTTTGCAGTTTCAGAAATTCCAGGCAATCTTGTATGTAGCACTTCTGGAGGTAGGTGGTTTAAATGTAGGAACACATGGTCTTTATTAATCCCAACACCTCTTCCAGCCCTGATTTCCATAGTCATAGCACGCGAGACCACATCTCTGGAGGCAAGATCTTTAGCTGACGGAGCGTATCTTTCCATAAAACGTTCTCCTTCAGAATTCACGAGATAGCCCCCCTCCCCTCTAGCTCCTTCAGTGATAAGACATCCAGCGCCGTAAATACCTGTTGGATGAAACTGGACAAACTCCATGTCCTGCATCGGTAGCCCTGCTCTAATAGACATCCCGCCACCATCACCAGTACAAGTATGAGCGGAGGTAGCAGAAAAATAAGCCCTACCGTACCCTCCAGTAGCTAATACCACAATATGGCCCTTAAAGGCGTGTAGACTGCCATCATCTAAATTCCACGCTAGAACTCCCCGGCACACACCGTCTTCCATTATCAAATCAATAGCAAAATATTCAATAAAAAATTGCGCCTTATGCTTTAACGCCTGTTGGTATAAAGTATGGAGTATCGCATGACCGGTCCTATCAGCCGCAGCGCAGGTACGCTGGGCAGCTGGTCCTTTACCGAAATTAGTCGTCATACCACCAAAAGGCCTTTGATAAATTTTACCCTCCTTGTTTCGCGAAAAAGGTACGCCGTAATGTTCGAGCTCTATAACACTAGAAGCCGCATTTTGGCACATATATTGTATGGCATCTTGATCCCCAAGCCAGTCCGATCCTTTTATGGTGTCGTACATATGCCAGCGCCAATCATCATCACCCATATTACCAAGAGCAGCACTAATACCACCTTGAGCAGCAACGGTATGACTACGAGTAGGAAAAACTTTAGTAATGCAAGCAGTACTAAGACCAGCTTCTGCCATACCAAAAGTAGCACGAAGACCAGCCCCACCAGCACCAACAACAACAACGTCAAATTCATGGGTGTTTATTTTATAATCATGAGTCATAGATGCTTATATCCTAGTTATAATATGATTACGTAGATAGTCGCTACAATAAAAGAAGCTACTGTAATGACTGAAAATATCTTAATTCCAAACAGTAATATCAGGCGGTAAGTTCTGCATTTGATATAATCTTCAATTATAACCTGCATTCCTAGAAAAGCATGGTAAATTGACGTCAACGCTAGCACTAACAGCATTACTATGTTATAGGGTTTTCGTAAGCAAGCAATAATCCCACTTACCTCATTGCTACAAACCTGCCAGAAGAAGGTCATCACCCAAAGAGCTGTAAAAACAAGTATCAAGGCGGTAAATCTTTGATGCCACCAATGGCTAGCCCCAAAACCAGCTGCGCCAAGATTTTTAGCTTTATATAATTCCGATTTGTATTTATCTTTCATCATATAAACATCCAAAAAATTATTGTTAGTAATATGGAAGAGATAACCGCTATCCATCCTGAGTAATTTATTGCTGAAATAGAAAATCCAGAACCAGTATCCCATATCAAATGCCTAATGCCCGTACATAAATGATAAAAGAATCCGTAACTCGTTAATACAAGCAAAAACTTAAAAAAACCATTATTGAATATCTCCAAATATGATTGGTCAAACCTATTAAAGACCCATAAAATAAACCACCATGCTAAAAATGAAAACATTACAAAAAGCCCGAATCCACTAACCCTATGACCGATGGATAAAACAGAGCTTATTTGTGGTTTATAGATGCCAAGATGTGGCGAAAGTGGCCGCGCTTCGTGTATTTCTTCTGTAGATTTTTGCATAGGCTTTACCGATTTGCTTTTGTTTTTATAAAACTATAAACCCTTCTCAAGTTATAGGGATTATATAAGTCAGAACATAGCTTTTCAAGTTTTCTACCAACTATCCTTGATATTTCAAATCTATGTGTGTTAAATTTTAAAATCACCTAGAAAAAGAATTAATAATCATAATTCCAATCAATGGGCGCAGTAATGCAGTATTGCTTGCCAAAAATTGATTCTGGAATTTTCAGTTCCAAAGCATGTAACATCATTCTCTCGAATCTTTCTCCTCCATATTTTACGTCGCCTAAAATCGGGCAACCAAGCTGTTTGCTGTGAAATCTTAGCTGATGCATTCTTCCAGTCAAAGGATTAAATTTTATGGTATAAAATGGTCCATTTTTTGAAACTATTTCGTATAAAGTTTTGGCAAATTTTCCTGACTCTGAAGCTTCTACAAGATCATAAACCCCCGATTTGCTTTTCGCTATATAGCTTTCTATCGAACCTTTTTCGGCTATTTGGGGAACTACTTGCGGAACTGTTTTGGAAGTTGTTTGAGATATCACACCAACCTTGCATAGCGCAATATAAGTTTTTTCTAACAGTTTGTTTTTAAATGCATCGCCAAGTAAAATAGCGCTATGTAAATTTTTAGCAATGATTAATACACCGCTAGTGTCTTTATCTAACCTATGCACCAGCCTGTAATTTTCAGAGGCAGCAGCAATGCTATTTAAGTAGCTTAGAGCATGATCTACGCTGATAGTTATTTTGCTACCACCCTGCACAGCAAGACCATTAGGTTTGTTTATTGCAATAAAATCTTCGCAGGAGAAGATTAAATATTGACCCAGAATTTTATTAGCTAAAGAGATTATCGATGGAGAAAACATTGATGACGAAGAGTTGCCTTTTCTAGATTCACCTTGTTGCAAATATTCCTTTAGTAATTTAGTTGAAATTATAATCTGATCACCTTTATTAACTCTATTATTTGCCTTAGCTGATTTATTATTTAGCTTGATTTGACCATTTCTTAAAGATTTTTCAATCACTCCTTGGGATAGGTAAGTAACGTTTCTGCGGATAAAACGATCTAACCTCGTTGGATGATCATCCTCTACTAAAAATGTTTCAAACTCTTTTGTTATTACTGATGTTATTACTGACATTTAGTTGATCTATTAAGAACCTGTTTAAAATCTTTTCCCCCTACCGCCCCAGATCGTCACACTCCCGTTAGTCGCTCGCGATTGATGACAAAGCGCACAAAGCGCTTATTTTTTGCCCAATAAATCTTGCCTTAACTTGAATTTACCATCTTTATTAATTACAGATCTGTATATTTGCAAATTTTCCAGCACCCTTTGTACATAATTCCTGGTAACTGAAAATGGTATAGATTCAATCCAGTCTATTGCTTTGCGCGGATCCTTAAAGGTCCTTAAATCCCCATATAAATTCAACCATTTTTTTACTCTATGCGGACCAGCATTATAAGAGGCAATCGCGAGTACATAATAATTTTGGTGATTTTTAAGCATATCTGCCAGATAATTACTACCCAATGTTAAATTATAATAAGGATCAGTAGTTAGATTCTTTAAATTGCATTTAACTGATAATTTTTTAGCTACGGCGCAAGCAGTTGGCTCCATAAGCTGCATTAACCCCATCCCTTTGTCAGGAGCGATCACAGAATGCTCAAAACTCGACTCTTGCCTAATTATGCTGTAAGTCAGGGCGTTTTCAGTTGGCAAATGTTCAATCTTATAAGGCGTGGGGTAAGAATAGTGATCTAAAAACACATGTTTTTGCATAGCAGTTCGTGATAGCCAAACCTTATGGTGGGTAGTTGGAGCATTTATTGCAAGGGCAATAGCGAGCACTTCCTGTTCAGTTTTGGCACTGTTAAAGACGTTGTCTAGATAAACTTTAACAAGACCATTGCCTCCATATTTACTAACCAATTCAGCAGCTCTTATTATGTCTTTAGTCTCTGGGCTAGTATCGTGACTTTTATCGTAATCATGGTTTGCTAGGGATATTCTTGCAGGTAGTATTAATTTCTTCAAACCTAGCTCCATGGTTGCTACTTGACCATAAAATGTATAACCAAATTGATGCGCAGCTTGGTTGTAAAGATCTTTAGCCTTAGCCTTATTACCACTAGTTTCATAGCTTCTACCAAGCCAATATAACCCCCTTGAAATGCTCATAGGAGTTTTTACTATTTCAGCAAATTTTTGGAAATGCTCTATAGCAAGCTTTGGTTTATTCAAAAAGCGTAAGGCAATCCATCCTGATAAGAATTCAGCATCACTTGCATTAGATGGCGATGTTGCGAAATGGTTGCTAGCGATTAAGTAAGCATCATGAAATTGTCTGTTTTCGATATATTCTCTTGCTAAATAGCTTTGGATTTTCCAAAAATCATTACCACGCTCTTTGTCCTTTTTAACTAGTTTAATTAGTTTCACTATTTCCTGGCTAGATGAAAGCTCTTTTTTCTTAGCACAAATGTAGCGATAAACTAAACCAGTAGTGTAGTATTCTTTGGCAATTTTATGAAACAGAAGATTGGCATTTTTATCACCATTAATGAAAGCTATTTGTGCCTGGAAAGACTTTTGATACCCAGTTTTGACTTGACCAAAAGCGTTTTTTGCCGCAGTAACACCGCCCTTCCAGAGCATGTTGTCTATTCTTTTTATGGTATCTTCACTATTGATATATCGATTAAACCTTGCGTAAAAGGCAGATTGCTCCTCTTGGTTAAAACAACCATATATCCAAGCATTTTTTACTATATTGCTTAACTCGCTTGGTTCATTTGCAAGTTCTGCAGCCGCTAAAGCATAATATTTATGACCATTACCAGTAGATGGTGGATGATTTTTAAACCATTCATAAATTCTTGATTTGTTAGTGCTACCATTGATTAAATTTTCACCACTTACTTTTATGGAACTATTCTGCGGCCAATGCGGGTTTTGTTTTAAAAACTTAGTTATATTCTCAAAACTATTTTGAGAATAACCGCAATCTAAAAATTCCTGAGACAAGACTATTTTCATCAAAGCACTATCTCCAACATCTCTTGCCAGATTTTCTGCATTTTGCCACTGTTTTTTTCTAATATATTCAAAAACCTGCCTGTAAGAATTGTCATTTGCAGAATATGTTGAGGATTTTTCGTTCCCTAGTGCTTCAATTTGACTATATAGAAGACCAATAACTACTAAAACAATTGACAGCTTAAATCTAATTCTCATAATGTTCTTAAATCTTAGTTTTGAATTAATAATAACAAGTTTTTAGTGTTTATATTATATGAATAGAGCTTTTATTTTTCCTGGGCAAGGTTCTCAAATACTTAGCATGGGCAAAGACTTTTTCGATAATTTCGAAGAAGCAAGATCCACGTTCAAGACCGTTGATGATGTTCTTGGCTACAAACTCAGCAATATAATCTTTAACGGACCCGATGAAGAATTAACCCTTACAAAAAACACCCAACCAGCTTTAATGGCAGTATCCATAGCTATTTTACAAGTCATTATAAAGCAATCAGCAAAAAAAACAAATGAACTTTCATCTTTCGTAGCTGGCCATTCCTTAGGGGAATACAGCGCTTTATGCGCAAGCGGGGCTTTGTCTCTTGAAGATACTACAAAATTGCTCTACACAAGAGGCACCTCCATGCAAAAAGCAGTACCAAAAGGAGAAGGAGCCATGGCCGCTTGCATGGGTATTAGCGCTAAAAACTTACAAGAAGCGCTAGATGAATCCAGTGTTAAAGGGGTTTGCCAAATAGCTAATGATAATACTATTGGTCAAATAGTTATTAGCGGTCATGAGCATAAAATTGACCATATGATTTCAGTTCTTAAAGATACTGGTTATAAAGCCATTAAGTTAAAAGTTAGCGCACCTTTTCATTCTAGCCTTATGAAACCAGCGGAAGATCCTATGAGAAAAGCTTTGGATAGCGTAACCATAAAAACACCAATTGTACCTTTAATAGCAAATGTTACATCCAAACAGACTTCTTCTCCGGAAGAGATAAAAAATAACTTACTGACTCAAATTTGTGGTACAGTTCGTTGGAGAGAATCTATGGACGAGCTATGGAATCTTGGCGTTAAAGAGTTAGTGGAAATTGGCTCTGGAAAGGTTCTTACTGGCCTTGCCAAAAAAACAGGACACGATTTTAAATTAACCAACGTTTCAACCATAGAGGAAATGGAGCAGTTTTTAAAAGAGATTTAGCGATACAGATAAATTAGTATAATATGAAGCTCTGTATAACATCTGTAAGTTTATTTGGAAATGGACAAAACTGTTAACTGAAATTTCATGAGTTTATTGCAAATAAAAGCCTCAGATCCTGGCGTATCGACTTGGGTGTCAGCTTCAGCTGGAACCGGTAAAACCAAAATACTAACTGACAGAGTACTCAGACTTCTTTTGCAAGATGTACAATTCTCCAAGATATTGTGTCTTACATTCACCAATGTCGCAGCAACAGAGATGCAGGAGAGGATAATTTTACAGCTTGAGTTGTGGTCTAAATATCCCCAACCAGATTTAGTAGCTAATTTAAAAAATACTATTGGTAAAGAACCAACTTATACAGAAATTACAAAAGCTAGGATGCTTTTTGATTTCTACTTAAAATCTCAAAATCAGATCGGTATTTACACGATACATTCCTTTTGCCAAAAGATTTTAAAACAATTCCCGATCGAGGCAAAGATATCTCCTAGTTTTAAAGTTATAGATGAATTTAAAGTTATTGAAATAGTAAAAAAGATTAAACGAAAAATCTTTTACCTGCCGGAATTTAGCCACATTGTTAGATTTTTTGCTGAGAATTTTCATGAAATGACCATAGATGAAATTTTCAATGAAATCATATCTTTGAAAACTAATTTTCAGAATTCTGTTGAAATTAACTCTTCTGTTGAAATTAACTGTGAGTTTGTTGCAAAAACTTTAGAAATTACTGAAAAACTCTCTAGGCATCATGAGTTTTTCAACGAAATAGAAATTCCATTAGATCTTAAAGTAAAACAACATCTTCTAAAACAACACTCCCTAAAAGATGAGATCAAAACTAACCCTACAATTTCTGACCTTAAACCATTATTTTTAACATTAGAGGGCGAAAAAAAGAAACGATTATTTTCCAAAACAACCAAAGATTTAGATCCTGATTTGGCTATGAAGCTTGAAGAAACTCAAGAAAAAATATATCAGCTAGATCAAGATGCTAAAACTCAATATATGAATCTCTATTCAAGCTTATTTAAGTTGATAGGAAAGAGAATAGTTTCAGAATATGATTTATACAAAAAACAGAATGCGCTATTAGATTACGATGATTTAATAATTTATACCAAAAACTTACTAACAAATTCTCAAAATAAAGAATGGGTTTTATATAAACTAGATGGCGGAATAGAACATCTCTTGGTCGACGAAGCTCAAGATACTAGCAAAAATCAATGGAGCATTATAGAGGCATTAATTGCAGAGTTTTATTCCGGAGAGTCAGCAAGTAAAGATAATAGAACTATTTTTATAGTAGGAGACGAAAAACAATCTATCTTTAGCTTTCAAGGAGCTGACATTGCTTTTTTTTCACATATGAATAAGACCCTCAGTAAAAAACTGAGCGATGGACAAAAACCATTCGAAATCGTTGATTTGGATATTTCCTACCGTTCCACCAAAGAAATTCTAACAATAGTAGAAGATGTTTTTAGCAAAATAGCCAATAATGGGTTTAAACAATTCACTAGTAATTTGTTACAGATGAACCCTTACCGTAGCGACTCCTTCGGTTTAGTTGAGCTGTGGCCTTTAGTAAAAGATGAAGAAACTAACGATTTTAAAGACGCCTTTTGGCCAGTTAATCAACCCAAAAAGGCTAATAACAGCAAGGTAATTTTAGCAGAAAAAATAGCTAAATACGTTAAAAACAAAATCAGTAGTGGAGCAACATTACCTTCTACTAAAGCGCCAATAAATGCTAGTGATTTTTTAATTCTATTTCGTACCAGAGACGATTTTACTGATGAAGTTATTAAAGCTCTAAAGAGAGAGGAAATTGATATTACTGGCCTTGATAAGATTTTATTAGCTGAAAATTTAGGAGTCTCTGATTTAATGAGTATTGCAAAATTTGTATTAAATCCTGAAAATGACCTAAATCTAAGTGCTTTACTAAAGTCACCAATTTTTAAATTAACGGAAGAAGATCTACAAAATTTTGTCACATCATCTAAAAATCAGCAGCTTTCTATATGGCAATATTTGAATTTAACTTTAAATCACCAAATTTGCATCACCATCGCTGATGATTTACGCAGATTTATTAATTTGTACAAAAACTTTCCTGTAACCGATTTTTTTCTTTATATCTCCGAAGTGCTAAATTATAGGATAAATCTAATAGAATATAATGAAGATATCGACGAATTTCTTAAGATTAGCAAAAATTATTTACTTGAAACAGAAAGTTCATTACAAGGTTTTGTTTACTGGTTTGAAGAAAATCAAATTTTTGCAAAAAGGGACACTAATGCAAAAAATAAACTCCGTATAATGACCACCCATGGATCTAAAGGCCTGCAAGCTCCTATTGTTATTTTATGCGACACTACTAAAATTCCAACTTCAAGAGATAGATTTATTTGGGACGAAAATGGTGACCTATTAACGGTAAAATCTGCAAGTTATGCTCCAGAATTTTATAAAAACTTACAAAACAAACAGCAGCAAAAAGCGTATCAAGAATATTTACGTTTATTATATGTGGGTATGACGCGCGCTGAGGATCAACTCCTTGTCTGTGGCTATCAAAGCAATAATACTATTCCTGAAAATTGTTGGTATGAGTTAATTAGATCTTCAATGAAAGAATTAGGCAAAGTAGGAGATGATCAAATATTATATACCTCAGATAGTGCAATAGATACGATGAATAGTCAGGCAAATCTTACTAGCATTAATTTTATTGATATCGTTAATAAAATTAATACTATTAGCAGTATAAAAAATATAGATTTTGATAATTTTGTTAACAAGAATAAACAAGAAAATTTACCCAAACCTAATTTAAAAAATTATGCTAAAGATTCTTTAGAGTATGGCCTTATATTTCATAAAATTCTTGAAGATTCCATAAGTAGCAGAAACCTATCAAAAGCTTACAATCACCCGTTGATTAGCGGTTTAAGTAAAAAAAATCAACAAAAACTAAAAACTAGCTTAGACAAAATTATTAATAATATAGAATTCACTAGCTTGTTGGAATATGAGTTTAAAACAGAATTGTCCTTTGGTTATAAGGATTTATTTGGAACCAAAATAGGCAGAATTGACCTTTTAATTATTAAGGATGATGAAATTATCATTATAGATTATAAATCTGACAACATTGATTCGCCATCACACAAAAACTTGGCTGATAATAAATACATTCAGCAATTATCATTTTATAAAAAAGCTTTTACAGAAATATATAAAGATAAAAATATTCTTTGTAAAATTCTATGGCTTGAAAATGGTCTTTTGCAAAATTTAGGTCTTCCGCATCAGTCTTTTGATTCCTAAATTTTCAGCTATAGCAGCTACAAAGTCTCTCAAAGTTGATTAGTAATCTAAAATCAGCATATCTTTTGTAATTTTGAAATTACTGAAACTTTCAATTAAAGACATACCAAGTAATGACACATCTAGCCCTTCTGAAGCGACATGAGCTTCAACATTATAGAATATTCTTTTACCAATCGTAAGTTGCTTAATCTTAACAGGAGCAGCATAAGCAACGCCGTTAGCGGTATTGTATCTTCTAGTATAGGCTAACTTTTCTGGATCAAAACCTAATTTGATTGCATCTTTTGTTGTTAAAGCAACATCACTTGCTCCAGTATCTACTAAAAAATGTATATCCTGACCATCAGGGCCTTTAACATCTAGATAAAAATGACTATCTCTAGATCTTGCTATCACTAACTGCCCTTTATCATTAGTCCAGGAATGGGAAGGAACTAAAACTGAAACTACTCGATCTCTAATATTTTGCAATTCAAACCTAAAAGCATAAGCTAAAACTAATATAAAAAGGATGGTCAACCACAAAAATATATTCTTAAAAGAATTGTTCTTTATGTGTCTAAAAAATGAGTAAGCTATATAAATTGCCAAAATTAATAGCAAAACTGCTCTAAAAATATCCTGATTGCTCATATAAGGATCTCAAAATTAAACTGTTGTTAAAATTATCACTAAATAAAGTTTATTTCCATCTATTGTGAAACCAAAACCACTGAGCAGGTTTCTCCTTAATCCAACTTTCTACTTTCTGGTTAATTTGCAACATTATATTATATATATCTCTGGTTTTGTCACCGGTAACTTCATATTTTATTTCTGGATTAAAGATTATTTTAAAACAACTTACATCAACATCAGCGCCTTCAGTGCGAACTATCTGAACAGGTATTATCGGATAATTATACTGCAAACTGATCTTAGCTATAGCATCTGCAGTCATTGCCGGCATACCAAAAAATGGCACCTCTATTCCGTCATTCATTTTTTGGTCGACTAGCATAATTATAGAATAACCATCTTTAATTGCTTTAAACAAAATCCTAGAACCAGCTCGGCCTTTTTCTATCATCAATATTTTTTTATTGCTATTTCTAGTTTTAAGAATAGCCATGTCTACATAAGGATTATTGGCTTTTCGGTAAACTATAGCGATTTTTGGATATAGATGCTCCACACATCTTATTGCTAAATCCCAATTGGCAAGATGAGCCAAAAACATTATGAAAGGCTGTTGACGATCTTGATAATGTTTTATATTTTCAAGCCCCTCTAATGTTAAAATTTTAGACATTTGTTGATCAGACAAAGTACTTATGAAAGGAAACTCTCCAATATATCTGCCAAAATTGTCCCATATTTGTTTAATTACCTGACTCGTATCCACATTCTTGCCAAATACTCTGATTAAATTCCTTTCAGCAATTTTAGTCACTGATAAGTAAGGTCCTATTTTTTGGGCAAGAATTTTACAGAAATTTACTGAATTCCTAAAACCTATGATTTTCAGGAAACTCGTAAATAATTGAAATAAAATATATTCACCTATATATCTGATTTTTTTATAATAGCTTTTCATTAATCAAATTAATAACCTCTTGCTCATCCTCTAATTCTAGCACAACTTTAGCGCAAATGATTAAATTTTTATAGTAATCATTCAGCTTGGTATAGTCTTTTTCAGTAGTAATTAAAAGACAATTTTGTGAATTTGCTAAATTAATTAATTTTTTCAAATCGCTTTCCAAGTAATAGTGATGATCTGCAAAAGAAATACGATTTTTAATTTTACAGTTATTTTCCTCAAGCAAAGAATAAAACTTCTCGGGATTACCAATTCCAG
>Ga0209812_10000904_pt1 | contig 23313 bp, 17 predicted proteins | sample JI71714BDNA_FD_187502 | JGI IMG/M metagenome (GOLD analysis project Ga0209812, IMG submission 187502) | Wastewater effluent complex algal communities from Wisconsin, to seasonally profile nutrient transformation and Carbon sequestration -... | ecosystem: Engineered > WWTP > Effluent > Algae...
CACAGGCTCGATGACCTTCACGCTCACGGCCGCTACGATGCCGGTACGCACATCGCCCGCCTCCCAGTCCTTCTTGTAGAAGTCGCGCACCGTTTTGGCCACCGCCTCACGGAAGGCGCCTTGGTGTGTGCCACCCTGGGTGGTGTGCTGGCCGTTCACGAAGCTGTAGTACTCCTCGCCGTAGTGGTTGGCGTGGGTGATGGCCACTTCGATATCATCACCACGCAGGTGGATGATGGGATACAGCGGGTCGCCATCCATCTTCGTCACCAGCAGGTCCAGCAGACCGTTCTTGCTCTGGAACCTCTGGCCGTTGTAGTGGATCGTGAGACCGGTGTTCAGGTAGCAGTAGTTCCACAACAACCGCTCGATGTGCTGATCGCGGAAGGTGTAATTATGGAACATCTGCGGATCGGGTTCGAAGATGACCCGCGTACCGTTGGGCTCTTCGGTCTTCACCACCTTGTTGTCCTTACGCAAGACGCCCCGATCGAACTCGGCCAGTTTCAATTCCCCTTCCCGCGCGCTCTCGATGCGGAAATAGGAACTCAAGGCATTCACGGCCTTGGTACCGACACCATTCAAGCCCACGCTCTTCTTGAAGGCCTTGCTGTCGTACTTGGCTCCCGTGTTGATCTTGCTCACCACGTCGATCACCTTGCCCAGGGGCACACCACGACCGTAATCGCGGATCTCCACGCGCGGCCCCTGGATGGTCACGTCCACCTTCTTGCCATGGCCCATGACGAATTCGTCGATGCAGTTGTCCAGCACCTCCTTCAACAGGATGTAGATGCCGTCGTCGTAACTGCTCCCATCGCCCAACTTGCCGATGTACATACCTGGCCGTAGCCGGATATGTTCCTTCCAATCGAGGGACCGGATATTGTCCTCGTTATACGTCGCTTCGCTCATGCTCGGAAATGCGCCGAACCCAATGGGGACAAGGGTTCTGGCTTGGCTACGAAGGTAGTCCGTCAGTCACCCCCGGGGTGGGCGGCTTCCGGGCCTGTTTTCAACGATCGATCGGGGTTTTCAACACCCCTCTACGGCATCTGCTCCACCACGGAATTGGTAGGAACGGCGCCGCCGATAGCCTCCAGGATCACGTCGCGGTCGTTGTTCGATCCGCTGTACTTGATCTGACCGTCCAAGTTCACGTCCTCGCGCCGGTAGCCCCCCACCGTGTTGGTCGGGATGGCACCGCCGATGGCTAACAGGATGGCATCGCGGTCGTTGCCACCGCCGGAATACAGGATCAAGTCGTCCATCACGGCATTACCGGCCCACATGAGCGATACGCCGTTCGCTTCGCGCATGGCCTGGGTTCCGTAGGTAGTGGCCGTGGTGAAGATGAACGATGCAGGTGACGGGCTCAGATCCAAGGCCGTGCTCGACATGCAGCCGAAGTGATTCCGATGGCGGACGGAAACACGATAAGACCCGGCTTCGGTGCAGAAACGGATGAATTCGTTGCCATCCGGCTCCATCAGCGTGCCATCGCGCTGCAGCAATACGGCCCGGGTCTCCAGCACATCGTAAGGCGCGACCGGTTGACGGAGTTCTACCAACACCCAATCCACCGCTGCATCGGAGCCGCTCACAGCTAGGACACCTCCGGTGATGCTCGTTGCACCGGTTACGGGATAACCCAGCGCGGTATAGGGCTCTTGCAAGGGGATCAAGCCTTGCGTGCGCAACGAGTCGTGCATCAGACCGGAGACCGCATCGAACGGCCCTGCCAGTAACACCGTCAGCCCGACCAGCATCCGTGGCTGTACCTCGCAGGGCACTTCCAAGGTGGTGAAGGGGATCAACTCACCGTACTCCGAATTGCTCAACCCCTGTGCCCCCGCTGAACCACAGGCCGACCGCACTTGAACATGGTAGTCCGTCGATTCGCTCAACCCGCTTATCACGTAGGAAGTCGTTGTTAGGCCGGTGACGTTCACCCAATCCACATCCGCTATCGCCTTCCAACGCAGGTCGTACGAAGCTGCCGTCTGCACCGTGTTCCACACCACTGTGCCGCTGTTGTAAGTGATGGTGTTGACCGCGGTCCCCTGCGGGATCGGGCAAGCCGTTACAAAAGCGGACGCGGTCAAGGTGTAGCAGATGTTCGCATCGAACGCACCGTTGTAGCCGAACACATGCACGCGGTAGGTGCCCGCTGGGGCCCCGGGATAGGAGATGAACTCCGCGCTGTTACCCCCGAGAGCAGAACTGGCGAGTTGTGTACCGGCGTTGTCCAACAGACGCAGGTCATAGTCGAAGGGCATGCCGTACAACGAAAGCGAGATCGTCGAGGTAGCCGTCAGCGTGAAGGTGTAGTAGTCCACGTCGGCCGCGGTGGCGATCAGCGCGCTGACCTGGGCTGGCAAGGTGATCGGTGCAGCTGTGACGAGCGTGTTGTTCGGCTCCAAGGTGTCAGGGCAGGGTACCGGGGTGGTGAAAGTCCGCACCGCGCCATAGGCCGAACTGGTAGCCACGCAATTGCTGCGCACTTGGAACTCGTAGTTGGTGGCTTGCACCAAGCCCGTGAGCTGATAGCTGTTCGTGGTAAGACCGGTCACCGTGGTCCAGGTCGGTGTTCCCACTTGCCGCCATTGCAGGTCGTAGTTCGTGACACCGATCGCGCTCCACGATAGGAAGGCACTGCTCGGTGTCAGGTTGGTCACTGACAGGTTCCCAGGAGCATCACACGTGGTACCGCAAGCGTTGAGGCACGAAGCCGCATTCACCGCGTTCACGATCACCGCCGTGGGTTGGGGTCCGAAGCCGTTGTTCAGGTTGATCCCCACGCCCAACAAGTGGCAATAGCTCATGATGGTACCGCCCACACCGGTCGGGATGGGACCGATGGGACAGCTGCCTTCGCTGTACGCGATGTTCGCCGTTGGTCCACAACCATCGATGTTCGTGCCGTTGCCGTTCCAGGAACAGGCATGGGTATGCCTCGAGCCTAGGTTGTGGCCGGCTTCATGCGTAACCACCATCGTGCTCCAACTGTACGTAGGCACGTTCGCATAGGTGCTGTTGATCCCGCTGAACGCCATCCTCAACCGGGTTTGCGAATTGCAAAGCGTATTCAGCCAAGCCACACCTCCGCCTCCTCCGTAACTGATCAAATGCGCCATGTCACCGTTGAACGAGGTGCGCGTAACCCCGAATTGGTCCAAGAATGCCCCACTACCCGGACCAGTGTACGGACTGGGCACATCCCAAATGAACAACTCCGACAAGGTGACGTCGATGCCATCGTTATCGAACAACAAAGCGCTCTGGTTGAAGAGGCCGGTGACGTAGTTCGTGGTGTTAGCGATATCACCTTTGTCCAAGAAGACGTTGTGGTTCACTTCCCAGTAGTAACGCACACAGCGAATGGTACGGTCACCGCCGGTGATCTCGAGCTCGTGTCGGTCGTAGATGCCTTCCCGGTCCTCCGTGGCGCAGGTGAAGTCCGGCGTGCCGCGCAAATGGCGATCGCGGTAGATCACATGCGCGCCTTTCGTGTCCCGATCGAAACGCCCCACCACGATCTGGTCCTGACCGTCGTTCAGCAAACCCATCACTTCGTCCGCATAGATGCTGATCGCCGCCCAGGAACCAGGAATTCCCCGGATCATGCCCCGGTAGTGTACACCGGGCAGCCCCACGGACACCGCGCCGCTGGCCGCCACCACACGCACATCCTCCGGACCTACCTCGGCACGCGCCAAGTCCAGGATCACGGTCCTGCCTTCGAACGGAAGCTCAAGGGCGACATGCTCTGCCGCGGCACGCATGGCGCGCACGGCGCTTACACGGTCCAACGTCACCACATCCGCCTTTTCCAAGGCTTTGGACCAGAGCCCGGCTTGGTCCTGGGCATTACCGGTCCCTTGGAAGACCTTCACCGGGGCAAAGACCACACCACGTTGTCGCAGGGCCTCAATGCGCTCGGATACCTGCCCGGAGCGTGAAAAGGCAGGGAGATTCAATGCGGCGATGACCAGGAGTAACAAGAAGCGTGACGCGTGCATGAAGGGTTGGTTGGTTGGACCAAAGTACCGGCTGCTCCGGCTCCGTGATGCAGCGAAAGGGGCCAATTCGTCCTGCATCCTTACTTTCCTGTTGAATGCCTGAATGGACCTGATGGACCAGCTCTGGAACGCTCAGTCTGGCCAAGGAACCGTGTATCATTTGCCACGAAAATGTCCAAGAAAGCGGTCATTCCAAAAACTAGAAAGTCGGGCCCTGAGGTCCGACTTTCTAGTTTCCGATCGTCTGGATCACACGTTGAAGAGGAAGTGCATCACATCACCATCCTTCACGATGTACTCCTTCCCTTCCGTGCGCAACTTGCCCGCTCCACGAGCGGCGGCTTCGCTACCCAATGTCACGTAGTCGTCGTACCCGATCACCTCGGCCCGGATGTAGCCTTTTTCGAAGTCGCTGTGGATCACACCGGCCGCTTTCGGTCCGGTATCGCCTTGGTGGATCGTCCAAGCGCGCACCTCCTGCACACCAGCGGTGAAGTAGGTCTGCAGTTTCAACAGGTGGTAGGCGGCATGGATCAACTTGTTCACGCCGGGTTCGTTCAGGCCGATATCCGACAGGAACATCTCGCGCTCCTCGGGGGTCTCCAACGCGGCGATCTCCGCTTCGATGGCGGCCGTCACGAAGATCACTTCGGCGTTCTCCTGGGCCACAGCCGCCTTTACGCGGTCCACGTGGGCGTTACCGGTCACCGCGCTCTTTTCCTCCACGTTGCACACATAAAGCACCGGCTTGGTGGTGAGTAGTTGGAACTCCGCCAACAAGGCTGGGTCATCGGTGGGTGTCACCACGGTGCGGGCGCTCTCCCCCTTCAACAGCGCTTCGCGGATGCGGGTCAACAGCTCGAACCGGCGCTTGGCCTCCTTCTCCCCGATCTGCGCCTGCTTCTCCACCTTCTTGATCCGCGCTTCCACAGTCTCCAGGTCCTTCAGTTGCAATTCGATGTCGATCACCTCCTTGTCGCGCACGGGGTCAACGCTGCCATCCACGTGCACCACATTGGGGTCGTCGAAGCAGCGCAGCACATGCAGAATGGCGTCACACTCGCGGATGTTGCCGAGGAACTGGTTGCCCAAACCCTCGCCTTTGCTGGCCCCTTTCACCAGTCCCGCGATGTCGACGATCTCCACGGTGGTGGGTACGATGCGCTGTGGCTTCACCAACTCGGCCAGCTTGTTCAGCCGCTTGTCCGGCACGGTGATGGTGCCCACGTTCGGCTCGATGGTGCAGAACGGGAAGTTCGCCGCCTGCGCCTTCGCGTTACTCAAGCAGTTGAACAAGGTGCTCTTGCCTACGTTCGGCAGACCCACGATACCACATTTCAATGCCATGGTGATGTGCTCCTTCCGGCTCGTTCCGGAAAAGCGGCCGCGAAGGTAGCGTGTTCCGCTGTGCGGAATAGGCCTGAACGACGAGCGGGCGCCACCACAGCGCCCGCTCCAAGACGAACCGGCCAAAACCAGATCTACCGGATCCTTGGAAAGACATCCCAGCTAAGGCCGTACGTTGCCTAAGCTTGACGAACGGTTCGCGGCATCCACCTTCTTGAAAACGAGCATGTGCTGCCACGGCAACCCATTCCACGACCGTTCCAAGGCGAAGCCCACCTCGGCAAGCTCTCGAATGGCTTGGTCCTTCATCATCTTATGGATGGGCTTGATGGGCACGGCTTCATCCTCCCCACGGAATTCCACCAAGTACAAGCGGCCTTCCGGCTTCAGGGCCCGGTACAAGACTTGCATCATCTCATAGGGGAATTCGAACTCATGGTACACGTCCACCAGCAAGGCCTTATCCACGGCGTTATCCGGCAAGCCAGGATCGAGCGCGGTGCCCAGCACCGGGTCCACATTCTCCAAGCCCATGGCCATGGAACGTACGAACACGGAGTCGAGCATCGCCCGCTGGATGTCCACCGCGTATATCTTGCCTTGGGGCACTTTGGGGGCGATGCGCAAAGTGTGGTGCCCGGTGCCGCATCCGATGTCCGCCACCACATCGGTCGGCTTCAACCGCAGTTGTTTGATCAAGAGCCCCGGCCGTTCCTCCACACCCCGCTCCGGTCGGTCCAGCCAATCGGCGTGGGCCGCACACATGTAAGCCGCGATCTCGCGCCCCATGTAGTACTTGCCGATGCCTGCCGAAGTGCCCGCGTTATAGCTCGCCGTATCGTAGGTATACCGCTCTTGAGCTTGGGCGCGGCAATGCACCGCAACGGATACCAAGCCGATGAGCAAGACGCGCGATCTCATACTGCCCTAAGGAACGCTCGTCGTGCCCTGTTCGTTCTGCGACCAAGGCAGTTCTTCTTTTGAAAAGTTCTGCACAGCGATCGGCCTGCCCTTCCCCAGCCCGCTACTTTTGGCCTCGCCCAACAGGCTTCTACGAACCATGTCCGTACTGTCTTCTCCAGCACCCGCGAAACCGGTGCCCGTGGCTGAGTTGAAACGCATCGCCACCCAGGTGCGCCGCGACATCGTGCGGCAGGTGCATGGTGTGCAAAGCGGTCATCCAGGTGGTTCGCTCGGCTGTGCCGACTTCCTCACCGCGCTCTATTTCGGGGTGATGCAACACCACCCACTGCCGTGGGATATGGACGGTGCCGGTCAGGACCTCTTCTTCCTTAGCAACGGGCACATCAGTCCGGTGTTCTATAGCGTCCTCGCCCGGAGCGGGTATTTCCCGGCGAAGGAACTGGCCACCTTCCGCAAGCTCGATTCGCGCCTGCAAGGTCATCCTACCACCCATGAAGGACTGCCCGGTGTGCGCATGGCCAGTGGCTCATTGGGACAAGGCCTCAGCGTAGGTGTCGGTGCGGCCCTGGCCAAGAAGATGAACGGTGATGACAAGTTGGTCTACACCCTGCATGGTGATGGCGAATTGCAGGAAGGCCAGATCTGGGAAGCAGCACTTTTCGCAGCGGCAAAGAAGGTGGACAACCTGATCAGCACCGTGGACTACAACGGTCGCCAGATCGACGGCGACGTGGAGGATGTGCTTCCGCTTGGCGACCTCAAGGCCAAGTGGACCGCGTTCGGTTGGGATGTGCTCGAGACGAACGGCAACGACATGGACGCCCTGCTCAAGACCCTGGCCGAAGCCAAGTCGCGCACCGGCAAAGGCCGCCCCGTGATGATCCTGATGCACACCGAAATGGGCCAGGGCGTCGACTTCATGATGAATAGCCACGAATGGCACGGCATCGCTCCGAACGACGAACAGTTGCAGAAAGCCCTTGCCCAACTGCCCGAGACCCTGGGTGACTACTGATGACGCATCCGGGAGTAGGTGCAGGACCAGGAGCACGCGAGTTGGCTTCCACCACCGCTCACCGGCCTTTTCCACCCGCCCGCGAACGCTTGGCACGCTTTTCACCGTTGTAGCGGTCAAAGGGATCACCATGCGCCACGCTGCCCTCCTGCTCGCTTTCCTGTTCGGCCTCGGGTTGAACGCGCAAGACAAGTCTGCCAAGCCGCCGCTCACGCGGATGCTGTTCGTTATGGATGCGAGCAACAGCATGAACGCGTTCTGGGGTAACCAGCCGAAGATCAATACCGCGCGCGAACTGCTTTTGAACTCGCTGAAGGAGTTAGAAGGCCAGCCCGATCTGGAACTCGCCCTTCGCCTGTACGGCCACCAAACGCCAATCCAGCCCGGTAAACAGGACTGCGACGATACGCGTCTCGAAGTGCCTTTCAGTGGGAACAGCATCCCGGCGATGAAGTCCACCTTGCAAAGTGTCCGGTGCTTGGGCACCACGCCCATCGCACGGTCGTTGGAGCGCTCGGCGGGTGATTTCCCCCCGCTTGATCTAAAGGATACGCGCAAGGTGCGCAACGTGATCATCCTCATCACCGATGGGATCGAAGCGTGCGATGAAGACCCCTGCGCCGTGAGCCGTGCCTTGCAGGCCAAGGGCATCACCTTGAAGCCATTCGTGATCGGTGTCGGGCTGGACGACACCCAGAAGTACGCGCTTCAATGCGTGGGCAACTACTTCGATGCGAGCACACCTGAACTCTTCGAACATGTGCTCAAGGTGGTGGTGACGCAAGCCCTCAACAGCACCACCGCGCAGATCAGCCTGATGACCGTGGATGGCAAACCCACGGAGACCGATGTGCCCGTGACGCTCTACGATCAACGCACCGGCAAGGTGATCGAACACCTCCTGCACACCATGAACGATAGGGGTATCCCGGACACCCTGCGGATCGACCCCATCTACACCTACAAGGTGGTGGCCCACACCGTGCCACCGAGCGTCCGCAACGATGTGGTGGTGAAACCGGGTGTGCATACGGTCATCGCGCTGGATGCCGGCACCGGGTTGCTCAGCATCAAGAGCGGCAATGGGCCCTCGGATGGCAACTTGATACAGGCGATCGTGCGCCGCAGTGGCGAAGGCAACACGTTGATCGCGCAGGAAGTGGGCACCACGCAACGCCTGCGTACGGGCACGTACGACCTCGAAGTGCTCACCCTCCCACGCTTGATGATCCCCGACGTACGCATAGACCAGAGCAAGACCACGGAGATCGCCGTGCCGCGTTCCGGCGTACTGAACGTGCTGCCTTCAACCCCGGGTCCCGGCGCCATCTTCGCGAAGAAGGACGGGCAGCTGGAGTGGGTGGCCGACCTTGACCCCAACGCCGTCCGCAGCCAATTCCGCCTGCTGCCCGGCACCTACGAGGTCATCTACCGCAGCCGAAGCGCACGCCGCACCGAACTCTCCTTGAAGAAGGACGTCACCATCGAAAGTGGACGCTCCGCCACCCTCAACTTCTAAGCACGCCTCACCTCCCATGAGCTCCTACCCCGTACTCGACCAAAAGGACACCCGCAGCGGCTTCGGCGCCGGGCTCCACGAACTCGGCAAGAAGAACCCGAACGTGGTGGCCCTCTGCGCCGACCTCACCGGTTCCTTGAAGATGGACGCCTTCAAGAAGGAATTCCCCGAGCGTTTCATTCAGGTGGGCATCGCCGAAGCCAACATGATGGGCATCGCGGCCGGCCTCACCATCGGCGGCAAGATCCCCTTCACCGGCACCTTCGCGAACTTCAGCACCGGACGCGTTTACGACCAGATCCGGCAGAGCATCGCCTACTCCGACAAGAACGTGAAGATCTGCGCCAGCCATGCGGGTCTCACCCTTGGCGAGGATGGTGCCACACACCAGATCCTGGAGGACATCGGCCTCATGCGCATGCTGCCCGGCATGACCGTGGTGGTACCGGCGGACTACAACCAGACCAAACAGGCCACCTTGGCCATCGCCGACCATCATGGACCGGTCTACCTGCGCTTCGGCCGACCCAAATGGCCAGTGTTCATCCCGGCCGATATGCCGTTCGAACTGGGGAAAGCACAACGCCTGATCGAAGGATCGGATGTGAGCATCTTCGCCTGTGGACATCTCGTGTGGCGTGCCCTGCAGGCTGCCGAGGAATTGGCCAAGCAGGGCGTGAAAGCCGAAGTGATCAATGTGCACACGATCAAACCTTTGGACACCGAGGCCATCCTAGCTTCAGTTGCGAAGACGAAATGTGCGGTGACCTGCGAGGAACACAACCGGTTCGGCGGATTGGGCGATGCCATCGCACAGGTCCTCACTACCCACGCCCCGACACCTCAGGAGTTCGTGGCCGTGAACGACAGCTTCGGGGAGAGCGGTACACCGGACCAGTTGCTCAAGAAGTACGGCCTGGATACGCCGGACATCGTGGCCGCTGCGCAGCGCGCGATGAGGCGGAAGTAGTTCGGAGGTACACCGGGTCGAACCCGGCACACCGACACACCGTGCTGCATGGCTGAGCTCAGCGACGCTGAACTGCTCGCACTCTTCCGCAAGGAGGAAAGCCGCCACTATGCCTTCAACCTGCTCGTTCGCCAATACCAGCGCAGGCTGTACGCCTTCATCCGCCGGATGGTCACCGACCACGATGAGGCCAAGGACGTGCTGCAGAACGTCTTCTTGAAAGCCTGGACCGGGCTGGATGGGTTCCGTGCCGACGCACAACTCTTCAGCTGGCTTTACCGCATCGCCCACAACGAGAGTCTCAACCACCTGCGGAAGATGAAACGGGGGCTCTTCGTGAGCGAAGCGAGTGTCGTGGACCGCCTCACCACCACCTTGGACAGCAGCGAGCATTTCAGCGGGGACATGATCCAGCGCAAGCTCCAGCGGGCGATCATGCGGCTGCCGGATAAGCAACGCGCCGTATTCACGATGAAATACTTCGAAGAGATGAAGTACGAGACCATGAGCGAGATCACCGGCACCAGCGTGGGCGCGCTGAAGAGCAGTTACCACATCGCCGTGAAGAAGATCGAACAATGGCTCATCGCCGATCAAACCAAGAACGGTTGAATCCGTCCAATGACAAGTAGACCATGAAGGAAACGAACGGAACCGACGAACTGCACGAGGCCCCCTTCCTGCGCAGCATCGCCAAGGAGGACCCCTTCGTGGCGCCGAAGGACTTCTTCGAGTTCTTCCCACACACCGTGCAACAGACGGCTTATCAGGTTGACCGCGAACAGCGCCAGCGCACGCCCTTGTTCGGGGAAGTGTCCCCGCTGCGCTTGTTCGGTGGCGCTGCGGCGATCCTCGCTGTGGCCATCTTGGTGGTCATCAGCTGGCCGACCCAGACCCCGCCTTCACCAACGATGGCAGCCGATTGGACCGTGGATGAACTGCTCTACACCGACCTCGATGTTGAACTTCTCTATGCTGGCACGGAAGCGGAAACCGGCCTAATGGACCTGGTGAGCTTGCCCGAGGATGACCAAGCTGTATTGGCCTATCTGGAAAGTGAAGACCTGCCTCTTGACCTCTTGATCGAAGAACTCTAGACCATGCTACACCGGACCCTCACTTTCGTCGTGTCGCTTCTCGCGTGCATACCCTTGTTCGCACAAGAAGGCGATATGCCACCGCCCACCCCGGAGCGCCTCAAGGAGATCAAGGCCCAGAAAAGTGCCTTCATCACCACCAAGCTCGCACTCACGCCCGAAGAAGCCCAACAGTTCTGGCCCATCTACAATGAGTACGACGACAAACAGGATGCCCTGCGGAAGGAAATGCGTGAACTCCTGAAAGGGGCTCGCGAAGACCAGGCGATGACCGAGGCCGAAGCTTCACAACTGCTTGAGAAGGGTATCCAACATCGCCAGAAGGAGATCGACCTGGAAAAGAGCTACCAAGAACGGTTCAAGAAGGCCATCGGAGCGGTGAAGACCGTGCGGCTGCGAAAAGCCGAACATGACTTCAACCGCGAAGTCCTGCGCAAGTTCCGCGACCGGATGGAAGACCGCCGGGGCGGTGATGGACCTCCTCCGCGCCGTCATTAGCCGCTTGCATACCACCTTTGCGCACGCGCCTTGACCCCTAGGTGGCGCGTGTGACGTATGGACGTGCTGCACTCCGCCTTCAGTCGATACCTGGCACAGACCAGTCCTCACCCGATCGCGCTCGATGTGGTCGGTGCGGAAGGTTGCCACATCCACACACGAGATGGCCGGCGATACCTGGACCTGGTGGCCGGTTTGGCGGTGAACAATACCGGTCATCGTCATCCCAAGGTGGTACAAGCCATCAAGGAACAGCTGGATCGTTACCTCCATGTCATACCGTACGGGGAATTCATCCAGGAACCTCAGGTGCGGTTCGCGCAGCGGCTGACCGGACTTCTGCCGGACGGACTTGATAGTGTCTACTTCGTGAACAGCGGCACTGAAGCGAACGAGGCCGCTCTCAAACTCGCCAAACGCATCACCGGCCGAACTGGATTGGTGGCCTGCCACAAGAGCTATCATGGGAGCACCCACGGGTCCCTGAGCATCACCGGCAATGAGGCCAAGAAATACCGCAACAGACCGCTGCTACCGGACGTGCACTTCATTACCTTCAACGACCCTGATGACCTGACACACATCGATGAGCGGACGGCTGCAGTGGTGGTGGAACCCATCCAGGGCGATGCTGGCGTCCGCATCCCGGATGTCTCGTGGATCCAAGCCTTGCGCACACGCTGCACGGAGGTGGGCGCCATGCTGGTGTTCGATGAAGTGCAGACCGGCTTCGGCAGGACCGGAGCCCTGTTCGCTTTCGAACATTTCGGGGTGGTGCCGGACATCCTGGTCTTGGGGAAGGCATTAGGTGGCGGGCTGCCCATGGGCGCCTTCGTGGCGTCCAAAGAGCGTATGCACCTCTTCACCCACGACCCGGTCCTGGGCCACATCACCACCTTCGGCGGGCACCCCTTACCATGCGTGGCCGGTGCGGCCGCCTTGGAGGTGCTCCAGGAGGAGGAGTTGATCACGAACGCCCGCGCGATGGGTGCCCGTTTCAAGGCCGGCTTGGTCCATAAGGGCATCGCAGAGGTGCGAGGTTCGGGTTTGATGCTGGCGGTGGACCTGGGCGATGCTGACCGTGTGCAAAACGTGGTGCATCATTGCCTGGCCAATGGCGTGCTCGGATTCTGGTTCCTATCGTGCCCCACCGCCTTCCGCATCGCACCACCGCTCACCATCGGCGCCGAGGAGGTGGACCATGCCGTCCACAGTATCCTCTATGCCCTGGAAAACACGGCCTAACCATCCGAAGAATTAGCAGGGATCGCCAACCGAACGGCCCCTGCGTTGTTCCATCTTTGGGCAAGCCTGAAGCATGGGACCTACCATTCGCACCAACCCGCCGTTCCCGGCTCGGATGCACCCGGTGGCCGGAGTATCCGGACCGATCCGTGTGCCAGCCTTGAACGTTGCGTCACGGTTCGTACTTTAGGCCCGCTTAGGAAAACTGAAACCCCTCGCTTACGTGAACCCTATGAAACACGTTCTACTCGCACTTGCCGCTTGTACCGGGTCCCTTGTGGCTTCGGCACAGCACTTCCAGTGCGGCACGGACCGCATGCGCGCTGAGCGCATCGCCGCCGACCCTACCTATTTGGAACGGGAAGCCGCCTTGGAAGCTGAGATCCAGGATCTTCTTCGGAACAGCGCCCGTGTTGAACGCGATCGGGAAGTGGTGGTGACGATACCTATCGTCTTCCACGTTCTCCACCTGAACGGTTCGGACAACATCACCAACGAGCAGATCCTGAATCAGGTGGAATTGCTCAATGAGGACTATCGTGCCCTCAACGCTGACATATCGACCGTGCATCCGGCATTCGAGGACCTGGTCGGTGATGCGATGATCCAATTCGCACTCCCCACTCTGGACCCTCAGGGGAACTGCACGAATGGGATCGACCGGGTGCGTACACCGGAGACCCTGCGTGGTGACGACCGTTCTAAAATGAACCCTTGGCCACGGGACAAGTACCTGAATGTCTGGATCGCGGAGCAGATGCGGGACGGCGTAGCAGGTTACGCCTACTATCCAGGTACGTTCGAAGGACCTGTCCAGCGTCTGGCCGATGGTATCATCATCCTGAACGATTACATCGGGGAGATCGGCACCTCGAACCCCTTCCGTTCCACTGCGCTCACGCACGAAGTAGGACACTACCTAAACCTGCCCCACGTTTGGGGTAACAACAACGGGGTGGAGAATGGTGAGGCTCCCTTCGGCCACATGGTACCTGAATGTGGCGAGGACGGTGTCGAGGATACGCCGATCACCAAAGGATGGGATATCTGCCCGCAATACAATGATGCGAACTTCGCATCCATTGGCTGGGGCGATTGTGATTCGATCAGTTTCGAGCGCTTCCCTTATGACTTCGATGGTGTGACCACCGGGTCCGGCACCGCGGATCCAACCACCTTGTTGAACCCCACGGATACCAGCTTGGGCCAGACCCGGGTTCGGGCGCAGATGCTCCCGTTCACTGCCGTTGGTGTAGGTGGGAATTCGACCCAGAACGGCAAGTTCAGCTTCACCGGCTGGGGAGATGGTCCTGTCAACGGTGAAAACAACTATGCCTTCGTTTCGCCTGTCCTGGATGAAGCCAAGTACTACTCCTTCACCTTGGACCCCAACATCTCGGACCTGCTCTACCTCGATTCGATCGGTTTCAAGATCTCCCGGAATACTACGGGTATCCGCACGTTCGCAGTGCGCTCGAGCGTGAGCAACTTCCAAACGAACCTTCCCATCCGCGCAGCGGGCAACCCCAATATCCGGCTCCAGGCGAACAACGTGGCATTCATCACCTCGGATGTGCCGTTGAACGATCTCACGGTCTATGTTGACCCACCAGCACAAGGATATCACTACAATCAACAGCCCATCACCTTCCGCATCTACGCTTGGAACGCCGAGAATGCGAACGGCCAATTGCGGGTGTGTGCCGACAGTGATCCCGTGGATCTTTTCGAGCGCCTCGGCGGCGCTCCTCAACCGGGTGGAACATGGTCAGGCCCGAGTGCGACCGATGGGACCTTCGATCCTGCCACTATGGAAGCTGGTACGTACACCTACACCTTGGATCTCGGTGGTGCATGCCCCACGTTCACTGCGGCGGTGGATGTTTCCATCACCCCTGCACCGGCGCCCCCCGTCATCAGCGGCAATCCCAATATCTGCGTAGGAGGCACTACAACGCTCACCAGCAGTATCAACAACAACATCGTTTGGGGCACCGGACAGACGAGTGTGAGCATCACGGTCAACACCCCTGGTACGTACACCGTGACCTATACCCAGAACGAGTGTAGCGCTATCAGTGAGCCCTTCGAAGTGATCTCCTTCACACGCGAGAGCGCTGGGACCAATGGCACTTTAGAGCTCTGTGCATCCTCTCCTGCTGTGCCCATGTTCCCCAACTTGGGTGGAACACCTGCCACTGGCGGCATTTGGACGGGTCCGAGCGAGGTGATCGATGGCGCGTATGACCCGACCATCATGGAGCCAGGCACCTACACCTACACTATCCCCGTGAACGGCCCATGCGCTCAATCCACCGCACAAGTCGTGGTAACGGAGATCGATACGGTGAATGCTGGCACGAACGGCAACTTGAGTGTTTGTAACAACGCCACCGCCATCCTCTTCGATCGCCTCGGAGGAGGGGCACAGTTCGGTGGTATCTGGAACGGGCCGAACGGTCCGGTGATCGACGGCATCTACGATGCGACCACCATGGCTCCAGGCGTATACGACTACATCGTTGACCTGGGTGGTGACTGTGGTATCGATAGCGCGACTGTCACCGTTGCGGAGATCAACGCCCCGCCAGTTCCCACCATCACCGGTAACACCACTTTCTGTGAAGGCAGTGGCGTTCAATTGGTGAGCAGCGCTAGCCAAGGGAATGCCTGGCTCCCGGGCGGCCCCAACACACCGGCGTTCAATGTCACCAAGGCTGGCACCTATACGTTGCGTGTCACGAACAACGGGAATGGTTGCTCGAGCGTGAGCGCACCGATCACCATTACCGCGCAGCAACGTGTGAACGCTGGTGGCGATGCTGAACTCACCATTTGTGACCAGAGCAGTGACATCGACCTCTTCGCTGTGCTCAAAGGCAACCCAGGAACCGGTGGAGTGTGGAACGGACCAAGTGAAGTGGTCAACGGCCTCTACCAACCTCAAACGATGGAGTCAGGAACTTACACTTACACGGTCACTGGTACTTCCCCTTGCCCGAATGACGAAGCTTCCATCATCGTAAGTGAAAGCAGTGAGCCTGCGCTGAACCCGGGCACATTCGGTGTGGATGACGTTGTGGTCTATGGTTCCACGAACATCATTGAGAACATCCAGAACTACATGGAGTACTCCTACTGCTCCGTGATGTTCACGACCGGTCAGGTGAATCGTATGCGCGCTGCGATAAACAGTACGGTCGGTGAGCGCAGCAACTTGTGGACCGAGGACAACCTTCGGTTGACCGGTGTGGCCGAAGGCTTCCAGGCTACTTGCCCACCACAAGCCGACTTCTACGCACGAACCGTCCTGTTGAACTCCCAAACCGAGACCCAGACCACACCGTTCACACCAACCGTTTGTACGGGCGAGCAGGTCCAGTTCGTGGACAATTCTGTCGGTGGATTCCCGAACGCTTGGTCGTGGACTTTCCAAGATGGAACGCCGGCGACCTCCACCGCTCGCAATCCGGTGGTCTCCTTCTCCAGCCCTGGATTCAAGAATGTCACGTTGACCGTTTCCAATGACAATGGAAGCACCACTAAGACCGATGCCTATTCGATCCTGATCGGTGGTACGCCGAACGACGTGACCGGCACCTATTTCGAGGGCTTCGAGAATTCTCAGACCATCTTCCCGTGGGTGGATGTGAACTATGCGAACAACATCACGTCATGGCGCCGGGTGAACACCACGGGACTGAACAGCAACGCATGTGTCATGTTGAACAGTGCCGAGCGGAATTTCCTCGACCTGATCGATCCGGCGAATGGTGCTGACTACGACGACATGTTCTCACCCACATTCGACCTCAGCTCCCTCTCGGAGGCTACACTGACCTTCAGCTACGCCTACTCCACATCCGCTGGTTCATTGGATAATGTGACGGAGGAACTTCAGGTCAGCATCAGCACGGACTGCGGGGAAACCTGGTCCTTGTTGCCCAGCGGGAACATCACGGGTGCCACCCTGATCAACAACGGTAACAACCCACAGTTCCCGCCTCCCTCATGGAGTGAGCGTTCGCTGACGATCAACAGTGCGCGCCGCGTGCCGAATGTTCGTTTCCGTTTCCGCTTCATCAGCAGCGAAACAAGTGGCAACCTGTTCATCGACAACATCAATATCCTCGGCCCCGTCGGTATCGATGACCTTTCACCTGAGAACTTCATGAGCCTGTACCCCAACCCAACGAACGATCAGTTCACCTTGGGCGTGCATGGCATGGACAAGTTCCCTACGGCGGTCACCATCACCGACATCCGCGGTGCGCTCGTGTACAGCAACATCCTGAGCCCGACCAACCAGTCCATGCAGTTCAGTGCCACCGAACTGGGCCTAGCCAACGGTCTCTATATGATCAACGCGACCAACGAGGCGGGTAACCACACCCAGAAACTCATGGTGGGCAAATAAGCCTCCCCGACCACAACGAAAGAAGCCCTCCCTTGCGGAGGGCTTCTTCTTTTTCGAACCGGTCAGAACTGGCCCGAGGCGAGCATCACCAAGGTGCAACCCTCGACCACTTCAATGCCCCTCTGCCTGGCCTCCGCTTCGAAGCGCGGGTTCTCCGTGCCGGGGTTGAAGATGATCCTTGCCGGACGGAGGGCAAGCAGGTCTTCGATCAAGCCCCCCTGATGAGCTGGCGCTACGTATAGGGTGATGGTGTGTATCGCCGTGGATGGGTCCAATTCACGCAGGATCGGTAGTCCGGCGATGGAGCCGGCACGTTTCCCGAGGAGCACCACCGGATGGCCCGCACCCACCAACCGAAGGGTGGCCATGTGGCTGTAGCGCGAAGGCTCCGGGCTGGCCCCGACCACCAAGGTCGACTTCTGATCCATCCTGCGAAGATCGCTCCTAACACCCCCTGTTGATGGCGGTGTTGGACTTCATCTTCCGGAAAGATCGCCGAAACATGGCCACAGGAACTTCGCACCATGGATCAGAAACCGGCGAAGCGACCACGCAAACGCAAGATCGATATCCTAGTGCTTTCCGACCTGCACCTGGGCACCTTCGGATGCCGGGCTCAGGAACTGAACGATTACCTCCGCTCGGTGAAGCCGCGCATGGTGATCCTCAACGGGGACATCATCGACATCTGGCAGTTCAAGAAGTCCTACTTCCCGCCGGGGCATATGAAGGTGATCAAACGGCTGTTGAAGATGGCCGCCAAGGTGCCCGTCTACTACATCACCGGCAACCACGACGAAGCTTTGCGCAAGTACAGCCCTGCCCAGTTGGGGAAGCTGCGCTTGGTGGACAAACTCTACCTCACCATCGATGGCGAGCGGTATTGGTTCTTCCACGGCGATGTGTTCGATGCCAGCATGAAGCATGCGAAATGGCTGGCCAAGCTCGGTGGCCATGGCTATGACCTGCTCATACGCATAAACCACGTGGTGAACTGGATATTGCTCGGGTTGGGGCAGCCGCGTATGAGCCTGAGCAAACGCGTGAAACAACGGGTGAAGAAGGCGGTGGCCTACATCAACGACTTCGAGGAGATCGCCGCGACGATGGCCGTACACGAAGGATTCGGGCATGTGGTATGCGGCCATATCCATCAACCTCAGATGCGCACCATCGAGTTGCCGAAAGGCCGCGTGAAATACATGAACTCAGGGGACTGGATCGAACACCTGAGTGCGTTGGAATATGCGCAGGGCACGTGGCACTTGTATCAGCATGAGGCAGCCACACTGGAAGAACAGGTGGCTCGACTCCAGCGCGTGCCGGAGCCGGTGATGGCCTGATCCTGTAACGTTGACGCTCACAGGGCCTCCATGCCCTTGCGCAGGTCATCGACCGTACGCTCGGGTAGCTTCGTCAGGTCCAGTACCATCAGGCCGTCCAAGGCATCGTTGAACCTCGGGTCGCGGTTGAAACCGATGATGCAGGCGTTGAGCAGGAGGTACTTCTTCAAGAGCACGGGCATGGACGTTTCGTTCGGGTCCACCTCCGCGATCAACCGGTCCATCCGTTTGAGGTCGGCCATGGACGCTTGCACCAATGCTTCACGATCCACCTTGTCCGGTTTGATCTTGAACCGGTTGCGCGGACGCACAGAAGCAGCCATCTCCTTGTCGTAGTGGTGCTGTTGGACGAACTCCATGATCAAGGAGCGCGAGATGCGGCTGTAGGTGCCACTGATGCTCACCGGACCGATGAGGTATTGGTGGTCCGGATTGGCGGTGATGTGCAACAAGAGCCCTCGCCACAACATGTACAAGGGCAGCCGCTGGCGCTGGTACTCCACCGCGATGAACGATCGACCGAGCTCGAAACTCCGGCGTAGGACCCGGTCCATCGGTCGGTCCATCCGGAACAACGTGTAGGTGTAGAAGCCACGCTTGCCATAGCGTGACATGATGCGCTTGCCGTCGCCGATCCGGTACGCGCCGGCCAGGCGCTTCCGCTCCCGATCCCACAGGAACAGATGGTCGTAGTACAGGTCGAACTCGTCGAGGTCGATGCTCTTGTTGGTGCCTTCGCCCACCACGCGGAAGGTAGCCTCGCGCAAGCGGCCTATCTCGCGCAGGATGTTCGGTATCCTGCCTGTTGGTGCCAGGTAGAGATCGAACTCGGCCTGGCTGTTCAAGCGCAGGTCGGTGAGCCCCGCGATCTCGCGCTCCAGACGGTCGATGGGGATCGGCTCCACGATGTCCTTCGGCCGCTGAGGAAAGCGCAGCGGATTGAACAGTTCCCGCTTCACCTGCACGCCACTACCAAGCGCGTAGGTCTTCGCACGCAGGTAACGCGCGAGTTGCTCGGTGGATGTGAAGGCGGCGATATCCTTCGCGGCGATGGGTTTGCCGATGCGCATCCGCACCGAACGACCGCGCATGCGCAACATCTCCTTGGGCAGGGCCAAGGTGCGCAGGTTCGGGTGGATCATACCGAGCATGTGGAACAACACGCTGTTGGCTCCATCGAACCAGATCGGCACCACGGGTGCGCCCACGTGCTGCGCCATCTTGATCACAGGGGTCTTCCACCGCGGATCGGCCACCCCCTTGATCTCGGTGCGCCAGCTGCTCACTTCGCCAGCCGGGAAGATGGCCAGGGCTTTGCCTTCCTTCACGTGGGCCATGGCCTGCCGCATGCCTTGGAAACTGCTCAACGAACTGAGCTGTTCGAACGGATTCACGCCGATGAACCGATCGCGCAGCGGCTCCAACTGTTGCAGCAGGAAGTTGGCCATCACCTTCAGGTCGGGACGCACACGGCCCAGCACGTGCACCAACGCAAGACCATCAATGGCGCCGTATGGATGGTTGCTCACGAACAGCAAGGGGCCCTCCTTCGGCACATTGGCCAGGTCAGCAGGATCCACCTCGATGTCCAACTCCAGGTTCTTGAACACGGCGGCCACGAAATCGAGGTCGTGCAGTTCCTCGATGGCATTGTAGAAGCGCTCGAGTTTCTTCAGGCCGCTGACCTCGGTGAGCAGGTTGATCCGTGGATCACCAGGGCGCATGTGGCTGGCCTTCGCCAGCTCGGCCGGTTGAACGAGTTTCTTCATGGATGGGACCGCACGAATGTACCCACCGGACCGATCCCGGGACTCAGACCCCTAGGATGCCGATGATCCGCTCGTTCATGAGCTCCCCGCCGGGATAGTTCCGGGTGTAGTCCAAGTTGATCCAGTGGCGACCATCGGGATCGGTATGGTGGTACAGGGGGGCGTCCCCTACTTCCTTGGCGAACAACTCCTTGCGGATGAGATAGCCCGCACGCTCCATCTGTGCCTCAGTGCCGATCAGGAGTTCAGGGTACAAATGGCCTTCGGTACGAACGAGCCGTACTTCACCTCCAATGGCCGCGATACAGGCGGCCATGAGCAGCGCGTGGTCATCGCAATCGCCGGCCATCAGTTCCAAGCTCTCCCCCGGAGTGGCGAAGTACTCCCCACCTTTCACATCCGACACGTAGCGCCAATTCGAGTTGATCTCCTTGAACACGGAGAAGGCTTGCACCAGGGTGAATTCATCTTGCGCCACTTTCACACCGGTGAAGTTGGCCGTGGCCATACGCACGGCGGCCCGGCGCACCGTTCCATCGGGATCCTGCAACAGGCTCTTCAACTTATCGGCATCGTGGAAGGGGGCTAGTTTGCGCGCGGCCAACGGTGCGTTCGGCGCGGTATCGCGCAAGTTGGTGAGCAGTTCGGCGTAGTCGCGGTAGAGGTCGCCGAAGCCGTAGCGCCCCATGATGCTGGTGATGGTGATCGCTACCAAGCCCGTCATCAAAGCCACGTAAACCACCACTTGGAACCGTCTCACCAGTACGATGAAAGCGATGAGCACACAAGCGAAGGTGATGAAGTGCTCCACCCGCAGGCCTTCGCCTATCGGAAGCACCAGTTCGGGAACGAAGGGATATAGGATGATATACAACGGCACCGTCAGCAGCACCGCCACCAGGTACACGATCACCACGTGGGCCATCCGATCACCGGCCTTCACGACCGGTGCCTCTGCTTGTGGGGTGGCCTTTTCCATGCTAGCTGCTGTACGGACGGGATCCCTCAATTGTTGTTCCATCAAGGGCTCGCTCTCCACAAAGGTCGTTCACGGGCTTGCCCACGATCTTGCTTAACACTCTTTAACTCAGGGTCGGATAGGCCAAAATGTTCGACGGATCAACGAAATGAGCCAACGAATGCTTTTATCGTCCGCATTGTTGAAAGTTGCTCGTCCGGCAGGGAACGCTCTTTCGGCGATGCGGATAGTTTTGCCGCCCTCGGATGCTTCTACCACGCCTGCTCATAGCCCCTGTCGCGCTCTGTCTGAGCGGTGGTCTGCTGTTCGGGCAGGTGGTGACCGAGGACATCGGTGGACCCGAAGGACTCGACATCTACGACGAGCTCACCACGGGAGAAGGAACCGGAAGGGATGACGGCGCCTCAGTGTGGGATGTGAACGATTCGCTCACCTTCATTCCGGGGTACGACATGTACTGCCACTGGAACACGGATGTGCTCTTCAACCAGCTCGGTTTGGCCAGCCGGTTGGAACATGATACCCTGAAGTTGGTCCTCGGCCAGCATGAGTGCGACCTGACCATGCCGTGCGATGGTCACATGACCTCACCCTACGGCATGCGCCGTGGCCGGATGCACTACGGTGTTGATCTGGATCTGGAAACGGGTGATGCTGTGATGGCCGCTTTCCCGGGCATGGTGCGCATCTCCAAGTACAACAAGACCTTCGGGCACGTGGTGGTGGTGCGGCATTTCAACGGATTGGAAACGCTTTACGCTCACCTTAGCAAACGTTCGGTGGAACCTGGCACCTTGGTGGAGGCCGGTGATACTCTCGGACTCGGCGGCAACACGGGGCGGAGCTACGGCAGCCACCTGCATTTCGAGGTACGCTTCCTGGACCAGCCCATCGATCCTGCTTTGGTGTTCGACCTCGAGCATGGTGCGCTGAAGGCCCTGGAGTTCGACATCCACCGGGGCAGCTTCGCGAACATGGCGGCGGCCAAGGCGGCTGCTCAGAAAAGCCAGGCGAGCCGCAAATACCACGTGATCCGTCGGGGCGATACGCTCTATGCCCTCTCCCGCCGCTATGGCGTGAAGGTGACCGATCTCTGCCGCATCAATGGCATCAGCGAGCGCAGCACGCTCTCCATCGGCCAGCGGATCAGGTACAATTGATCGTGTAGGGCGAAGTCCCAGCTTCCTCTAGCTTGTCCACGTCAGGAGGTCCAGCAGCGACCCGCTTAGACCTGAAGCTTGCGCCGACCAAGTGTATCCACGAGGTCCTGCGCATGAAGTGGTGAGAGGAGTATGACTCCGCCTCCGCGCAATCGGATGAGAAGGAGGTCGCCTTTCGCGCTGGGCAAGCGGTCGATCAATCGACGTGCAGCACCCAACGTGAAGGTGCTGAATCCGATATCCACCGTGCAATAGCGCATGAACTCATCGCGGGAAGCGGGATCCGCTGTGAACTCTTTCAAGTAAGCACGGGCGCCAACTCGGTCGAGCAAACTGGCATCAAGGATATCGCTCACCCTCACCTCACGAGTGGTCTCTGCAGTTGAAAGTACCAGCTTATCGTCATCGACCTGGTACGTCGCTGTCTTGCGACTGTCACGTCGAGCGGCGAGCAATACTCCGAGGAGCGCAACGCCTAACATCACCTGAAATAGCAGGAAGCGACCCGAAGAAGCACCCACGATGATGCCTGGCAAGATGAGGAAAGGGATGGCCCACACCATGATCAGCGTATTGTGCCATAGCCGCTGTGTCCGGAACCTTCGAATCGCCATCAGCCGCGAAAGTACCGATAGCTACAGGTTCCAATTCGACAAACCTGTGCTTCTGGTAACGCATCTTCCAACAGACGGCATTGAGAAGGGTGCACCATGACTCATCTAAATGGTCCCGAACAGGATCCCTTTGATCAGCATACCGTTCCTAGGCCATGACCCACTTGACCTCGTAGGATCCATCTGCCAACAGGCCGTTACCCTGTTGACCAAAAAAAAGGAGCGACATCCGTCGCTCCTTCTATGTACCGAAGGCGGGACTCGAACCCGCACAACCTTACGGTCACACGCCCCTGAAACGTGCGCGTCTACCAATTCCGCCACTTCGGTGAATGGACTTTTCTTCTCGCAGGGGGCGCAAATATAATGGTTCGGTCGATGTGGGCACGATCGA
>Ga0209812_10000905_pt1 | contig 23275 bp, 18 predicted proteins | sample JI71714BDNA_FD_187502 | JGI IMG/M metagenome (GOLD analysis project Ga0209812, IMG submission 187502) | Wastewater effluent complex algal communities from Wisconsin, to seasonally profile nutrient transformation and Carbon sequestration -... | ecosystem: Engineered > WWTP > Effluent > Algae...
GTCTAACGCCAGTTTTAGCGTATATCCCCATGGCGGCGCTGGCGGCCTTATTGGTGATGGTGGCCTGGGGAATGAGCGAAGCGCCTAAAGCACTGCATTTGTTAAAAACTGCACCACGGAGCGATGTACTGGTCTTTCTGGTGTGTCTGTTATTGACCGTGGTATTTGATATGGTGATTGCTATTACCGCCGGTATTTTACTCGCTACTATGCTGTTTATGAAAGATATTGCGGCCATGACTAAAGTGACCGATATTTCTGCTAACCGCAAACAAATCGATCAGCCGCTGCCAAACGGCTGGAAGGTATTAAAAATTAGCGGTCCGTTATTTTTTGCAGCGGCAGATCGCATTTTTGCTGAAATTGCGTTGCTCAGTGTCGGACAGCGTGGGGTGGTGTTGTATATGGATGGGGTTCCGTTACTGGATGCTGGCGGGTTAGCGGCGTTAGAAAAATTACGCGCCAGTTGCCGCAAGCAGCAGGTCGAGCTACTTATCGCTGATGTGCAGTTTCAGCCACTGAAAACCTTAGCAAAAGCGGGAGTAAAGCCTGAGCCGGGTTATTTAACGTTTTACGCTACGTTACGCGAAGCGCTTGAGCAGCTAGCTCAGCGCGATGCGGTGTAAGATGCATTGTAGACTGAAACGTTGCTTAGGTTTGTGTGGCGCCACAGGACTGACGGATGACTAATTTAGGCTCAATTAGAGTATCCGTGATCGGTTGATTGTTAATTAATTTTAGTAAGTTGTTGACCAACAACTCACCCGCTTTACTGGTATCTTGCTGAATGGTACTAAGCCCAGGGGAAGCGAAAGATGCGGCAGGGATATCATCAAACCCCATAACGGCAATTTCTTCCGGTACCCGAATACCGCGCCGTTTTAAACAGCGCATTACGCCAATGGCGATTAAATCGCTGGCGCAAAAAATAGCATCTACCGCGTGTTTGCTTGAAAGTAGCTGTTCAGTGGCACTGTCTCCAGCACTTTCAGTAGAAATGGCGTCAAAGTGGGGGACTTGTTGTGCTTGAATTCCTCCTGCTACTAAGGCGTCGATAAACCCTTTGTAGCGCGCACTAAACTCGGGACTGCCCTCTGAAGCATTACCGATAAAAACAAAATTACGATGGCCCGTTTTTACGAGATGCTCGCCGGCTAAATGCCCGCCGAGCCAGTTATTGCTGCGAATAGTAAATTCAGGATGCCCTAAAACATCAGCTCCCCAGCAGACAAAATGGGTTTGTTGTGCCAGCAGTTTGGCGAGTTTTTCTTCGTAATCGACGTAATCGCCATACCCTAATAAAATGATGCCGTCTGCTTTTTTACTGTCTTCATAATCGGCATGCCAATCATTGCTGAGTTGCTGAAACGACACCAGTAAATCTTGTCCGCTTTTGGCGCACGCCCGGGTAATGCTCCCTAGCATGGACAAAAAAAACGGATTAATTAGAGATTCGTCGGTGGTAGGATCTTCAAATAACAGCAATGCCAGCGTACTGCTGCGTTGTTTACGCAAGTTACTGGCGTTTTTATCAACCTTGTAATTTAATTGCCGGGCAATCGCCTGCACTTTTTCGCGCGTTTCTTTATTTACTTGCGGGCTGTCGCGTAAGGCACGCGACACCGTAGATTGCGAAACGCCTGCCATATAAGCAATATCAAAAGAGGTGGCTTTTTCTTTCATACATACTCTTATTTGTTACAACCAGCAGTGCTGCGACTTAGCAACGTTATTCTGTAGTGTAAATAAATTGTACCTGTGTGTCTCTAAATAAGCACCAAAGATTCGCGCAGCGGCGTGTACTGACGTTAAAAGCCCAGCTCACTCAAAAAATCATCATCCACTGCGGTATCGGCAGCTTGTGCATTCGCTTGCTGATTCTTGGCTTCAGCTAAAATATCATCTGGGTTGTCTTGCTCTGGTACTTCAAAATCTTGCAGTTTAATAAACTCGGTTTTATCCATGGCCAGTTCCATGTAAAAAATATTATGGTCTGGTGTATTAAAGGTTACGCGCCGCGCTTGCGGTTGGTCCAATTGCGTGTTGATTAAAATTTGCACTTGTTTATTAATCGCCATCATTTTAGGTTGGCTTTGATTAATGCTGGTTTGTAATTCTAAACGTACTTGCCCAGTGAAGTCGCCGACAATTTGGTTCATCAGCTCGCCCATCACATTGCCCACTTCATCAGAGGTATGAAATGCTGCCAGTTCCGATTCTGGCATCCCCATGCTTAACAGGTAGCGCCGATAAATTTCCATGGCAGCTGGGGCGGTAAAGTTAATAATAACTAAGCCCGAAAACCCGCCATCAAATAACACAAAACAGCCGAGGTCTGGCCTTAAACAGGTTTTTTGAATTTTTTGGACCATTTTGGAATTGGTAACGCCGGGATTACCTGCGGCAGCAAGAACGCGCTCTACAGAGCGGCAAAGTGTCAGTAAAATATCATCGGTGGTAATTATTTTGTTCTTTTTCATCGTAATATCCACTAAAGTCAAAACGCCCTTATGCATTCTGACATGTTTTTACCGCAGTCCAGGCTTTTTTACCATCTAAAGCCTGCAATTTTGTTGATTTGTTTTGTGATACACTACACATGTACCTATTTTAGTTTATTTTGCCCGCTAAAGAGACCTTACTGATGCAAGAAAACCGCCCCTCCTTGTCGCTGATTGCATTGCTGGCTGCGGTGATTGCCATCACCCCTTTGGCCATAGATATGTATTTGCCGGCAATGCAAATTATGGTGAGCGATTTAGACACCTCCATGGCATTAGTGCAGCAATCACTCAGCATCTATTTAGCGGCCTATGCGGTGGGTATGCTGCTATTTGGCCCGTTAGCCGATATGTTAGGGCGTCGTCCTTTGGCCTTGGCTGGTTTAATTGGCTTTTTAATTAGCAGTGTGCTGTTAAGCTTAGTGGATAGCATAGAGGGCTTTTTGTTTTGGCGGGCAGCCCAAGCGTTTTGTGGTGCCGCAGCAACGGTTGTGATCCCCGGTATCGTAAGACATTTGTATCAGCAGCATACGGCAAAAGGGATGTCGTATGTGTCGATGATCATGATGTTAGCGCCGTTAATTGCTCCGGCGGTGGGCAGTGGTATTATGTATATTGGACACTGGCAAGTTATTTTTGATGTTTTAGCCGGTTATGCATTAATTGTGTTGTTGTTAAGTTGGCGCTTTATGCCAGAGGTGCCGCGTGATACTTCGGTGGTTAAGCCAGCGTTTTTTAGTGGTTATCAGCAAGTATTTGCTAATAAAGCGGCTTGGCCACATATTGCCACCTCGATGTTTGCGTCCTTTAGTTTTTTTACGTTTTTAACGGCCGTGTCCTTTGTGTATATCAGCTATTACGGTGTCAGTGAACAACTGTTTGCACTATTATTTGGGCTTAATGTGTCGGCCTTAATTTTGGCAAACTTCTTAAATAGCCGATTGGTTACTCGTAAAGGGCCGCAGTTTATGCTCAATGCCGGGCTTGTCTTGGCGGTAGTCTGCGCGACGTTATTAAGTACTTTTAGCTATTTCGAATTAGGCTTATGGTTCACCGTATTTACCATTGCGCCTTTAATGGCGAGCTTAGGCTTGGTGGCCACTAATGCGGATGCGATGATACTGATGAAATTTCCTGATCACACCGGTACGGCGACTGCGGTTATTGGGACGCTACGCTTTGGCATTGGCGCTTTAGCGGGTCCGTTACTGGGAGTGTTTTACACGGGAACGGCCTTGCCGTTCTCGTTATTGATGCTTACCGGCGCCCTATTCATTGTGTTGGCACAATTGGCGCGACGCTATCGGCAACGCTAACAGTAAGCGTTAAATTTTACAGGCACCGCCGCTGCATTCATCGTCATCGTCACCAAATTGCGGCTCGCTGGCCGCTAACTCTGCGGCGGCTTGTTGGCTAGCGACGGAGTCTTCTGCAGCAGAAAAATCGAGGTGATCTAAATCAAAATCAAAGTCAGACATAATGGCTGCTCCACATGGTAGCGTTAGTAGATTCGTAAGTTTAGCAGAGTGCGCCTGCAGACAATAGTCTCCTAAACGTAAACTCGAGGGTAAACTCAAGGGTGAAGTTGCAGGTGAAGTAGCGGGGCAAACTAAAATCGCCATGGCGCATTCATAAGGCTTGGCTTCCCTGTTATCATAATGGCATTTTTACTTCGCTATGTTTTGTTTGTAACGTTTTGTAATGTTGCTTGGCAATAAAGCGAGTGGTAAAAGGTTTCTTCCCGCGTTTTTGCCTTGCCACTGTGCAACCACTGGAGCCTGTTATGACAACCTTGACCCTACAAACCCCTGATGATTGGCATTTGCACTTTCGTGATGGCGATATGCTATTAGAAACGGTGCCCGCGACGGCTCGGGTTTTCCGCCGTGCGATTGTTATGCCCAACTTAGTACCGCCTGTTACGACCGCAGAGCAAGCCGTGGCATACCGTGAGCGGATTTTGGCTGCTCGGCCCGTTGGCAGTAATTTTGAGCCCCTTGTTACGTTGTATTTAACGGATAAAACCAGCAAGGCAGATATTCAGGCAGCAAAAGCCGCCGGCGTGGTTGCCGCTAAATTGTATCCTGCGGGTGCCACAACCAATTCTAGCTCGGGGGTTGCGGCGCTAGAGGCGTTATATCCGGTGTTTGAAGCGATGGCTGAGGCGGGCATGTTGCTGTTGATCCATGGCGAAGTTACCGATCACGATATCGATATCTTTGATCGGGAAAAAGTGTTTATAGATCGCTATTTACAGCATATTGTAGCCCGCTTACCCCAGTTAAAAGTGGTTTTTGAGCACATTACCACGGCCGATGCGGCGAGCTTTGTAGCAGAGGCGTCCGCCAATGTGGCAGCAACCATTACGCCGCAACACCTTTTATTAAACCGTAACGATTTACTGGTAGGCGGCGTACGGCCACACAATTATTGTTTGCCAGTATTAAAACGTCGTACTCATCAGGAAGCCTTGCGCGCAGCCGTAGCGAGCGGATCGCCTAAGTTCTTTTTAGGGACTGATTCAGCCCCGCATGAAAAACATCGTAAAGAATCTGCGTGTGGTTGTGCTGGATGTTACAGCGCGCACAGTGCAATTGAGCTTTATGCACAAGTTTTTGATGAACTGGGATGCTTAGAAAAGCTTGAAGGCTTTGCCAGCCATTACGGCGCAGATTTTTACGGATTACCACGTAATAGCGGTACTATTACCTTAGTGCGCGAAAGTTGGCAGGTACCCGCTGAAATTATGTTGCCAACAAATCAGCCTATTGTGCCGTTTTTTGGTGGGCAAACACTGAACTGGCGTTTACGTTAGGATTATTGTTGTAGGTATTGGATTAAGCGTTCCAATGCTCGGTAATTAAGGGCTTCTAATAAATGTGGTCGAGCTATCGTTGGGCTTTGTTGTAAGTCGGCGATGGTTCTGGCCACTTTTAATAGCTTATGAAAGGTACGGGCAGAGAGCTTAAAGCGCTGTAACGTCTCTTCTAAAAACTGGTTATCTGCAGGCGTAAGTGCGCAATGCGCTGTTATTTCACGTCCGTTTAGCCTAGCATTCGCTTTGCCCTGCCGTTCAATCATCATGGCTCGGGCGGCCATCACCCTTTGTTTTACCTGTTCGCTACTCTCTTCTTTCTGTTCGCTGCTTAGTGTTCCCGCGGGTAATAACGGTACTTCAATTTGCAGCTCAATGCGCTCTAAAAAAGGCCCTGATAGCCGATTAAGATAGCGTAAGATTTGTTCGTGGCTGGCACGACCGTCTTCGTGATGGCCTGTGGGGCTGGGATTTAGGGCACTAATAAGTTGAAATTGGGCAGGAAACTCGGCTTGTCGTGCCGCGCGTGACACATGAATCATCGATGTTTCAAGGGGCTCTCGCAGTACATCTAAAACTTTACGTGGGAATTCAGTTAGCTCATCTAAAAACAGAATGCCGTGATGGGCGAGCGATATTTCACCTGGCCTAGGTACTGAGCCCCCGCCCACCAACGCCACGGCGGATGCCGTATGATGGGGCGCTCGATAAGGCCGCTGTCGCCAAGTTAATTGATCACGAGGTTGACCAGCAATCGAATAAATTGCTGCTGTAGCAAGCGCTTCTTGTTCCGTTAGCGGCGGTAAAATACCCGCCAAGCGTTGCGCCAACATGGATTTTCCTGTCCCCGCTGGGCCAAACATGAGCATATTATGTTCGCCAGCCGCGGCAATCTCTAATACGCGCTTCGCTTGTTGCTGACCTTTTACCTCCGCCAAATCGGCTTGCACTGAGGTCGGTTGCACCGGCAATGGCGGAATAGCAGGGAGAGGTTGTTGTGCCAGTAAAAAACTGTGTACTTGCAGTAAATGGGTCGCACCATGTACGCGGGCATCGCTGATTAAACTGGCTTGCTGGGCGTTTTGCATAGGCAAAATGGCTGAGCGATCGGCATCACGGCACGCGATGGCTAATGGGATCTCGCCCAATACTGGCCTAATTTCGCCTGATAGCGCTAGCTCGCCACAAAACTCATAGGGATCGGTGCATTTTTCAGGTAATTGGCCTGACGCTACAATAATGCCGAGTGCAATGGCGAGATCAAAGCGGCCGCCCTCTTTGGGTAAATCGGCTGGCGCCAAGTTAACGGTGATTCGTTTGTCAGGAAAGGTAAAGCCACTATTTAACAATGCGCTACGTACCCGATCGCGCGCTTCTTTAACCGAGGTTTCGGGTAAGCCAACGAGTTGAAATGCCGGTAAGCCATTGCTTAAGTGCACTTCTACCGTAACTAAGGGAGCTGCCAAGGCGTAGCGCGCGCGGCTGTATATGATGGCAAGCGACATAACCACTCCTTAATGATAATCGATCATTAAAGTTTAGATATATGTTAATTATTTGCAAGTTTTCGGCATCTTGTCGGAAATATTCTCGCTTACACGCGCATGTCATCGTTTTACGGTATAAACTGTTTTCAATTTAAACAGCGAATAAATCATGAGTATTTTTAAATGAATACACCATTACCCTTCATTTTACGCCGGCCTTGGTTGGTGTTATTGGCCTCGTTGTTGCTGATTTTTATGTGTAGTGCTGGGTTAAGTAAATTGTATTTTCGGGGCGATTATCGGATCTTTTTTGCGCCCGATAATCCACAGTTGCAAGCCTTTGAGCACATGCAAGCCGAATTTAACAAAAGCGATAATATTCTGATTGGTATTGCACCGAAAGACGGGCAGGTGTTTCAGCCAGACATATTAACATTAATCGAAGACTATACCGATGCTGCCTGGCAAACACCTTATTCGATACGCGTTGATTCGTTGAGTAATTATCAACATACCGTGGCTGAGTTAGATGATTTACAGGTGGATGATTTAGTTAGAAACGGTGCCGCGTTAACAACGGCTGAGATTGCTGCGATCAAGCAAGTCGCCCTGGCAGAGCCTGTGTTAGTTAATCGTTTAATTGCGGCAGATGGCGCTGTTACTGCCATCAATATTACCCTGCAATTACCCGAACCTACAGGGCAGCAACAAGTTGATGAAATATGGCATTTTGTGCGGGCACTTAGTGATGAATTTGCAGCAAAGCATCCCGACGTCACTTTTTACCACACGGGCATTATTGCTATGAATTATGCCTTCGCATCAGAAGCAGAGGCCGATGTGAAACGGTTGGTGCCGATTATGTTACTGGCCATCATTTTGATGCTTGCGTGGCTACTGCGTTCAGCGTGGGCGGCTTTCGCCACTTTAATCATTATTATCGTCACGGTAACCAGCACGTTGGGGATTGCGGGTTGGTTGGGTATTTTTATGAGCACGGCCACCGTCAATGTACCCACTATTTTAATGACGCTGGCGGTTGCCGATTCGGTGCATTTACTTGCCTGTATGCAGTTGGCGCTGCGCGAAGGTAAAAGCAAACCCGAAGCGATTCGCTTTAGTTTACAGCGTAATTGGTTGCCGGTGCTGATCACCAGTATTACCACCGCCATTGGTTTTTTGACACTGAATTTTTCAGAAGTACCAATTCTTCGAGACTTGGGTAACCTGACTGCGTTAGGGGTAATGCTCGCGTGTTTATACAGTTTAACGTTACTGCCATTGATGATGTGGGTTTTACCGTTAAAAGCCGCTAAAAATGTTGAGCGTAGTGCGGCCAAGATGGATTGGTTAGCGAATCAGGTGGTGCAAAAGCAAAAGCCCATCTTGTATGGTTTTGTGATAGTGACATTAATCAGTTCGGCATTACTTACCCTGAATGAGGTTAATGATGAGCCGAACGAGTATTTTGCCAAAAGCACCGCTTTTCGGCAGGCCAACGATTTTATGGAGCAAAACTTAAGTGGTTTTACCTCGGTTGATTTTGCGCTTTCAGGCGCAGGAGAAGGTGCTATTGCCCAGCCCGAGTTCTTGGCGGCCTTAGCCGGGTTTAGCGCCTGGTTGGCACAACAGCCAGAAGTGATGCACGTTAATACCCTAAGCGATATTATTAAACGCTTAAATCGTAATATGCATCAGGACGATCCGGCTTTTTATCGTTTACCTGACACGGCAGAGGAAGCGGCCCAATATTTATTACTGTACGAAATGTCGTTACCTTTTGGGCTTGATTTAAACAATCAACTAAATATTGATAAAAGTGCGACACGACTGACGGCAACCCTCTACAACTTAGGCAGCAAAGAGATTATTGCTTTTGAGCAACGCGCGCTAGAGTATGTTGCTACTAACTTTCCAACCTATCAGGTAACCGCCGCGAGTGCAGCACTCATGTTTGCGCATATTGGTGAGCGTAATATGGCATCGATGCTCAGTACCTTGCCAGTGGCCTTATTATTAATTTCCTTGTTGCTGGTGTTTAGTTTGCGCTCGTTACGCTTAGGGGTATTGAGTTTAATTCCTAATTTAGTCCCGGCCATAATTGGATTTGGTTTATGGGGCTTGTTTATTGGTGAGATTAATTTGGCATTGTCAGTGGTAGCGGGTATGAGCCTTGGAATTATTGTCGATGATACAGTGCATTTTTTAGCGAAGTATCGTTACGCCCGATTAGAGGGGCGAGACAATGAACAAGCAGTACGCTATGCTTTTCACAGTGTTGGCCGTGCGTTGTGGATCACCACAATGGTCTTGGTCAGTGGTTTTGCGGTGTTAATTTTCTCCAGCTTCCGACTGAATTCAGATATGGGATTGTTAACCTCGGGCATTATTTTGATCGCACTTATTGTTGATCTCTTGTTCTTACCCGCGTGTTTATTAAAGCTGGATAAATCAAAGGATAAAAAACATGTTCAAAACGCTTAATAAAATGTTGTTCGTCAGCGCCTTGTTATGCGCATTACCAGTAATTGCAGACGAACAGGCTAAAGGTTTAGCGATCGCTCAAGAACAAAAAGCCCGCGATCGCGGCTGGGTGGAAAGTGAGAGCGAGTTACAAATGATTTTGCGTAACGCGCAAGGTCGCGAAAGTGCCAGACGTATGCGTACCTTTGCGCTAGAAGTGCAAGGTGATGGTGATAAAGCCTTGACGATTTTTGACGAGCCGTTGGATGTGAGAGGCTCGGCATTTTTAACCCATTCCCATCCCACTGCGGAAGATGATCAATGGTTGTACTTACCCAGTGTAAAACGGACTCGACGCATTGCCAGCCGCAATAAATCGGGCCCTTTTATGGCCAGTGAGTTTGCGTACGAAGATATGACCTCATTTGAATTGGAGAAATTTAGTTTCCGCTATCTGCGCGATGAAGCCTGCGGCGAGCTGCAATGTTATGTGGTAGAGCAAACACCAACCGACACTTTCTCAGGCTATAGCAAAATTATTGTTTGGGTTGATCAAGCGCATTATCGGGTAATACAGGCAGAGTATTATGATCGTAAAGCCAGTTTATTAAAGACATTAACCGCGAGTGATTATCGTCAGTATCTGGATAAGTTCTGGCGCCCACATAAGTTGCATATGTTAAATGCGCAAACTGGTAAAAGTACCGATTTAGTGTTAGAAACTATTCGTTTTCAAACGGGTCGCACTGCGGCAGACTTTGATGTGAGTGCATTGGAGCGGGCGCGTTAAGCGCTTTGGTTGGTATGCGATTATCTCTGGAATTAGGTGTTGTAGGATTACTCTGTTTAGCAGCAAGTACCTGCTTACTTGCCGAAACAGTGGGGCAGGTTAAAGCCGATACGACCTTGTGGCGCTTAGCCTTAAAGGCTAGGCCGGATGAACATGTTAGTATGCCACAGGTGATTTATGCATTATGGCAGCAGAATCCTCATGCATTTCGACAGAATAATCTTCATCATTTAATCCAAGGGGCGGTATTAACATCGCCGAGTCGCGAGCAAATGCTAGCAACGGATGCTGCCACTGCAAAAACATGGTATTACGCGCAGTTAGCAGAGCAACCTTTGCCCAGCCATACTAAAACGGTAACGTCCACGTTGGGTTCTCTACGTGATGGCAACAACGCGGTGACATCCGTTTCGGCACAGCAGCCCGTTACGCGCGCTGACAATAATAGCAATACGCATACTGAGATTATTACCGCGCCTGATACATCGGACAATAGCGTTTCGCCAGTAATCGCAACGGTTGCGCAGGCAGGCTCACGTGATGACTCGGAGGCCTCTGCCGACACCACAGGATCTCGTGACGCCTATGCTGCCGCTCCCAAAAACACCACAGCAAAAGGCAGCTGGCGGGTACAGCATGAGTTTGCGGCAGAGCAACGTTATTTTAATCGCACAGGTATGCAAGGCGCTGCCCATTTTCATAGTTTACTGAGTTATCGTGGGCAATGGTCTTATGAAGATGCCACTCGGCGGCATAATGTGAATATTGAGCCCTATCTGCGTTGGCACCAACGCGATAGTGATAGTCATCTCATCGATTTGCAACAAGCTTACTGGCGTTATATTGGAACAGGTTGGGAAGTTAAAGCGGGTATTGATACGGTATTTTGGGGCGTAACTGAATCACAACATTTAGTGGATGTTATTAATCAAACCGATGTTACCGCTGGGGTAGAGCTCGAAGCTAAGTTGGGGCAGCCGATGCTCTCGCTAAGACGTACAGGCAAAGCGGGTACGTTAGATATCTATGTTTTACCGTATTTTCGAGAGCGGCAATTTCCAGCGCCGGCTGGGCGCTTAGGTCCACCTTTACGTGTTAATCATGATTTAACCTGGTATGAGTCATCGGATGGCAAGCATAATTTGGATGTGGCACTGCGTTATAGCCAACGCTTTGCAGGAATGGATGTGGGGCTAAGTTTTTTTAGTGGTAATAATCGTGAGCCTTGGCTACAGCTTACGCCCAGTGGCGAACTGCAATCACTGTATTATCAAATGGAACAATATGGTGTTGATCTGCAATGGGTGCAGGGCGAGTGGTTATGGAAGCTTGAAAGTATTTATCGGCGTACCGGTTACGCCGAATATGTTGCAGCGACGGGCGGTTTTGAGTATACCCAAATTGGCGCTTTTGCACAGGTATGGGATTTAGGCTGGATTGCTGAGTACCAGTATGACAGCCGGGGTGATCAAGCGACATTACCCGGGCAAAATGATCTGTTTCTGGGTTGGCGCTTGGCGCTTAATGATCTAGCCGGTAGCGATTTTTTGGTCGGTGTACTGCAAGATTTAGACAATAAGCAAAGCCGCTCGATGAAATTAGAGGGGTCTACGCGCCTATCCGATAACATGCGCTTAAGTGTGCACGCGTGGTTGTTTCAAACGGATGATCCATTCGATCGTTTGTATTTACTAAAACGCGACGATTATATCGCCTTGCAGTTGAGTTATTATTTTTAGTTCGGGCCGCTTAGGCCCTCTCACTGTTAAAAAAGCAACAATTTTGTAGCACAACGCTTTGGTCTGCGTCCCCTTTGCGGTAGCATAGTCATTTGTCTGTGGCCGAACAAGCCTAAACCTTTTCGTCCTACGTATTGTAAGCATCCACGCACTGCGTTTCGATATCTACTGTGTTTAGACACCGCCCTGCGTTCATGCATCGTTGAAGTAAAGAGAGCCGAGTAAGTTGACTGAACAAACCGACGTTGAAAGTTCCGCCTTATTTCCGTTAAGTGAAGCAAATTTACTGCAATGGTTTGATATTGCAACGGTGCATCGTGCCCGCGCCTATTTGCAGGCTGGTAAAGTCTTAAAACTGGAATATAACGACGACTTAAGCCAAATTAGCGCCCAAGTTTGGGGCGCTGGCTTTGCTCCTTATCGCCAAAAATTAGCGTTACTGCAATATGATGGGCGCTGGCACTTACAAGATACCTGTAGTTGTCCTGTGGGGCAGCGTTGCAAGCATGTATTAGCGGTGCTATTGAGATTAAAGCGTGATTATGCGCAGCAGCAATTACGGATCCAGCAATTACCCTTAGTGCAGTTAGACAGCTGGTTTGCTGAAGTAGAGCAGCAACAGCAACCGAATAAATCTGAGCCAGAAGATACTGTACTTTATTTATTGAGTTATGGTCAATTGGGGCTGCAAATGTACCCGCGGCGCGTAAAATTATTGAAGAAAGGGGGGTATAGTAAAGGCCAACCCTTAGGCAAATATGATTTGATCAGCCCGCAGCCTCCTTCTTGGCTAAGTGAAGAAGATTACCGTTTGCTCACCGTTTTTCGCTCGCACAATAGTGCAGAACAGCATGTGTTAGAGGAACGTTGGGGCTATGAACTGCTGCAAGAGATCTTGGCAACAGGACGGTGTTTTTTTGGTGAAGCTCGGCATGAGCTGAGTTGGCAGGGTATCCGGCCTTTACAATTAGATTGGCAAGAAAAAGATACCGGTCAGCGCCTAACCTGGCAGATTGCCGAAGATGATGCAAACCGCTTAGTGTTTACTGATCCCCCGTGTTTTATCAATACGGATCACTACGAATTAGGCGAAGTCGACACGGCATTAAGTGGCCGGGAGCTAAAATTACTGGCCAAAATGCCGGTAATACCGCCCAATCAATTAGCATCGCGATTGGGTAAACTGCAGCAATTATTTAAGCAAGTCACCTTACCTGTGCCGAAGGGCGTGGCAATCAAGCAAGTCGATGTAGTGCCTACTCCGGTGCTGGGCTTGCAGATGCGCATCCATCAGCCGCAACAAGCCGCCAGACCAACAGCTGTACTATGGTTCGATTATGCTGGGCATCGTTTACCGCTGGATCTTAAACAAGCACAAACAGAGCTGATAGAGGCTGAGCAGAGCCTGTTTATCAAACGTCATCGCCAGTGTGAAGTGGCGGCGCTAGAACAGCTATTGCAGCTCGGGCTGGTCGATTGTTCTCTGCCAGCACCGGCCAATAAATTAAGTGCCTACGGTATTGGTGATGGCCCCGATAATCCTGAATTATGGCAACCACTCTTAGATGCATTAGTAGAATTAACTGCACAGGGCTGGAGAGTTGAACAAGACAGTGATTTTAATCTGCAAATTTTAGATGCTACACCTTACCTGCAAGTACAAGACGGTAAGCAACGTGGCTTTGAATTGGGTATTCAGGTGGATATTAACGGCCAACAAGTGCCTTTATTACCCCTTATTAGCCAATGGTTACGTCAATTTGGTTTACCGACTGCGGGTCAGACCATTTGGCTTAGTTTACCGCAAGGTAAGTTGGCGTTACCCATGCAGTTAATTCAACCGTTAATTGATACGATTGTTGAATTACTCAATTTACAAAAATCGCCGCTGACGTTGGAATTGCCCGATTACAAAGCTGCTATTTTACCGCCTCCCGGTGCAGCCGAAATCCAGTATTTAAATGCGAATCGTGTTAGTCATCTTACCGAGCAGCTTCATAATTTCCAAGGGATAACCGAGGTTCCTTTACCCTCGGGATTAAACGCAGTCTTGCGCAGTTATCAGCAGCAAGGATTAAATTGGCTGGTATTTTTACGCCGTTTTGGTTTAGGCGGCGTGTTAGCCGACGACATGGGGCTTGGCAAAACGCTGCAAGCGTTAAGTTTTATGCTACATGAAAAACAGCAAGGGCGTTTACAAAAGCCGGCGTTAATTGTCTGTCCCACGTCGTTATTAGGGAATTGGCAAAATGAAGCCGCTCGTTTTACGCCAGCATTATCGGTATTACAAGTGTATGGCGCTAAGCGGCGCCCGTTGTTTGAAGCGTTGGCCGATTATGATGTGATTGTGACGAGCTATCCGTTATTGGTACGCGATTTACCTTTATATCGGCAGCGTGACTTTAGTTTGGTGGTGCTGGATGAAGCGCAGCATATTAAAAATGCAGGCAGTCAGGCAGCACAAAGCGTTCGCGCATTAAAACGTGAGTTTAGCTTAGCGCTGTCAGGTACGCCGCTGGAAAATCACTTAGGGGAATTAAAGTCATTATTTGATTTTGTGCTCCCTGGTTTATTAGGCACTGAAGCACATTTTAATCAGGTGTACCGCAAACCGATTGAAAAGCACGCTGATTTAGAGCGCGCTAATCATTTAAAACACAAAATAGCGCCTTTTATGCTACGTCGCAGTAAAAACCAAGTGGCAACCGAGTTACCCGAAAAAACAGAAATCGTGCAATTGCTTGAGCTTGAGGCAGATCAACGTAACTTGTACGAAAGCATTCGCTTGATCATGGAAACTAAAGTACGAGAGCTGTTCTTACGTAAAGGGGTCGCGGCCAGTCAAATTGAGTTTTTAGACGCGTTATTAAAGTTACGCCAAGCCTGTTGTGATGCGCGATTAGTGCCTATCGAACAAGCGCAAAGTGTGCGTCATAATGCCAAACTCAGTTGGTTGCGCGAAAATCTGCCAGAGATGATTGAAGAAGGTCGGCGGGTATTATTGTTTAGTCAATTTGCTAGCATGCTGCACCTAATTGAGCAAGAACTGCAATTTTTAGGGATCAGCTACAGTAAATTAACGGGACAAACTAAACAGCGTCAGCAACAAATTGATGCCTTTCAGCAAGGTGATACAGAAGTCTTTTTAATCAGCTTGAAAGCGGGGGGCACGGGACTCAATTTAACGGCGGCAGATACGGTAATTCATTATGATCCTTGGTGGAACCCCGCGGCTGAGAATCAGGCAACGGATCGCGCGCATCGCATCGGCCAAGATAAGCCGGTGTTTGTATATAAACTCATTGCGCGCAATACTGTGGAAGAGAAAGTACAACAATTACAGCAATATAAACAAGGTTTAGCCGATCAGTTGCTAGGTAATGGTAAAGGCCAAGTATGGCAAGGTAATGCCGACGATTTATTGTCATTATTTGCTACAGACTAGCGTGAGTTGATGTTTGTGGTGTGTTTTCTCAGCAAATACCACTGTTAATTGCCTTTGTTCACTGCCACTATCGCCTGCATATAACAGCTGAAGATCGCGCAGTTACTTTGTGGTTGCAGCGGGCAGTAAGGCGTAATAAGCGGCTAATAATTCGATATCTGCATCTGATAGTCCGCGCGCTTGCGGGCTCATCAGGGCGTTTTTTCGGCTACCATCACGAAAGGCCTGCATCGCTTGTGCAAGTTCTCCAGCAGGTTTTCCTGCTAAACTCGGGTATAAGGGCTGCCTTGAGATCCCATTAGCGCCATGACAGGCAGCACAACTGCGCGCGCGCTGGCTACCCTGTTGTAATAGCTGTTGCTGTTCTACCGTAACGTTATTGGCTAAAACATCGACGCTGGCGGGGTGTTTGTCGCATGCTACTAACGTGAACAGCAAGAATAAGCTAGCAAAAAGGCGCATGTTTATCTGAAATCCTGTTACGTGTCACAGCAATACCTAACAGCCTGCCATAAAAATCCCGCTTTGCCCAGTACTGTATCGGCAGGAAAGTACTCGACTAAAGTTGCAGCCGCATCTTAGCTGTTTTCGATTATTGTTAATACATGTCTCACAAATTAAGCGAATTATGGATCTCTACCAGCAAGCTTTTAGTGCCCGGATCACTTGGTTGGAGCAATTGGCGCAACGCCATAGTGAGGCCTTTATTGCCAGTGCCGCACAACGGCAGCAGTATTTGCAGCAGCATCCCACTAAGTTAATTGCGCTTAAGTGTATGGACGGTCGTATTCATTTACCGCATGCAACACAAACCCCCTTAGGGATCATTCAACCATATCGCAATTTAGGCGGTATTTTTGATTTGGGTTGGCCTTATTTAGGCGATCTGCTGTGCGATGATATTTCGCAGGCGTTGGCCGATAATCGACCTGTGTTGGTGTTAATTACGTATCATTTTTCTGCAGGCGATAAATGGCGTGGCTGTGCGGGATTCAAATGTGATCGCGATGCTGCGCTGGCGCAGGCGCTACAAATTCGTCAGCAGTTACAGCGTATTTTTGAAGATAAACCCCAGTGCTATGCGTTAGTGGCGGGGTTTGAAACAGATAGCGATGCCCTAGTGTTGCATGGGAGTACTGGGCGCATCCTCGATTTAAGCGTGTATCGCCCTGTCGATAGTGTCGATAGTGTCGATAGTGTCGATTTGCCTCGGCTATTGTATCAGCTCTGCCCACTGATGCCACAGGCGATACAACGCGATTTATTGCCATTACTGTCGGGTAACATTCAGCATAGTGCGGTGCAACGGCAGCAGCGTCGACAACTAGATGTGCAACATCGGGAATGGATTATTTGCTTAGGTCGCGGGTTTGATTTTCTGCATGTGCCGAACATTGCTCTCATTATTGGGCCTTTTAGCCCCGACTTATCACAACCCATAAAAAAAGCCGCCGCGATTATTCGTAGTAATATGGAATCCCAGCGCATTTTGGCCGATGGTATTTTATTGCTCGCATCTGTACCTTATTTAACTCCGGGGATAGATCGTAGACGCGCGGCGTTAAAAGCGGCCTTTTTTTGTACGTTTGCAAAACAGGTGATTGCCGAAGCTGAACCAAGTTTACTGCCGCAGTTGCATAGCCGCGAAGCCGTAATGTATTGGCCAGACCGTAGACTAGAGTGGATAAAATAAGCGGTAAAAAGCGTTAAAAGGTGTTGGTATCCTTTGGGGTATTTGTTGTGCTTGTTCGTTTAAGTAACTGATAGCTGGTCCAAAGTGATAACGCCTTGCGCCCCCAGCGTACCAAGTGCAGCGGTTTTTTCAAGGTGGTGAGCGCTAAAATGGCTCCGGCGCCCATCAGTAAAGGCCGATAACGCATGATGGCAGCCCAACCATTGTCAAGTCGCTGTGTAGCGGCATGCCATTGTGTTGCTTCGTGTCGCAGGGTTTCGCGCTCGGCAGCAATGGCCTGCAATAGCACAGATTTTCGACGTTGCAAAACGCGACGTTTACTGGTCATCTGTTGGTTCCTGAAGGGCACGTAAATCTTTTTGTAACTGGCGTCGGGTTTCTACCAGCAGTGTACTTTTGCGGCTCAGTTTTAGCGTACTGTAAACCCCAACACCCGCGAGTATAAATAACGTTAAACACAGTAAGCTTAATGCAGTTAGTCGATAGGCAGGATCAATTGCCCAACTAACTAACATTAATAAACTCATCAACGCAAAGGCCAAACAGAGTAAAGAGGCACCTGCAAGCAGCAACAGTTTAAGTAATTGCTGCTTTTCTTCTTCAAGCTCAATGGTGGCTAAGGTTAGCCGGTGCTCAGCCATCCTAAGTAAACGTTGTAGCATCCGCTTACTTAGGGTAAAGAGTTTGGCAGCTGGCCCTTGCGAGGAAGAGTCTGTCATAGTTTAACGCTTACTCAGCAATACGCCCAACACAAGCCCAACGGCTGCGCCAATGCCTACACTGGTCCAAGGGTTTTTCTGTACATATTCATTGGTGCTATCAGACACGTGCTGTGCTTTAGCCGTAACGGTTTCTTCTGTGTGATGTAAGGCTTCTGAAAGTTTTTCAGTTGCATTAGCCAATTTACTACGCGTGTTTTTTAGCATGTCTTCAGCTTTTGCCTTCAGTTTATCGACTTCAGCTTTTGGCTTGTCGCTAGAATTCTGCAATAACTCTTCTAAAGTATCAGCAATTAATTTCAGTTCTTTCTGTAAATCGTTCTCTGTTGCTTTAGCCATCATATGCTCCTTTGCGGCAATTAGGTTAGTGACATGGAATTATCACTGCATCCACCTTACATAATAGACTATTGGGATGAACCTCTGGTGAATCAATAGTTAGATGAATACTTAATAGTACAGTTTGATGGAAATTGATTGCATGATCGTATTCGTATCTTGCCTAACCGACCGAGCCAAGATCATTTGCATATTTTTATTAGCATTGAGTAAAGCAGGGGTGAGAACTAAACTTGTCCCCGCTTGTGCACGTAATGTATACACCTTTTCAAGATTGCGTTACGAGGAACGGTTTGTATGCTGAACACACATATCGTGAAACGCTACATATGCCTGCTTAGCTTAATTTTCTTCACACTGGGTGTTAAGGCAACAGATGAACCTGAAGCATGGCAAGCTTGGCGTAATGGTGAGGCCATTGTATTAATGCGCCATGCATTAGCGCCAGGTACCGGTGATCCTGCTGGCTTTCAACTAGAAGATTGTGCCACGCAGCGCAATTTAAACGCACAAGGTCGCACTCAAGCGAAGGCGTGGGGGCGAACGCTGCAACATCATGCTGCTGGGCCTGTAACAATATATAGTAGCCAATGGTGTCGCTGCTTAGAAACGGCTCAATTATTTGGGCTTGGTAACGTGCAACCGCTTGCTGCATTAAATTCATTTTTCGCCGGGCGTGGTAATGGCCAGCAGCAAACAGCAGCACTGATTAGGCGGTTTTCTAACGCCAAGGTAGCGCAACCAACGGTGTTAGTGTCGCATCAAGTAAATATCACTGCTCTCACGGGCATTTTTCCTGCCTCTGCAGAAGCAATCATTCTTGCGTTACCCCTCAGCCAACCTGCCACGATTTTAGCGGTAATCTCCCCTTAAAACGTCCAATATCGCCTTTAAAGACGCTAGCGCTCCTAGGGGCGTTAAGTATTGTAGCTTCGTGTGCTACAAAATTAGCCCTCAGTCATAGAATTCCCCTTTTATTACTTGCAAATTTGTCTGATAAATACTACTTTATAGGGGTTAACGTAAAAATATGTCAGATTAAAAGGTGCGTATGCAGCAAAAGGTCATCAACGTCGACAGTATCCGCTTGGAAACCGCAGCTGGGTTACGCGTTGAAATATTACCTTTTGGGGCAACAATCAAATCTATTCACGTTAATAATCATTTAGTTACTTTAGAGTATCCCCAGACAGAAACCTTTCTGACCAACCCTTATTATTTTGGATCTACCATCGGCCGTTATGCGAATAGGATTGCCGCGGGTCAGTTCTCATTAGGCGAGCAGCTGATAACATTAGCGATTGGTGATGCCCCGCACGCCTTGCATGGCGGTGAAATAGGATTGAGCCATCGCGAATGGCAATGCATTGCGGTTGAGTCGGATCATTGTCAACTCTATTACCACTCGCCCGATGGCGAGAATGGTTTTCCTGGTGCTTTAGATATTTTTCTGACAGTGCGAGTTTCGGGGTTAGCCGTTGAACTTGAGTATCAGGCTCGCGCAGATCGCGACACTGTCATCAGTTTGACCAATCATTGCTACTTTAATTTAAACGGCGATCGGCAAGATGCGACGGCACATGAGTTAAGTATTGCTGCGAGCCATTTTTTACCTTGCTCTGCGTTAGGGATCCCCACCGGCGAAATTCGGTCGGTAGCGGGTTCCGTTTTTGATTTTCAAACGGCAACAGCCATTGGCGATCGCATTACCCAAGATGATGCCACGTTGCAGGCTGTAAACGGGTTTGATCATTATTATGTGTTTGCGGCAGATCGTGATCTGAGCTTACCAGTAGCGGAATTAACCTCGCGGCAGAGCGGGCTTAAATTGCAGCTGTTTACCACTCAACCGGGTGTGCAATTTTATGCAGGTAACTTTTTGGCCGCACCGTTTCAAGCTCGCTCAGGGATTTGTTTAGAGGCTCAACATTGGCCTGATGCACCAAACCAGCCGCACTTTCCTTCCGCGGTGATCCATGCAGGTGAGACCTATCGACAGCGCATTTGCTATGAATTTTCATATCTGGAAAACAACTCTGATTAGAGTTAGATGTTAACTAGTTGTTTTTCATTAATAAAGTGTTTTAGCTAAAGATATTTTCAGCGTTAAGCAAAAAAATAAGGCAGGAAAAAGATTGAATTTTAATCATAATTGAGTTATTTGTAAGATAAATAGGCTAATATAAAAGCATAGCTATAATAAATCAGGTAGACAGGGAGAAGGTAAGTGAAAAAACAACATATAACATTATTATCCAAACAAACGGCAATTAGCATGGCTGTTGCTGCTGTTTTAGCAACAAGTGGTCAGGTATATGCACAACAAACCACAAGCGCTGGCGCAGAAGACAATATTGAAGTTATCGCTGTTAAAGGTATTCGTAGTAGCTTACGCTCGTCGATGATCGACAAGCAATCTGCCTCTGTTGTGTCAGATGGCATCCGAGCGGAAGACTTAGGTAAGTTTCCAGATTTGAACGTGGCTGAATCTTTACAACGTATCACCGGTGTATCCATTGATCGCAGTGGTGGTGAAGGTCAAGCTGTGACTATTCGTGGCTTTGGTCCACAATTTAACACCGTATTGGTAAATGGCCGGCAATTTGCAACCGATACCGATGGTCGTGAATTTAACTTTGATGTGCTGGCAGCAGAGCAAATTACCGGTGCCGACGTCTTTAAATCCACTACAGCTACCTTACAAGAAGGCGGCATTGGTGGCACTATTAATGTGACAACCGCCAGACCATTCGATTTTACTGGCTTCCAAGTTGTTGGCTCAGTAAAAGCGATGTACGAGAGTTTGTCTGAAGAAACCTCTCCTTCAGGTTCTGTCTTAGTCACTAATACTTTTTTAGATGAAAAGGTTGGTGTGTTAGTGGCGGTGAGCCAACAGGAACGTAAGGTACAAATTAACCAAATAAATACTGCTGGTTGGTTAGGTGGACAAACGGTCTCAAACCGTCGTGATGGTGTGCTCGCGACTAACGTGTATATCCCTCGTAACTGGGATCAAATCGTTGACGAGCAAGATCGTAAACGGACCAATGCGAGCTTAGTTTTCCAATATGCCCCGTCTGAAGATATTACCATTACACTAGACGGTTTAATGTCTAAATTCGATGTGGATTCCCAAGTTACCGATTTAGCTTCATGGTTTGAAGCAGATCGCGTGGGCAGTGCCGTTGTTGATCCTGCAACAGGAACCTTGCTTCGTTTTACGCAAGAGCGTGGCTTACACCAAGGCAGTGGTGATCCAGCAACTGACTTTGTATCTACAACGCGGAACTCACGTTACAGCACCACCAATGCTTATGGTGCTAATGTTGAATGGCGCATCAATGAGCAGCTTAAAGCTGAATTTGATTTATCCACTTCCAACGCTGAAAACGATATTGCCGGTCGCGATCGCTTTAACGTAGTAGGGATGATTAACGATTATACCTTTGATGCAACGGGTAAATATCCTACTGTAACGCACGCTGGATTTGGTGGGGGCTCACTACCTAATCCAAACTTAGCACGTATGCATTACAATGATATCGGTTTGGGTTTTACCAATGAAGACGAAATTAACGAGTTGAAAGCCGATTTCGTGTATACCCCAAACAGCGATGTCTTTGAAAAAGCGCAGTTTGGTGTGTATCGTCAAGAGCGTGAAAAGTCGAGCTTCCAAATTCGCGGTAGCCAGTGCGTGTTTTGTGGTTACGGTACAGCGGCACCGCTTGATGCCATTAATTTCAGACCCTACACGGCGAAAAACTATTTCCCAGGTTTAATTGATACCTTTTATACCTATGACGGCGATTTAATGAATAAATTTCTTGCCGATTCTGGGTTCCCGATTGTACCGACCTTACAAAATAACCGTTATCGCATCAATGAAGATATAACTAGTCTGTATACCGATTTCACCTTGCAATACGATATCGGCAGTATGCCTGTTACGGTGAACTTAGGTGCGCGTTATGCTTCCACCGATGTATCAGTAACGGCAATTCAAAGTTTTGTAACGGACATTGTGCCTACAGCCGATCCAACCTTGTTTGCTAACGTGTTTGGCCCAGCAACTGAGATTGAACAAGGCTCAAGCTATGCCAATTTATTGCCTAATCTAAACATTAAACTGGGCATTGCCGACGATATGATTTTACGTTTTGCGGCTTACGATACGATCACGCGGCCAACGATGTCACAAATGTCACCGGCAACTAACTTTAACGAGCCGCGTCGGCAGAATTTATCCGCAAGTGGTGGCAACCCGGCGTTAAAACCGTTCCGCGCATCGAATTGGGATATTTCTTACGAGTGGTATTACAACGATGCCAACTTATTTAGTGTGGCGTTCTTTAATAAAGAAGTTGAAGACTTTATTGTGACCTTAACCGGTACAGAAGTGTACAACATGACTGGCCGGACTGGACCAAACTTCAACTGCAACGTGGCTAACTCGCCATTGTGTTCGAGCGGGATCATCAGTACTACTGAGGAGTTAAATGGATCGTCTGAGCGGTTTGTCGTTGCTAGACCACAAAACGGTGAGTCAGCACGAATCACTGGTTATGAAATTGCCTGGACGCACATGTTCGACAATGGTTTCGGTGTGTCAGCCAACGCGACAGTGGTTGATAGTAATATCAGCTTAACGGCAGATAGCACCACGCGCTTTGCCTTAGAAGGGCTTGGCGATTCGCAAAACTTAGTGGTGTTTTACGAGCAAGGCCCATGGCAAGCTCGGGTTGCCTTTAACAATCGTGAGGCCTTCTTACGAGCCATTGATAATGGGTTTAATGGTGAGCCGGTTAACACAGAGCGTTTTGGTCAGTGGGATGTTAGCGCCAGCTACGATTACAACGAATACCTCACGTTCTTCTTTGAAGGCATTAACGTAACAGGTGAAGAGTTAAGACAAACGGGCCGCTTTAAAAACCAGTTATTCTCGTTGGAAGATAACGGTTCACGTTATGCGGTGGGCGTGCGTGCTAAGTTCTAAGTGTAAAGCAACTGCCTAGCAGGTGAATGAGGTGATAGGGCATGCTATCACCTCATTAATTGCTTTCTAGCCAACTTAAATCTACATCTTGAAGTTACTTGGATATATACATGATGTTTTAATGTGGTTATGTTCAACAGTACCACGTTGAGTAGTCATTGACACAGAGAATGAATATGGTCAAGTCCGTTAAACAGATTGTGATAGTGGGTGGTGGAACGGCGGGTTGGTTAGCGGCAGCGATTATTGCCGCGCAGCATAAAAGCTATGCTGCAGAGGGGATCCGTGTCA
>Ga0209812_10000906_pt1 | contig 23263 bp, 17 predicted proteins | sample JI71714BDNA_FD_187502 | JGI IMG/M metagenome (GOLD analysis project Ga0209812, IMG submission 187502) | Wastewater effluent complex algal communities from Wisconsin, to seasonally profile nutrient transformation and Carbon sequestration -... | ecosystem: Engineered > WWTP > Effluent > Algae...
GTTCTGAACCCAAAGAAGATATTAATTCAGTTTCAGACAATCTTGAAATACGGGGTGCTGACATATCCTTCCTTCCTGAACTTAGGAAATCTGGTATCACTACCCGAAATACTGCTGGTAATATAGAAGATATGCTCACAACACTTAAAGATGAAGGTATGAACGTGGTAAGATTGCGCATTTGGAACAATCCATCCAATGAACATTCTGCAATGGCAGAAGTCACTACTTTTGCTAAAGAGATCAAAGCTGCGGGAATGAAGGTGTGGATTACGGTGCATTACTCTGACTGGTGGGCAGACCCAGGCAAACAAAATAAACCAAATGCATGGAAAAATCTTCCGTTTCAAGTTTTAAAAGACAGTGTGTATCAATTTACAGCAAAAATTATAAAAGATATAAATCCAGAGTATATCCAAATAGGTAATGAAATCAATAATGGACTGCTATGGCCAGATGGAAATATTTCTAACCTAGCTCAGATGAAAGAGTTACTAGCAATAGGTGTGAAAGCTGTAAGGGACCAAAATCCTACTACAAAAATTATGATGCATTATGCTGGACACGAAGAAGCTTTTGATTTTTTTAATAAGATAAAAGACTTGGACTATGATCTTATGGGTTTGTCTTACTACCCATTTTGGCATGGCAAAAACCTGGATTCTTTGTCCACAAATCTGAAAATCCTGGGAGATACCTTCGGTAAAAACATTGTGATTGCCGAAACAGCATACCCTTTCACTTTTGGATTTAATGATAACACTAATAATGTGATAGGTTTACAAGAACAGATACATCCCGATTTCCCACCGACGGTACCAGGTCAACGAGACTTTTTATTTAAGGTAAGAGACATCATCGCTGATGCACCCAAAGGAATCGGATTTTGTTATTGGGCACCTGAATGGGTTTCATTTAAAGGTAAAACAGCAACAAATGGTTCTTCTTGGGAAAATCAAGCCTTATGGGGCTTTGATAACAAAGCTTTGGCAGGAATTAAAGTGTTTAATCCTTAAGAATCTATAAACAATCGTTTACCTTAAGGTCAGGGTAAAAAACGATTGTTTATAATTTGGATAAGAAATATTTTAATTATTTTTTATAACTCTTTTGTACTTAAAAATACTTTTCGACCACTTTTTCACGATAGTCAAAGATCTCTTGGAGTTTGCTTTTTACAAAAAGCGTATTAGCTATTCTGCCTAAAAAACCCAAAGGAAGGCCATAATTCACAATATCCGTCATCTCTACGCCGCCATCTACTTCTTTGAACCAATGCTGGTGGTGCCAGAAACTGTATGGTCCAAATCGCTGCTCATCTACGAAATACTTTTTGTCAATGACATGGGTAATCTCCGTCGTCCAACTCATAGGAATTCCCAAAACTGGTGTTACCACATAAGATATAATCTGACCAGAATACATTTTGCCATCGCCAAGATCAGATGTAATCTCAAAACCCATATACTCAGGTGTTATCTTTTTGAGATTGACTGGTGAAGAAAAAAAATCCCATGCTTGATCCAATGTGATGGGTAAAAACTGCTTTTTTGAAAGCGTATATATTTTCATTACTGTATTTAAATTTTTGAAATGGGGTAACATAAATTGGTTACTTTTGTTCTAAATTTTTACTCAATCATAAAGCAAAAAGAATGTCTATACAAAACGGATTAGCCATTACACTTCAAAATAGAAAGGCTCTAAAAAAGATTTTGGACTTTCATACTTTGGATCAGATCAATCATATTCCGAGTGGTTTTAATAACAATATTCTGTGGAATTGCGCCCATGTCATCGCTGTCCAACAAATGTTAACATACGGACTGAATAATCTGCCTTTTGGTATTCCCAAAGAGTTTGTGTTTAGATTTACACCTGGCACCAAGCCTGATGCTGTATATGATGCTGCCTTAGTAGATGAAGTAAAATCTTTGTTATTTACGTCTTTCGAGCAGTTTCAAGCTGATATCAATGATAATAAGTTTGTAGCTTTTAATCCATTTATGACTGCCCTAAAATTTGAAATAAACGACTTAGAAAAAGCAGTTGCTTTTAATCAATACCATGAATCTTTGCACATGGGACACATTCTAAATTTGATGAAGTTTGTTTGACAAAAATACAATGAGCTTAATCTGGCATATTATACTCTTTGATTTTACGATATAAAGTTCTTTCTGAAATGCCTAGCTCGTCCGCGGCGTCTTTACGACGATTATTAAATTTTTTGAGCGCTTTGCGGATCATATCTTTCTCCATTTCTTCGATAGAAAGTATTTCTTCTACGTCTTCTGTGTCATTGTAGCTACCACCTTTGCCAGGTAAGATGATAGGTCTGCTGTCATAGGCAGGATAATCTTCTTCTTCCATGTCTTGTGGCTTTCTTTCAAAAACCTTCTTAAATACAGCATCTGTACTATATCCTTGCATAGATTTTAGCGCACCTAAGTCAGGTAGTGTAAGATCATTGGCCCGAACCAATTCGTAAATAAGGGACTTCACATCGCTCAGATCGCTCTTCATTTCCAGCAAGAATTTGAATAATATTTCTCTTTCTTGATAAGAAGACTCACCTCCGAGATTAAATTCTCCACCTTTGCTCGGCAACAATCTACTTTTAATATGTGGCACTAAATCTACCAATTCTTCTACATCGAGTTCTTTGGCTTCTGACAACACACTCAGCTGCTCCACCATATTTTTTAGCTCACGGATATTACCTGGCCATCTATAGTTTTCTATTAGTAGCTTAGCTTCAGGTGTCAATGTAATTGAGTCAGATCTGTATTTTTCAGCAAAATCTCCAGAAAACTTTCTGAACAGCATGTAGATATCTTCTCTTCTTTCGTGGAGTGATGGAACTTTAATGGGCACGGTATTGAGACGGTAGTAAAGATCTTCTCTAAATCGTCCGGAATGAATTTTTTCTTCTAGATTGACATTTGTAGCTGCCACAATTCTCACATCCGTATTGAGTACCTTAGAAGATCCTACTCTCAGAAACTCACCACTTTCTAATATCCTTAATAAATATGCTTGCGTATCTAGTGGCATTTCACCGATCTCATCCAAAAATATAGTACCACCATTAACCGTCTCGAAATATCCTTTTCTTTCTGTCACAGCACCCGTAAATGATCCTTTTTCATGGCCAAAAAGCTCAGAATTGATCGTACCCGCAGGTATTGCACCACAGTTGATGGCAATAAAATTGTTGTGTTTTCTTAGGCTCAATTCATGAATGATACGGCTGAAAATCTCTTTACCTACACCACTTTCTCCTTGTATGAGTACAGAAAGATCAGTTGTTGCTACTCTGATTGCTGTATTGAGCGCTCGTTCTAGCAGTGGTGACCTACCGATGATGCCGAATCTCTGTTTTACACCTTGAATATTCATTTTTTGACTAAGTTATCAGTTGATGGAATTGGGTATGGATTAGTCTATGATCTCACCTCTCAGTGTTCCCGTGGTTGTAGATATTACGTGAACCATCACATAATCTCCTGGCGCATATCCTGGTTTTTTAGGAAAATTGATCATCTTGTTCTGACTATTTCTACCTTTAAACTCTTGGTCAGATTTTTTGGAATTTCCTTCTATCAATACCTTATAAGTTTGACCTACATCCTGTAAATTATGTAAATGGCCGATATGTCTTTGTTTTTCGACTATTTCAGCGAGTCTTCGTTTTTTTACATCTTCTGTGATGTCGTCTTGATATTTCTTAGCGGCAGGTGTTCCTGGTCTTTCGGAGTAAGAAAACATATAAGACATACTGAATTTTGCCCATTCTATCATGCTCAGTGTATCTTGATGTTCTTCTTCAGTCTCAGAGCAAAATCCTGAAATAATATCAGATGAAATAGCACAATCTGGTATGATTCTGTAAATGGATTCCACCCTTTCCATGTACCATTCGCGATCATAAGTACGATTCATCATGGCTAGGATACGACTATTGCCTGATTGTATAGGTAGGTGGATGTAGTTACAAATATTTTCGTATTTCTGGATGGTGTAGAGTACGTCGTCCGTGATGTCTTTTGGGTGAGAAGTAGAAAATCTAATTCTCAAATCAGGATGAACATGGGCAACTCGCTCTAGTAATTGGGCAAAATTGACATGTTCTGATTCGTCAGGACTTGTCCATTTATATGAATCTACATTTTGACCCAATAAGGTCACATCTCTGAATCCTCTGTCATAAAGATCTTGAGCTTCAGCGACAATAGAATATGCATCTCTGCTTCGTTCCCTACCACGTGTGAATGGCACTACACAAAACGAACACATATTATCACATCCTCTCATGATAGATATGTAAGCAATGACACCATTGCTATCAAGTCTTAGTGGTGAGATATCTGCATACGTTTCTTCTCTTGACAATAGCACATTGATACCTTTGTCTCCGTCATCTGCTTTGGCTAACAAATTGGGCAAGTCTCTGTATGCATCAGGACCAACTACAATATCTACCAACTTCTCTTGTTCTAGAAGTTTTGCTTTGAGTCGTTCAGCCATACATCCGAGTACGCCGATCAATACATCAGGTTTCTGACGTTTTAGCTTATTAAATATACTGAGTCTTTGTCTGACATTTTCTTCTGCTTTTTCTCTTATCGAACAGGTATTTATCAGAATCAGGTCTGCTTCTTCCATATCTCTTGTAGGTCCAAAACCTGCACCTCCAAGTATGGATGCCACAATCTCCGAATCGCTAAAATTCATCGCACAGCCATAAGACTCAATATAAAATTTTCTAAGACCTTCGGCAGCTTGGTCAAAATATAAGACCTCGCCTTGTTTTGCCTCATTTATTTCTTTACTTACCCCTAAAAGGGTGACATTGTCATCGTACATACAGGAAAAAAATATTTTTTAATTATCGGGAGTGCAAAAATACTACTTTAATTGTGGATGTGTGACAAAATGGCAGACAATTTAGATTTGATGATAAATATTAGTGTCTTTTTGTATTGTAATACATAATATTACACGTTTTCCTATCGAATATTTGGCCATTCTAACATCAATACATGAATGTGAAACCTTCCTTCTAATTTTATTGTTGGTTGTCTTTCAAACAAAATGAGTAATTTTGTACTTAAATTTTAATCCATACCATGTTTCTATATCCGAAAGATATTAAAGAAAAGCTCGAATTTAATAAAGTCATTGAACATATCAAATTAGAATGTTTGTCTGAATTAGGCAAATCCCATTTTGACAATATAGAAATCCTGACCGATTTGGCCCGAATAGATCGATTGCTCAATGAAACAGAAGAGTTCAAAAAATCTATGGAACGTGGCGAACATATTCCACTCTCAAGATTCGAATCCATTACAGATGATGTGAAATTGCTTAGAAAGGAAGGTTATGTACTTGATATAGAAAGCATTAGGAATATATATCTTATTGTGGCCATTGGACAAGAGCTAATTAAATATTTCCTAGATACCGAAAAAGCAAAACTCAACCCATTAGTTAATGAACTGATTTCTAATATTATTATTGATAAAAACCTAACCAAAGAAATAGATAGAGTACTCGATGATGAAGGCGAAGTAAGGCCAAATGCATCTGAAGAGTTACTAAAAATTTCTAAACTAATAAAGTCAAAAGAAAGAGAACTTGACAAGGTATTCAATGATGAAGTAGAGCTTTATAAAAACAAAGGATTCCTGCTTGATTCATTGGAGAGTTTGCGTAATGGTAGGAGGGTATTGACAGTAGCAGTAGAGCACAAAAGAAAGATCGGAGGTATCATACATGACGAATCTGCAACAGGTAAAACAGTCTTTATAGAACCTGAAAAGGTGATCGCTATAAACAATGAAGTATATAATCTTTATGCGGAAAGAAGACATGAGATATACAAGATTATTAGGGCATTGTGTGCATTTATGCGTCCATATGCAGATGCGCTTCTTGTGATGCAACACACACTTGTCAAACTAGATACGATAAGAGCTAAAGCAAAATTTGCATATAGAATATTTGCCAGAAAACCATACACCCAGGAGAAACCCATTTTTGCATTTAAGACAGCGTATAATCCAATTTTAGTCCTAAAAAATGAAAATATAGCTGATGCAGTTGTTCCTTTTGACTTAGAGTTGCACGGAAATAATAGGATTTTGGTACTGAGTGGTCCCAATGCGGGTGGTAAGTCAGTAGCTATGAAGTCTGTAGGTCTGATACAATTGATGTTACAGTCAGGTATGCTTGTGCCAGCGGACGAGAACTCTAAATTCGGTATTTTCCATAAAATATTTGTAGACATTGGCGATCAACAATCACTTGAAGATGACCTGAGTACCTATAGTTCGCACTTGAAAAACATGCGTGTCACGACTGAAAACGCAGACAAATCAACGCTAGTCTTGATAGACGAGTTCGGTTCTGGTACGGATCCAAAAATTGGTGGTGCCATCGCTGAAGCAGTGCTCAACGACCTTAATCATAAAAAGATACATGGCGTCATCACTACACACTATTCCAACTTAAAATTTTATGCTTTTAAGGCACACAATATTGTGAATGGTTCCATGGAGTTTGACAAACAAAACTTACTCCCTACTTTCAGAATGCATATCGGCAAACCAGGTAGTTCATTTGCGTATGAAATTGCAGAAAAAATAGGATTGGACCATCGCATAGTCACTTATGCGCAACACAAAACTGGCAAAAACGAAAAAGCCATAGACGACATGCTCATCACGCTCATGGCTGAGAAAAAAGAGTATGAAGATAAACTCTCGTCTCTTATAGAAAAACAAGATAAGCTCGATAGACTCATGCAATCGTATGAAACACTCAATGCAGACCTTGAAATAAGGCGTAAAAAAATAAAACTCCAAGCCAAAGAACAAGCAGCAAGTTCGGTCATGGAGCAGAACAAGGAAATGCAAAAGATTCTAAAAGAAATCAAACATTCCAAAGATGAAGAAAAAGCTTTACAAGCATCTATCGCTCTCAAAAAGAAACAAGAAGACACCATCAAAGAGCTAGAGTCTCTTAAAATGGAAGTGTTTGCCAAAGAAATAAGTGCTAGTACTGAAAAAATAGAAGTGGGATCTTTCGTGCGAATGCGAAATGGTACGAGTACTGGCGAAATATTGAGCATCAATAAAAATATGGCTGAGATTCAGATGGGATTTATCACCCTAAAAGTGCCATTGATAGACCTTATTTCAGCCAAAGAACCCATCGAAACTCGATCTACAAAAAGTGTCACTACCAATATTTCTAAAGGTGAACGAATAGATACCCAAATCGATATCAGAGAATATACCAAAAATGATGCACTATCGATGCTGCAAAGTTTTCTAGACAACGCCTTACTCAATAATGCATACGAACTCAAAATCATCCATGGTGTAGGTACAGGCGTGATGAAAAACGAAGTCAAAAAAATGCTTAGACAATATAAAGATGTCAAGGAATTTTGGCATCCGGAGCCAGATCAAGGCGGAGAAGGTGTCACTTTGGTGAAATTTTGATGTTAGAAAGTTGGGTGTATGCCACTTTTTCATTCAATTTCTAAAAAATTCCTTTTGACTCCTTTGAGAGATGGGATATAACAAAAACAATTTTTATGAAAGTTCAATTTTGGGATACACCCAGAAAGTCTCAAAAACGTCTACTCACGCCAATGTTTAGCCTATTCAAAAAGTAGCCGTCACCCAATTCTTTGTTGCTGTAGATAGGACAAAATTGCATTCCGGTCGTTATGAAATGTGTTTTGTTTACATTAAATCTGAGCTCAAGTGTCGGTTCGATTGTAAAATTGTAACTGTATCCTTCTCTACCATACCATAATTTGCTTTGATATTCTGATCTTACATCAAGCCCTGCAAATGCTTCTATCCATTTGTATGAAAGTAAATTGTATTTGGTACCTAGGCTAAAACCTGACCCAAATTGCGATTTGAAAAAAGTACCATAAATACTTTGCTTTGCTGTAATGTTTCGTTCAAAGCCTAATGTAAATTCTAAACCAGAATAACCGTCATACGAAGATCCAATCTTAACCGAATTGAGTTTCCCTGGATTGTACTGACCAAAAAGTGGAAAAGATATTAAGCTGACCGCTAGGAAAATTAATGTTTTCATTTACAAATATAATTTTAGTTTAACAATAATAACCTAACGACCCACAAAAGTATCTTGTGATCGCCTTAAGATAAGTTTAACGCACCAGGAATAAAATTTTAGTTTTTCTTAACCTTAACCAATAGAATTGTCACATTAAATCATCTTAAATCAAGCATCTTTCCTAGGAAACAAATACAAGTAGTCTAAGAAATATAAAACCCTAATGGAAAAATTATTGGTTTGCACAGAATCAAATAATCCTCCTAGATTGCGGAAGTAATCACGCTCGTAATTTTTATCAGAGTTAAAGATCTGATTTTTCCATACCATAATGATGTCACTACCTGGTGCAAATCTCCAGTTGTACTGTAAATCTATATTAAAAATATTGACATTTCGGTCGTAAATAGGATCGCTCGCATCGTCATTTCCATTAAAATCAATATTGTCCACATAACCTTCTTCCGATAAAATTCCGAAAGACTGATACCTAACTTTGTCCCAATAATGCCTGATACGCACATTGATATTCATGACACTATTGAAAGTAAATTTGCTTGTTAATGAATTTTCTACTATCAATCGATCTCTCACACCCATGAGTATGTCTGCTGTGCCAATTTCTACATAAGGAAATGCAAATGATTTATTGACATATCCTGGTTCTTCTGTAATGGAAGTCACTGTCGTAGCAGTAAAAATGGATAGTTTATCACTTAGTCTGATACGTGGGTTGACACTAGTTGAGATTGTATTTCTACCAGGTGCATCAAAATCTCTGAAACTTAATCTTACATCATATGCAAATGGTTTTCTGTAATCAGAAGATACAAACCCACCTACATTGTAGCTCTTTGGCCAGATGAGCGCTCTACTAAAATCGGGTGTCCTTGGCTCAAAGTAGTCATAAGTCTCCACAGGTTCTATTCTTCCATTAATGCCTAAGGCAAAACGCGTTTTCCACATCATAAACCCTTCAAAATCAATACCAAAGTCAGAAAAAACATTAGGATTATATAATCTAGAATAAACTGAACTTCCTTCTATGCTGTAACGTTGCAGTTTTTCATTTTTAGGCTTGTATTCTGTGAATCCTCCTTGTACATAATAATATTGTTCATTTGGACTAAAAAGAAATCCCATATCATTTGGGTCATAATTTTCAGATTCGACGCCATGACCGACTTCGTAAGTCCAATTACCACTTATTTTACCAAGATTAACATTGTATGTGTGGCCAAAATCTGTAGCATCCTGATATATTTTTTGAGATAAAACGCCACTACCCGCGATAAAAAACCGTTGATCTTTTGTTTTGAAATTAAAAAAAGTACCTGTCACATTGGCATCATAATCGCTTCCATCACGAAGTACATTTGTATTGACCACACTGATGAAGGAGTTGTTTTTTAGGTTTTGGTCTATGACAAATGCATTGTAATTTGTTAAAGGATTTGTCTTGATTTGTCTTTCAGTTCCATCTGGCCTTCCTATAGTTGCATATTCTTCTCCTACGATGGCATTAAAAAGGCCTAGTCCAGTACCACTTTTTGTTCGTCCAGAAATCTTGGTTGCATTAAAAAGTTGGGTCGTCTCAGGATTATTGACTATCCTTTCGCCTTCTTTTAATTGGGAAAAGACATCATTATAATACAAGGGCGAACCACCGATTCTCCTTGAGTAAAATAGATTTCCTTTATTGAATAATTCTGTACCTTCCGTAAAAAACTGCCTATTTTCATCAAAAAATACCTCAAATGGGCTGAGATTTAATACTTGTTTGTCAGAAATAACTTGCCCAAAATCTGGAATCAATGTCATATCCAAAGTAAAGGCATCGTTTATTCCATATTTCAAGTCTAAACCTGCGCTATAAGCTGTACCAGTTTGAAGTTTTTTGTCAGACTGCGCAGGGTCATAAGTGGTATTGACATAGCCAGAAAGATAAGGTGTTAGCGATAATCTCACTGGCGACTTAACATTTTCTATGCTAGTCACTACACCTGCTTGCTGCACCCATCCATCTATAAGCGGATCGATGGGACTCCAATAAGAAAACTCCCTTAACCTTCGGATTTCTCTACCGAATTGTACATGCCACTCTTGAACTTCAGATGATGGAAATCTCAATGAAGAGTATGGAATTTTTATTTCCACCGTCCACCCATATTCATCGATGTTTACAGCGCTTTCCCACACAGCATTCCAGTTTGTGTCTTCATCATTATTGGAAACAATGGCTTCTCCTTGTACCCCTGAAGCCGTTACTGTAAATAAAAACCCATTCAATCCACTTTTGTAAGTGTCAAAAAATACTGAAAAATTATCTGCGTTGCCCACTTGGTCTCTTAGTGAAAGTTCTTTCAGGATCTTTGTTGGATCCGTATCATACATTCTTGCACCGATATACACCGCATTATTGTCATAAATAAAATAGGATTCTGTTTCGAAGGTAGAAGGCTTTCCTGGTACAGGTTCGTTTTGGATGAAAGCTGAAGCTTTTTCTGATGATAACCAAATTTCTTCTGATAACAAACCATCTATCTTTATGGGTTGTAAGCATCTACTGGCTTTGATAGATTTATTGGGATTAGCGGCATTAAGTTTCTTGGGTGATATGAAAAAAAATGTTGCTAAGAAAAAGAAGAAAAGATAAGGCTTCAATCTAAGATATTTTGATTGTGCAAAGATATGATTAAGATTTTGAATGGAAATTGATATCAGATAACTTTAACGGAAATAAGTAGATAATTTCAAAGAATAAATGACGAGAATAACTTTTATGATCTGAATTGTAAGTAACTTTGCATTAACAATTAGATCTTTTGGATACGTCCTTTTAATCTTTAGGATGATAAATTCGTAGAGTCAAAAAAATAAGGAAGTAGCCGATATAAGCACCTAAAATCAAGGTCTTATATCTTCACTCATCAATTTCAAAAAATCATTTTACACCTTGAATACAAAAAAAATTCTAATCATAAGGTTCAGTTCTATTGGTGATGTAGTGCTTACGACTCCTGTAGTACGTTGTGTCAAAAATCAATTGAACGCTGAGATTCATTTTCTCATCAAACCATCCTTTGCTCATGTCATTCATGAAAATCTTTACATAGATCATATTCACCACCTAAAAGAGAATATCCAAGATACGATTGATATACTTAAAGCGGAAAAATTTGACCTTGTCATTGACTTACAAAAAAATCTTAGATCTTACAAAATTTGTTCAGCATTGGCATGCAAGACGATAAGATTTGACAAAATGAATATCAATAAATGGCTTGCTGTAAATCTTAAAATCAACAGGCTACCAAGTGGTAAACATCTGGTAGATAGATATTTTGAAGCGCTACAAGATTTAGGTGTGTACGACGATGGAGAAGGTTTATATTATTTCATTATGCCGGAAGATGAATACGATGCCCAAGAACTAGTGCAAGGCATTCATTATCAAGTATTAGTATTAGGTGCAACTTACTTTACTAAGAGAATTCCAAAAGAAAAATGTGAAGAGATAATAGCACTATATGACAAACATACGATTCTCCTTGGAGGCAAAGATGTAGCCGAACTTGCAGACCAATTATCAACGGAATTTCCTGAAAAAGTCATCAATTATTGTGGCAAAATAGGACTTGGCGTTAGCGCAGGTATCGTCAAACATGCAGATAGAATCGTGACTGGAGATACAGGATTGATGCATATAGCTGCAGCTCTTCAAAAAAAGATCATCATGCTTTGGGGCAACACCATTCCTGAGTTTGGTATGTTTCCATTTTATGGGTCCAAAAACACATCAAAAAGCATAGATATTCAAGTATCAAATCTTTCTTGTCGTCCTTGCTCAAAACTTGGTTTTGATCATTGTCCCAAAGGGCATTTCAAGTGTATGCTAGACATTGATACCAATAAAACCATTCAATAATTCGAGTGGATATAATTTTTGCACACAAACTAATTTAAAATTCATTTTGTCACCTTTAGGGTCAGGGTAAAACAAGGTGTAATTTTGGCATTCACCTTATAATACTATTCCTTTTCCTTTTTTTCATCATCTTTCTTGATAGGGCCTGCTACTTTCCATAGCACAAAGCCAAATCCAGCTATGAGATGTAGGATGATAACGATCACTAAAATATTTGTCATATAAGACTATTTGAAGGCGAAATTAATGCCAATAAAATCGAGTATTGTTGATTTTTATCATCATTAGTACTTTTAAAAATCATATTTATTAATGATAAACAACGATTACTTTTGCAACCAACATTGTAAATCGTATGTTAATGTTTCTCTCTAGTAAGCAGCAGATGCTGCGTTATTTATAAATTTGCAAATGATTCACACAGATATTTTAATTATAGGCGCTGGACCTGTTGGTCTATTTACAGTTTTCGAAGCTGGTTTGTTAAAGCTAAAATGCCATTTGGTAGATTCATTGGGTCAACCAGGCGGCCAGTTGACAGAAATTTATCCTAAAAAACCTATCTATGATATACCTGGTTACCCATCCGTATTAGCTGGTGATCTTGTAGACAATCTAATGAAACAAATTGAACCATTCAAACCAGGATTTACACTAGGCGAGCGGGCAGAAAAGTTAGAAAAGATAGATGACAAACTTTATAAACTCACCACTAGCAAAGGGACGGAAATCTGTGCTCCCGTGATAGCTATCGCTGGTGGCCTTGGCTGTTTTGAGCCACGCAAACCACCTATCGACAATATAGATACTTACGAAGACAAAGGTGTGGATTATATCATCAAAGATCCAGAAAAATATCGTGGCAAAAAAGTACTAGTAGCCGGTGGTGGAGATTCAGCGCTTGACTGGAGTATTATTCTTGCGGATATTGCAGATGAAGTCGCGCTTGTACATCGTAGGACTTCGTTCCGAGGTGCTTTAGATTCGGTAGAAAAAGTAATGGAACTAGCCCATTCTGGAAAAATAAATCTTATCACAAATGCGCAAGCAGTGGGTCTGGGTGGTAATGGCGTTCTCAAAGAAATCATGATAGAAGAAGATGGTAAGGAACCTTATAGTTACAAGGTGGATCATTTTATTCCCTTGTTCGGCCTTGCTCCAAAATTAGGTCCCATCGGCGAATGGGGACTCGAAATTAAAGATAATGCTATAGTGGTGGATACATTGGATTATAGTACCAACGTGTCAGGAATTTATGCCATCGGTGATATCAATACCTATCCTGGCAAACTCAAATTGATATTATGTGGATTTCACGAAGGAACGCTAATGGTCCAGTCTGCTTTTAAATACATTTATCCCGATCAAAAACTGTCATTTAAGTATACTACTGTTGCGGGTGTCAATGGGTTTGAGTAAACAACTAGCAAGTTTTTTGGGAAAGGTATTCAAGTTTTTTTCCGCCGATCAAGCTATTGACATAGATAAGGAGATAGGAGCAACTGTCGTAGAAAGTTCGCCTAAAAATTTTGGAGAAAAATCTGTCTGGATAGTCGTCAAAACCACCGAAATCAAACATGTTTTACATAATCTGAAGGTTAAGCATATTGAAAAATGTTCTTGGGAGAAAGCTCTTTTAAGCGATGATAGTATTTTTGTAACAGGTCCTATAAATGGTTGGGTTTTATTGGTAGGTTCAAGGATTTTGACGCCTGATTATAACAATGGGATGAAAAACGTTAATAATTACTTAGATGAATTAAGTAAAGTATTTGGTGAATCTCAATACTTTGTGTGCCAAAGAACAACAGATACTGCTATTTGGTCCAAATCGATAAATGGAAAAATAGAAAGAACATATTCCATCGGAGATAATTTTTTCTACCAAGAAGGATGTATAACTGCCTTGGAAAGTGAGATGTGTTTAATACCAGACAACCCATTTTTACTCGAAAATGAAGACCTTTTTAATCAATACTTATACCCAGAAATAAGTCACGTCCTAAAAATAGCTGAAAATTGGAGTTTTAATCCGTCCAAGATGACAGAAATCAAAGATATTCCAGGATTTGGGTATATTATCAAATTAAAGAATTAGGGCACTTTTTGGAATCAATCACTTTATTCAGTTTAGTGCAATAAATGTAACTTTTCTAATGACAATTTATACCTTTGGACTTTTAATTGAATAATAGAATGGAAGACAATATAATAAATGTGACCGTAGTAGATCGTGAAGGTATCGAACATCCACTTTTAGCGCCTACCGATATGGCTATGAACATGATGGAAGTGTGCAAATCTTATGATCTACCTGTAGAAGGAACTTGCGGTGGAATGGCCTTATGCGCTTCATGTCACATGTACATTCTAAGCGATCATACCTTATCAGAAGCATCTGAAGATGAAGAAAACATGCTAGACCAAGCCTTTTTTGTAAAATCTAATTCTAGACTTGGTTGTCAGATTAAGATAAGTGAAGAGATAGACGGGCTAAAGGTGCAGTTAGCACCTGTAGGTGCGGAATGAAACTATAAACTTAATACGCCATCTCCACCACTGATTTTGCCACTTTACCGCCAAGTTGTGGTGCTATCTTTTCCATTCGTACAGTAGCTGAAACAATACCAGGTAATTCTACCTTAAATCTTTCGATGATGTTAAAGACTACGGTTTCCAAAAGTTTTTGAGTTTTGGACATCTCTTCTTTGGCGATGGTATATAGTTGTTCGTAATTGACCGTATCAAGGATATTGTCATCTGATGAATCAAAAGTTTTTAGTGTCACCTCCGCATCTATGATAAAGGTATTGCCAGCTTTGCGCTCTTCTTCATAAAATCCGTGGTAAGCATAAAATTCTGCTCCACGGATGGCTACTTTGGTTTTCATAAGCTGTTATATTTTAATGGAGGCAAAGATATAAGTTCTTCTGAGAATTTTATGCCTAAAAAAATTACAAGACTATGATCTTTTTTATCCAAAATTTATTCACGGTTTTGTCTGTCACTTTGAATAAATATATGCCTTGACTCAGGTTATCTATTGTCAATTCAGATACTTCTTTTCTTTGTAAAACCATGATGCCATTGGCATTAAATACTTCAATATCCATATTTCTGTCCTTTACAGATTTGAAATTAATGACGTCAAAACTAGGATTTGGATATAATTGGAATGAAAGTTCTAATGGGTTATGCACAGTATTGGAAACTAATGCTCCATCGCAATTTTCATCTATGTCATTGCCCGCAATTTCACTTGCTCCAGGGTTTATCTCTGCGTTTTGGTCATCACAATCTTCTTCTATCGCATACCCATCTCCATCATTATCTAATCTACCGTTACAAGTATTCGTTTGATAATTCGTTGATTTTGCTATTCTTGCAAAATTAGTTGGAGATGAATTGGAGAGTAAAAATAAAAGGGAAGTATCATTAAGAATTTGTGGTAAGCCAATTGTCTTTAGTCCACAAGCTATGGGTTGATAAGTTTTAAAAAAATCATTGGTAACATAGTTTTGTCCAATATCATTCCTAAAACTACCATTTTTATCTCCTGTAATATTAAATGATACAATTTTTTGGTTGATTCCAGTTGGCGTCCAACTTTCGCCTCCATCATTTGTGGTTAAAAAAGAGCCTTTGTGTACTAGACAAACTCCTTTTTTTGAATTAATGAATTCGAATTCATCCACATTGGGTGGTAAAGTAGTTAGTTTCCATGTAGTTCCATTGTTAAAGGATGTGTAGATATAACTCGTAACTACTCCCACCGGCTTTTCTTTAATCGCTCTAGCAATAATGGTATCGCCAGACACATATTTAAAATCAACAATATCATTGTCTAAGGTATAATCTATTTTTTGCCATGTTACTCCAAAATCAGATGTTCGATAATAGTGTTTGTAATATCTACCTGGAGATACCCAAGCAATACCGCCTGAATCCAGGGCAATATTATTGACCCAATAAGAATTATCGACTTTTAATCGCCAAGTTTCGCCTCCATCTTCAGTTATCATGACGCAATTTTTGCTTACTTGATAGTTTAGATTTGTTGTTCCCATGATGCCTCGTTTGTCATCCCACATTTTCACGACCAATGCTTCTCGTGGTTCATTAAGATCAGATAAGATCGGTTGTTTGATCCATGTTTCACCATTATCGATGGACCTATATAAATTAGTACCTATTGTGTAAAATAGTACTTGATCTTTTACTTTGCAAAAACTATTGTAATTGGTATGTGGTATGGTGTCTGATAAAATATATGCATCAATTGGACAAACAGCTATATTGTTTTTTATGGTGTATCCTTCTGGAAAACAACTATTCGTAACTTTAAGCGTCACGGTATAACATCCTTCTTGCGTATAGGTATATGTAGGTGATTTTTCGGTAGATGTGCTTCCATCTCCAAAACTCCAGAAATAATCGTCTCCATAACTTGACGTATTTTCAAAAAATACTTCATTGTCATTTACAAAAGATGAATAACTCGGTTTAGGTCTTACACAAGAAATATAATCACAATCAATACTATCTGTGGCTTCAATCCAGCTTGGTAGAGGCAGTTCATACAAAAGCACATCATTTAATTTTGCACATACAAATCTTGAAGAGGCTAATCCAGACCCACTGCCTAATGCACCGATACCAGTAATCCATTCTATTGTCGCAAAACCTGATTTAAATACAAATTTTTTGGCCGAATCTCCATTTAACAATGTTATTGGCACTTTTTCTTTAAGCACATACTTATCAGAAAGCCAATTTGTTATGGTGTCTCCTATTTTTAACCCAAAATCATACAATAACACATCTGGTTTATCACAATCATGATGACCATATACTTTATTACCATTCACATAAAGATAATATTGGCTAGAATTGAAATTATCTACATACCTAATCACAATCTTACCACCACATACTGTATCTATGCCATCACAAGTAGATCCTGAAGTCCCCCACTTGCCAATATCGTTAAACCATAATGAACCTTTTGAGAGCCCCTTACGTGAAAATAAATCAAAGGTACTCTGACCAGAAACGAATTTTGGTAAGCAAATCACAAATAATGAAATGAAGATGAATGTAAATAAATTTTTCATAAAATAAATTTTAAAGATTAGTCAAATGCTCATTTTTCGATACAAAGCTAAAGTATTGTTTTCACATTCTTCATTTTATTCTTAAAAAAAATATAAAATCCATCTTTAATTATCATAATGTCGCAATACATTCCAATAAATATAATCATCTAGTATCTACATTCTTAATACCAACCTTTATCTTTGCACTTTGTTAATTAACCCAACCTTATTGTATTTTATAAAATAATAAACAATTATAAAAAATGAGCCACGACATTAAAAAATCATCCAAAACAGATCTGTACGAATACCACGACTATTACAATATTGACGAACTATTGAGTGAAGATCATTTGCTAGCTCGTGATGCTGTCCGCGATTGGGTAAAACAAGAAGTAAGCCCGATCATAGAAGACTACGCTAATAGAGCTGCATGTCCAGTTCATCTATTCAAAGGCCTTGCTGAAGTAGGTGCTTTTGGACCTAGTCTTCCTGTCGAGTATGGTGGTGGTGGCATGGATGAGATCGCCTATGGTATCATCATGCAAGAGCTTGAGCGCGGAGACTCAGGGATTCGTTCTATGGCTTCTGTCCAAGGGTCGCTAGTTATGTATCCCATCTATAAATATGGTAATGAAGAGCAAAGAAAAAAATATCTTCCTAAGTTAGGTAGTGGAGAATTCATCGGTTGTTTCGGGTTGACAGAGCCAGATCATGGTTCTAATCCATCTGGTATGGTCACTAATATCAAAGATGATGGTGATGCCTACATCCTGAATGGTGCTAAGATGTGGATCACAAACTCTCCTGTTGCAGACATAGCTGTAGTCTGGGCAAAAGATGAAGAAGGTATCATCCGTGGTATGATCGTAGAAAAAGACATGAAAGGTTTTTCAGCACCTGAGATTCATGGTAAATGGTCGCTACGTGCTTCAGTTACTGGCGAACTAGTTTTTGAAGATGTGAGAGTACCTAAAGCTAATATCCTTCCAAATGTCCAAGGTCTCAAAGGACCACTAGGTTGTCTATCGAAAGCTAGATACGGAATAGCTTGGGGCGCGGTAGGTGCTGCTTTGGATTGTTATGATTCGGCGCTTAGATACAGTAAAGAAAGAGAACAATTTGGCAAAAAGCTCGGTCAGTTTCAGTTGACGCAAAAGAAATTGGCAGAGATGATCACAGAAATCACCAAGGCACAGTTGTTAAGTTGGAGATTAGGTACCCTTGCCAACCAAGGTAAAGCCACTCCTGCGCAAATATCGATGGCAAAACGAAATAATGTAGCTATGGCGCTTGATGTAGCGCGCGAAGCACGTCAGATGCACGGCGGTATGGGCATCACAGGAGAATATCCGATCATGAGACACATGGCAAATCTAGAGTCAGTTGTCACTTACGAAGGTACCCATGATATTCATTTATTAATCACAGGTATGGATGTGACAGGGTTTAATGCTTTCGGATAAGAAATAAAACTAAACAAATTCAATAAATATCATGCAAACACAATTAAAATTTTTTCTTTTTATAATTGGGTTATTATTTTCCTTAAATATTCGAGGCCAAGCCATAAACTTAGCAGTTGACTTAACAGAAGGCGAGGAGGGTACATTCTTTGATGAGTCAAATTATGATAATGGCATCATTGGCACAATTGACAATAGTATATATATGTATGCTTATAATTTTGACCAAAGTACTTACAGAATATGGTCATATGATAGCGAAAATAAAACTTCTAGAGTTTTATTCCAAAATAGTACTGTAGAAGATATAAGGAATTTTTTAATTCACGACAAAAGATTATATTTTGTTGCTGAATTTGAAACATTATATGTTATCGAGAATAACACACCTGCTAAAATAGTTTTTGAGTCTGATGATTACATAAAAAGTCTTTTGGTTTTCCGTAATGAAGTTCATTTTATAAATGATGATTTACTTATGAAGATATCAAATTCAGGAGAAATTAAAGAATTGTATAAATTTGGCTTCTTTGGCGCTAGTGTAATGAAAGAGTTAGATAATAACTTAATCATTATAGGACGTGATAGTAACAATGATGAACAACTTTTTAAGTCTGATGGAACAACAGCAGGAACTCTTCCGTACTTTCCTTTAAATACGGGTAGTTCTTTTAGGAGTGATTTCAATATGACCGTGGTGGATAACAAGCTTTATTTTTGGTATAGTCTTGAAACAAATTTTGTTGATTTGTTTGTTACAGATGGTACTGTAATAGGCACTAAAAACCTTAAACGTTTTGTAGCAATTGATTTTGCAGATTTTACTGGAGATAAAAGTATTATTTCCTATAAGAATAAAATTTATTTCAGGGCAGAAACAGAAAGTGATGGTGACAATATGTATATCAGTGATGGTACTGTAGGAGGTACTAAACTTTTCTACAATCCAAATTCTGATGGCGCAGATTCACGTCCGAAAGACATGGTTGTTTATAAAAATAAACTTTATTTCTCCGCAGTAAACTCATTTTGGAATCCTAGCCTTTATGTTACGGATGGCAGCACTCCGACTAAAGTTTTTGCAGATTTTAAATACTCAGGATTATATTTAGCTGAATTTAATGATAGTTTATATTTCCAAGGAGCAAAAGATGATTGGAATGGTGAGTTGTTTTCTTCAAACGGAACTAGTTCGGGGACAAAACAAATTTCACGGGAATCAGGAGAGTTTTCTTTTTCTCCTTACAGCTTGACTTCAGTCAATGGTTTACTTTTTTTTATTGCTGAAAAAGAAGAAACAGGTTATGAACTCTACTATTATGACCCAAAATTTTCATCAAGCGTAAATTTTACTAGTTTAGTTGACATTCAAGTTTTTCCTAATCCTGCCAAAGAAACCATCAAGCTTTTAATAGATGACAGTATGATAAATGGTATTAATGGAATTGAGATTCATGATATCCGAGGAATTGTTGTGTTAAAAGTTGATACCAACCTTGAAAGTATTGATATCAGAAACTTAGCCAAGGGTGTTTACACACTTTCAATAATGATTGAAAATAATAAATACTCAAAATTGTTTATAAAGGATTAAAAGCTTTCATCCAATCTACTTAGGTATGAGAAAAGAATGAGTTTTCTTTTCTCATACCCTAAGCATTGTAAAGCAACTTCTACTGCAATATTTCTACTGTAAATGACTATGAAATAAATAAAAATAAGATAATTACTACTTTATCTAGTTTTAAAGATATGAAAGGTATTGATTTCCAGCATCTCGGATTTAAATTATAACAGTTAGTTAATATTGGTTAAAGAAATACAAAAACTTACAGATATTCATTTAAATCGGTATTGGCAAGTAATATTTATATTTATGTTCATTGTAGCAACGTAATGAATGTAATATATCTCCCAAAAGACAATTATTCAAAATAATGTATAAAATAGTTGTACAACTAAAGTATACGTTATATATTTGTGTCGTTAGTTGAATAATTTAAAAATCAGTAAAGTACTTTAGATTCAAAAAATAATAAATAATGCAAAAATTAACCAAGGCAGAAGAAGAAATCATGCAATTATTTTGGGACAAAGGTCCTTCGTTGGTCAGTGCATTGATAGATGAGATGCCTGACCCCAAACCACCACATTCATCGGTCTCTTCCATCGTCAGGATATTGGAGAAAAAAGGTTTTGTAGATCATAAAACCTACGGCAAAACATACGAATATTTTCCCATCATCAGCAAAAAGGGATATTCAAGGTTTTCTTTGAGTAAATTGGTCAGCAACTACTTCGAAGGTTCGGTCAATGAATTGGTCTCCTTCCTTGTAAAAGAAAATGACATCACCCTAAGCGAATTAGAACGTATCAAACAAGAATTGGCAGATAAATCAAACCCTAAAAACTAATCACCATGCTATCCTATCTCCTACAATCATCCACCTGTCTCATCATCCTATACGGTATTTATCATTTTATACTAGCGGAGATGACATTCTTTAAGTACAATCGAGCGTATCTTTTATTATCGATATTGGCATCATTGATGATACCGATTTTGGCACCATTGTTGGTTTTGCCCGAAAAGTCGGTGCCTGTGCTACATTGGAGTCATTTGGCAGGAGATATCACGTATGTGGTTGCAGATAATGAAGTGAGCGTTTTTGATTGGAAAGGTTTGATAGGCAATGTTTTGTGGGTGGTCTATTTTGTGGGCGTAGTCGTCGTTTTGCTCAAAATGATGTATGGATTATCCAAGATATTCAAATACTACCGACAAGGACAAAAAGAAGATTTTAATGGATACCGCATCATTACTACGGAAGCGATACATCTGCCTTTTTCATTTTTCAAGAGTATCTACATAAGTCGGCATGTGCCACTACAAGATCACATACACACGATCCTCGAACACGAAGAAATACATATCCGTCAATGGCACACTTTGGACGTCCTGATGGCAGAGATGGTACATGCATTTTTTTGGTTCAATCCGGTGATGATTTTTTATAAACGTGCTTTGCGTCAAGCGCACGAGTATCTCGCTGATGACCTTATCTGTCGCAAAAACTCTGTAAGTAGCTACATGGAGTTATTGCTCAGCAAGTCGCAGTCGGGCTTAGAATTGGCGCTGACCAATCAATTTTTTCATTCACAAATCAAAAAACGTATTCAAATGATGACAACACATAAAACGAACCGAAGTGCTGCTTGGAAGTATGCTTTGGTATTGCCACTACTTTTGGGTCTAGTGATCTTATTTTCTTCTTCTACTATCAAACATCAATTGCAAGATGTAGTATCAGTAAGCCTTGATTCTATTCCAAAACCACCTGCGCCACCGCCACCACCTGCGCCGCCTGCGCCACCAATACTGAATGGAAATACTGTAATGCCTGAAGGAGTAATAGCCATCACCGTAGATGAAGCATTTATAAAGGTTGACTTAAAGAATGGTGTATCAAAATATTACTATAAAAATGATGCTTCAGATATGCAGGAGTTTGAAAATTTTTATGGTAAAATACCTACCCATGACTTGGTGCCACCACCGCCACCTCCTATTCCTAATTTGATCAATACTGATCAAGAAAAGTTTTCACAAGGGTTGGGATTTGATAAAAATCCATTATTTGTAGTTGATGGCAAAGTTTATAAACAAGATCTAATTAATATTGATCCTAATGACGTCTTATCTATAAATGTTATAAATAAGATTAGCCATGATTTTAATGAAATAGTAAAAAAATATGGAAATCAAGCCGAAAATGGTGTTGTTTTTATATATACAAAATCGTTTAAAGGATTGATTCAAGAGGAACCTGAAAAAGAAATTTTCAAAGTAGTCGAACAAATGCCAAGATTTCCTGGTTGCGAAAACGAAGTGAGTGAACATGAAAAAAAGGATTGTTCCAATAGGAAAATGTTTGACTATATCTTCAGCCATTTGAAGTATCCCGCAGAAGCCAAAGATAAAAGGATCGAAGGAAATGTAGTAGCACAATTTACGATCAATACGGATGGAAGTGTTTCTGATATCAATATCATAAGAGAAATAGGAGGTGGTTGTGGTCAAGCTGTAATTGAAATGCTACAAACTATGAATGATATGCCAGAAAAATGGGTGCCAGGCAAACAAGCAGGTAGGAATGTGAATGTACTTTATACCTTGCCAGTGAAGTTTAAGATGACAGATGATCAACTAAAAGTTGAAGATAGATCCAAAAATACCATTGATCCAAGGAACATCAATATATTTCCTAATCCTACGAGCGACCAGATAGAATTATCATTGACAGGTTCTAAAGAGGATGTGGAAGTTTCCATCCTAGACATGGCTGGAAAATTGTTGTTCAAAAATAAATTTGACAATCGACAAGAACATTTCAAAACAAAAATTGATATCAGTCAGATAAATGTTCCTACTATTTTGGTTAAAACAGTACAAGGAAATAAAGTTTCTACCAATCAAGTAGTGATCAGAAAGTAGTATCGGAATTTATTAAATCCCTAAGAATCTGTATTTGATTCTTAGGGATTTAATGATAAAGCTGACATCAATTTTATGCCTAAGGCTTGGATAGACTTGGGTTAATCATTGAAAAACGAAACTGAAAAATTCTCTGCAAAATCCCCATCAACCATTCATATCATAAAAT
>Ga0209812_10000909_pt1 | contig 23183 bp, 16 predicted proteins | sample JI71714BDNA_FD_187502 | JGI IMG/M metagenome (GOLD analysis project Ga0209812, IMG submission 187502) | Wastewater effluent complex algal communities from Wisconsin, to seasonally profile nutrient transformation and Carbon sequestration -... | ecosystem: Engineered > WWTP > Effluent > Algae...
CTACACTTCTGACATTTGTCATCCCCGATTGCTGATGTTTGACACTGCCACTCGCAGGCGGCTGCGGCGATGATTGCTCTCACAACGCCAGGGGGGCGTTTCACCGGAGCACACATCATGAACACCACGACAAAAACTTCATCTTTACAACCACTGCGTTTGACCTTGCGCTCAGTTTGTTTACTGGGCGCGCTGGCAGTCAGCCCGCTGGCGTTGGCTGCCGAACCTGCCGCGGATCCGTTTGCTGCGATTGACCGCGCCAGCCAACAGCTGGATGTCCCGGCGCTGCAGCAATTTGGCCAGCAAATGCAGGATGATTATCAGTTTGCGTATGCGCAGTATCGCCTGGCGGTCACCGCAGCAGTGCGGGCGGACGAAGCGGTATTAAAGCCGGCTTTAATCGCAGCGGCCGATCGGCTGGAGCAACTGGTGGCGAGTGAACCGGCACCCACGTTAAAAGCAGAAGCGCTGGCATTGCTGGCCTTAACCCGTGGCATGCAGGCCGGTTATTACCCGATTAAAGGTATGTATTACGGTCAGCTTTCCGGCAAAGCGCTGGACGCCGCGACCGCGCTACAGCCGCAGAACCCTCGCGTCACGCTGGCTGCTGCCATTCTGGCTTATCAGACACCCACCTTATTTGGCGGCGACAAAAAAGCGGCGTTAAGCCATGCCAATGCGGCGATCAGCGCTTTCGCGGCGCCTTGTCAGGACATCTGCTGGGGTGAAGCCGAAGCTTATGTCTGGCGCGGTCTGGCGAAAAAAGAAGCGGGCGATCTCAGCGGCGCCAAAGCCGACTGGCAGCAAGCGCTGCAACTGGCGCCAGAATATGGCTGGGCCAAACAGCTGTTAAAGAACGTTTAACTAACCTGAACAGCCCGCGGCAAGCCAATTGCCGCGGGCTTTTAGCCTTCTGAGTGAGAAATATATGCAGGCGAATGCGATGCGCCGTGGTTATCTGATCTACCTCGGCTTTTATTTTCTGCCACCGCTGCTGCAATCCACCGCACTATGGCAATGGGCGGTCCTGATCTTGGCACTTGGTGCTTTTTTATTTGTTTATCAGAAAATTGACCAGGCCAACCCACAACAGCGCTGGCTGTGGCTGGCCGGTTTATTTGCTATCGCCAGCCTGATCACGCCGCTGAACAGCGGCAGTATGGCGATGTTTGCCTACATCAGTTTTTTCCTCGGTTTTTGGCTGACCGGCGGCCGTTTGGTCGCTGCCATCAGCCTGTTGTTGCTGTGGCAAGCTGCGTTGATGTGGCTGTGGCACCCGATGCTGTGGTTGCAGGCGTACGCGGTGATTGTGGCGCTTGGTGTCAGTGTGACCGGCATTGTGGAACGGATGCGCTTGCAGCATCAGCTGGCACAGCAACGCAGCGATGGCGAACTGCAATTGATGGCCCGTCAGTTGGAACGCGAGCGCATCGCGCGCGATTTGCATGACTTACTCGGCCATAGCCTGGCCAGTATTGCATTAAAAGCCGAACTCGCCGACGTCTGGCTGGCCCAACAACAACCACAGGTGGCCCGCCAGCAACTGGCTGAATTGCAGCAGCTGGCGCGGCAGAGCCTGTTGCAGGTGCGCCAGACTATCAGCGGTTATCGCCAGCAAGGGTTAGACCTGGTGCTACCGGAATTACTGGCCCTGCTGCGTAGCTGCGGCTGGACTTGTCATGTTGACGCCGATTTAAGCGCGCTGGCTGCGCAAAGCCCGCCAGAGTTGGAACTGTGCCTGACCGAGCTTTGCACCAACCTGTTAAAACACAGCAATGGGGATGAATTGTTTTTGCAGGCCCGTTTGCAGGCCAGTAACGACGGCCTGCACTGGCAACTACAGCTGCAGGATAACGGTCAGTGCAGCGCATTGACACCGGGCAGCGGCTTAACTGGTATTCAGCAGCGCCTGCTGGCGCTTGGCGGCAGTTTCAGCTGGCAGCTGACGCCAACCCGCTTCATCTTAAGCTGGCCTTGTCAGCACGCTCTCACTCTTAGCAAGGAACAGGCGGCATGAATATTTTATTCGCCGAAGATCAGGCAATTTTACGCAGCACGCTGGCAACTTTGTTACGGATGCTCGGCCAGCATCAGGTGACGGAAGCCGAAGACGGCCAGCAAGCGCGGCAACTGTTGCGCCAGCAGACCTTTGATTTGCTGATCACCGATATCGAAATGCCCGGTTTCAGTGGACTGGAACTGGCGGAAATACTGCAACAGGACCAACAGCACAAGCCGGAACGCCAGCGCTGCAAACTGATGATCCTGACCACCTTTTCCCGCGCCGGTTACGTGCGCCGGGCGCTGCAGGCCGGTGTGGACGGCTTTTTGTTAAAAGACAGCCCAGCGACTGCATTGCTGGCGGCGATTGATAAAGTGATGGCGGGCGGCAAAGTCATAGCGCCGGAACTGGCGATGTTGGGGCTTGGGCAGGACAACCCGCTGCATGACAAAGAACGGCGCGCCTTACGCCTGAGCAGCGAAGGTAAAAGCACCAGCGACATCGCCGCATTGTTGTTTCTGGCCGAGGGCACAGTGCGCAATTATCTGTCGGATGCGATCAACAAGCTCGATGCCGCCAACCGGGTCGACGCGGCACGGATCGCCCGCCAGCGCGGTTGGCTCTGACCGGAGTCGCTCTGAATGGAGTCGCTCTGAATGGAGTCGCTCTGAATGGAGTCGCTCTGAATGGAGTCGCTCTGACCGGAGTCGCTCTGAATGGAGTCGCTCTGAATAGAGTCAGCGACTACCAGCGGGCAGCACCTGGCTCATCTGATTAAACAACGGCGATTGCGCCATGTGGTCACTGATCAATGCCCGCGACTGCGGCGTCAGCCAGTCCAGCAAAGCGGCACGATATTGCGGTTCATATCTTAACTGCTGCAAAGCAAGGTTCACTGCTTTGATCTGTGCTTTGGCTTGGTCGCTGATACTGCAGGCAACAAACACTTCGGTGACTGCCGGTAAGCCCAGCAGCGGCACCGATTTGAGCTGCACTTCCGGGTATTGCTGCGCCAGATAATGCATGCGGTCGGCATACTCCAGCACATAGTCCGCCCGGTTCGCTTTGAGCATCTGCACCAGATTGGTTTCAGTCGCTGACACCTGCACCAATTCACTGAGCTGCGCCGCAATAGGCGCAGGATAAGTGCGGTGCTGTTCGACCATGCCGCGCCAAGATTGCGCGAATAGCCAATTCAAATCGACCACCGGCTGCTGCCCGAGCTGTTGCCACAGCGGATGATCGGCTTTAGCCACCAGTTGCAGGTTTGGGATCACGGCGACAGGTTCAGAGAACTGCAGAAAAGTCTGTCGCTGCGGGGTTTTCAGCAAACCGAATAAGCAGTGCGTTTTATGCTGTTGCATCATTTGCTGGCGCATCGTCAAAGTCGAGACGTGCAGTTGATGTTGATATTGCGGCATCGCGGCGATCAGCCGGTCGAGCATCAGGTCATAGGCGCCCTGCCCTTGCTGTGGCCCCTGCAGGATATTGACCGGCGGCCAATCGCGTACAAACCAGTCAATGCTGTCTGCGATGGCGCTTTGCCCACAGGCCAGCAACCCAAAAAACCATATGCTCAGCCTGCACATGTCAACCTCTGATCTGACTATCTTGTCGCCAACTTATCATACACAGATTTCGGTGTTGCGACAGGCTGAAACAGCGGGTCATCCGCGACGGCCTGCTGTAACTCTTGTCTGGATTGCTCGCGCAGCCCGTGCAGCCAGGCTTGCTGATAGGCCGGACTGCGGCGCAAGTGCTGCAGCGCCTGATTAATAGCCGCGATCTGGCCGGCAGCTTGCGGGGATTTCTGGCAAGCCACATAAATCGGCACCACCGGGGTTTCGCCGGCGATCCGGGCATAACGCAGCGACACTGCCGGATGCTGACTGGCCAGCCAGTGCACCCGGTCCGGATATTCCACGACATAATCGGCCCGACCGGCTTTTAACATCGCGACCAGATCTGTCGTGGTGGCCGAGACTTGCAACAACTTGCCGGTATGCTGCTGGATTTTGGTCGGATAGAGTCTTTTTTGTTCGACCATGCCGTTCCAGGGTTGCTGAAACAGCGTGGATAATTCCAGCGTGTCGTCGGCATCTGCTGATTGCCACAGAGGATGGTCCGACAGCGCCACCAGCCGCAGCGCCGCTGAGTAAAAAGCAATGTCGGAAAACAGCATTTTTTCCTGCCGCTCCGGCGATTTCAGCGCGCCAAACAAGCAATGCGGCAGGTTCTGCTGCATCATTTGCTCGCGTTTAGTTAAGGTAGAAAGCAATTGACGGTGTTGATATTCCGGTAACGCTTCAATCAGCTGCGCCAGCATTAAATCAAAAGAGCCCTGACCAGCCTGCGGCCCCTGCTGAATATTAAACGGCGGCCAGTCCCGCACGTACCAATCTATCGCGATGGCTTGCCACGCTGGGCAACACAACATCCAGAGCATCAAAGCGCGTTTGAACATCGGCTTCCTTGCAGCTTTTTTACATTAAGTTGAACTAATATAACGAAAAGCTTGATCGATACAATGAGAATTTTTGCGAGCGACGCCGCGGCTGTCAGTCTTGCCCGGCAGCGTCCTGTTTCAGCAGTTCGCGGCGGATAATCCACTGTTCGTCGGGCGGCAATAGCTGCTGCAAATGGTATTGCGCCAGGTTATCCGGCGTCAGGATCTGAATGCTGGGGCTAATCCGTTTTGGTACCGGTTGTTGCTGCAGCAGCCGGATCGCCAGGTCAACCGCGATGCGGGCCTGCAACACCGGAGAATCTGTGGCAGCGGCGGCGATCCGTCTGGATTTTAATAACTCAATCACATCAGGGTTACTGTAATAAGCCACCAACTGCGGAAACGGCCCTTTGGCCCGCAGCTGCAATTGCGCTAAAGCCCGGATCGCAACGGCATTGCCCAGTACCCAATCCAGCTGCGGCTGCTGTTCGATGAGCGTGCGGGCTAAACCGGTCTGGTGAAAAGCATCCGTCGGACCATAACCGCCATGGAACCAGACTAACTGCTGCTGTTGCTGCAGTTGATTGACCGCCTGTTCAGCATCCTGCACCCAGCCGGCACCGCTGGGCCCGGGTAACCAGCCCACCCGGCGGCCGGTCTGATGTTGTTGCAGAATAAACTGCAACGACAAGCCTGCCATTTCCGCAAAAGACACCGCGGCATGGGCATGGACATCAGCACTGTCGATGCCATTAATCAGGTCAATCACCGGTTTGCCTTCGCTCGCCAGCTGGCGGATTTGCGTATTCAGCCCGGTTGCGTGGATGGCCGCAATGATAAAGGCATCGGCGTCTTTCTGCCGGCAGGCTTCGAGTTGTTGCTGTTGCCTGGCGCCAAATTCATAACCACCAGCTTCATAAATCCCCAGCTCGACGCCGCTCGCTGCGGCCTGCTCTGATAAGCCCCAGGCCACTCCCCACCAGTAGTGGTCTTTGCCATGCGGCAACAAAGCGCAGATCCGCCATGGCCGGCTGGCGGTGCCGACCGGTTGATATTGCTGGGGTTTGCCATCGGCCACCACTTTAGCTGGCCATACGGCTGCGCCCCGGGCTTGCCACGTCCAAGCACAAAACAGCGCTGCGATCCTGAAATGTCGCGCGGTTCCAGTTCGAAAAACAGACCTATGCATCCAGCGTCTCCGGCAATTCCCCGTGTCAGAGCATACCCAAAATAGCCAAGATTGACTGCTTTTTTATGGCTGCAGCCGCAGAGCCCAAGGTTCGTACCGAATTGCAGCCACGCCTGATGCTGAGCGGCCTGACGCTTAGTGGAGTTGTTATCGCAGCGGCAATGTGATGCAAAAGCGAGTCCCGGGTTCATTGCGGACCGGAGCCAGCAATTCGATACTCCCGTTGAGACGATGTAGCGTATTAAAGACAATATTTAAGCCAAGGCCCAGGCTTCCTTGTCCCAGACTCGTGCTGAAAAACGGATCAAAAACACGATGGACATTCTCGTCTGGAATGCCACAACCGTTATCCGAAAAGATAATTTTTAGCTGCTGATCACTGACATACCATTCGATGTCGATGTGTGGTTCTGGTTGTGCCACCAGACCATGCTTGAGAGCATTCTCGGTAAGCGCTGAAAGTATCTTATTGATTTCTAATGGATAACTCATGATTGTGAGTGCAGCACCCATACAATTGAGCTTCACTGCTTTGTCTGGCTGAAATTTGGCGATTAACACTTGCATGTTTTGCGGCAGATAACTTTCGATCGCGATAGGTTCTGGTTCGCGCATTTCGAATTGCGATGAAATCAGCTTGAATCGCTCGACTAATTCCGCCGCCCGAGTGGTGTTTTGCTCAGCAAGCTGAAGCATTTCGCGGCTCTCAATGAAACCTTGCTTGAGGTCATTCGAGGTCAGCGTTTTTTGAGCAAGTTTGTGTTCGAGTCGATGCAGCCCATCCATACCGCCGGTAACCGCCGTCAACACAATACCCAGCGGTGTGTTGAGTTGATGTGCCATTCCCGTCACAAGACTGGTCAGGGCCGCCATCTTTTCGGCTTCGACCAGCTGGCTTTTTGTGCGCTGCAAATGCGCTAAGTTTGCCGTCAGCGCTAAACTCTGTCGGCGGATGTATAGACTAAAACCAAGCGTCAGAATCAAAAAGATCAAAGTGGTCGCCAATAACAGCCACAGTCGTTGCAGTTCTGCCTCTTCAGCTATCCTGCTCAGCTGATGCTGACGATTTAACTCCTGCATTTCCGCTTCTTTTGCTTTTAACTTCAGGTCAGCAACACTCTGTGCGATGTTTAAATTAAAGCGCTCATCAGCAAGCTTTTTTTGCGCTGTCAGTTGTTGCGTCAGCGCTTGCATGGCCAGTTCATATTGTTTTGTATGACGAAAATAATTTGCTTGTAACTGCCAAGCCTGCATCAGCAATTCAAATTGTTGCAAACGGTTGGCGATGGCTAAGCTCTGCGTGAGTTGCTGTTGCGCTTCGTCAAATTGCCCGAGCTGCTGCAGCGCTTCGACCAACATTAAACCAGGTTCAATTTGTTCAGACTCGTTAACTTCCTGCCGCATCCGCAACGCACGTTTCGCCAGACTCGCCACTGTCGGCCAGTCCTTCTTGGCTTTGGCAACTTTCGCGAGGTTGGTTAATGACCAAGGAATATAAATGGTGAGTTGATGTTCATTGCGCAGCGCCAGTGCTTGCTGATGTAACTGTTCAGCCAGCGGGATATCCCCCATCGATAATGCCAGCTCCCCCAGATTATTCAGTGCAATGGCTTGAATAGAATACTCTTTTTCCTGCAGTCCATACTGGTAAAACTGCTCGAGATATATTTTGGCTTCCGGATACTGTTGTGTTTTGATCAGGAGCAGCGCGAGATTGTTGCCCGCCTGCAAACTGTATAGGCGGTCAGCAAAGAACTCAGCCTTCTTCAGTGCTTGCTTGCAGTGTTCTATCGATGCTTGCAGCAATCCCTCTTCACGAAAGATCCCACAGAGGGTCGTGTAATAGCCATATAAAATGGCCGGATCTTTAGATGTTAAACTTTGGTTTTTTGCGTCATACAGGACGTCGAGCGCTTGTACGGTCAGATTACTTTTATGCAAGTAAAACGCCTTGCTATACGACAAGCGAATCTGTTGTTCCTGTGTTAACTCTTGCTGATACCGTAAAAGCAGATCATCGACATGTTTTATCGCCCGCTGATAGTCCTGTTGTTCAATCTTAAACAGCGTTTGGCGCAGCGCATTAAACTCAGGATCAGGCATAGCGTAAACCCAATGACACCAACAGATCAGCGCAATACACAAAATCCTGAACACCGTGCGCTCCAAGTTTCGCCAACACATTACAGCCGAGACTCTACCATCACAAAAACCAAAGAAACAGTCCTCACGGGCCTATCGCCCACGCAGCTTGAATCCGCAGTTTGATCTGAGCCACAGTGCTGACTGAAGCGACCGGTAACGGCATGAACAGAGCTGCGGAAATGTTTTTATCGGCACAGGCCGCAGCAAAGGTTGCTGGCTTTACACATGGCCAGCGCCGTGAAGAGCAGTGTGCAACTGATCGTGCATCAAGCAAAAATGGGCTTGGCAGAAACTCGTGCGGATCAGCGTTGGCCCGGAGCCACGGCCAAGCCCGTTTTGGTGCGTTCCAGTGGTTTGATGCTGCCGTCAGCGCCAAACTTCAACATTTCAACCGCAACATGGCGTTGTTTGCGCGAGCAGCCTGGGGTTTCCAGCCACTGGTGATAAAACAGCAGCCATTGCCCCTGATATTGCACGATAGAATGATGGTTATTCTGCGGGCCGTCGCGATGCATAAAGATGCCGCGATACTGCCAGGGGCCGGTTGGTGAGGTTGCGGTGTAATAGGATAAATCGCGGTTTTGTTCTGGCATGGTGAAATAGTACAGGCCGTTGCGTTTAAACACCCAAGGCCCTTCCATTTTCGGTTCAAAACCGCCCATATCCATTTTGATAAAATCACCGGCGACCGCAGTCAGGTCGTCGTTTAGTTTCACCACATAATAATCAAAGTCTTTGCCGTGGAAATACAGCCAGGGCGTACCGTCGTCATCGATAAATAACGCCGGGTCATTGGCGTATGGCGTGCGCCAGAGTGGCCCACCAATCGCATCTTTAAACGGGCCTTGTGGCTTGTCGCTGACCGCCACGCCAATGCCCATCCATTTGGTACTCTTGCTTGGGTCCTGACGGTTTTTCACGCCGGTACCGGCCGGGAAAATTAAATAGTATTTGCCATTACGATAGGCGGCATCGGGCGCCCAGGCATAGTCATCGGCCCAGCTTAGCTGGTCGACTGCTAAAGCCACGCCATGTGAGGTCCAGCTTTTTAGATCTTTGCTGGAAAACACCAGCCAGTCTTTCATATGGAAATCCTGCTGGCATTCCTGATCATGCGAGGTATACAACCACAACTGGCCGTCTGGCCAGACATGCGCGGACGGGTCAGCAGTGCGCACGCCCGCCCCTAGCGGCAGCGGATTGGAGCCCAGCGGCAGCGGAGCCGTGTCTGCCAGCAACGGCAGTGCGAGGCAGGCGATGCAGCCATACAAATACAGCTTCATGTTAGCCCCCAATCTTTGCACAGTGCGCAGCCAGCTCTGGCCTTTTCTTCCAAGCCTTCAGCACGCCCTTGGCATTGGTTTGATACCAGCCATAGCCTTGCTGGCGCTCCAGTGACAGCTGATTGACGTCGCTGTACACCTGGCCGTCGCGGTCAAAAAACACCGGTTGCTGCTGCGGCAGGCTGTAGAACCGTGCCCACAGCTGTGCGCCTTTTTTCTCAACCAGCTTTGACCCTGTGTCATGCCGCTGCCAGACTTTGTCGCGGATTTGCTGGCGTTGCAGCCAGGCAATGCCGCTACAGAGCGCTGGCAGCACACCCGGAATGCTAGGCTGTTGATCCAGCCCTTTATCTAAAAGCAGCTGCAACACGGCGGCACTTTCGCTGCTGACCAGGCTGATTTGTTCGAACTTGCGCGCCGCCACCGGTTCACCACTGAGCGGATGATGCTGTGCCGTCCAGACCGTGCGTTGGCCATCCACCTGCACCTGCGCTTGCACCAGCCAGTCGACACCTTTTGCAAAACCGGCCTGCGCTGCGGTACGCAGGTCGGCGGCCAGCCACTGATAGTCCGCATGATGAGCGATATCCCACAGCAGGTTCAGCAGGTCCGTCATCACGTTATCGTTCAGCGTAACGGCATCATGGTAACTGCCACGCAGCGGATAGGACTGCGGGAAGCCGCCGTTTGGATATTGCGCCCGCAGCACAAACTGCACGGCCTGCGTCAGCGCGGTGCGGATGTTGGCCTGATCTGTCGCGGCAGCTTTTGGATAATAAGCCGCCAGCCAGCGTATTTGCGTGCTGGTGGCACCGTTGTCAAAGGTTGGAATGTAGGCCCGCTCTGAGCCCGCCAGCTGGCCGGGTTTTCGCACTCGCTGCATATCGGTGCGTTTACTCCAGCCACCCAGTACGGTCTGATAGCTCAGCACTGCAGCGAGCGCCGCAGGGTTATCGATGCCATTCAGGCCGAAGTTTTTGGCTTTTAACGCCGGTAAGGGCGCCGTCAGCTTTGCCGCTGCCAATTCGGCCTGTAGCTGCTGCTGCAGCAATGCCAGATCAGCGGCAGACTGTTGCTGATAGGCCTGCCAGGCTGGCGTCAGTGCTGCCGACTGTTGCCACAGGTCGAGCTTACCGGCGGCAGCGGCTGAAGTCTCAGCCGCATTCACCGCTGGCTGCAGCCCGCCCAGCAACAAGCCCGCGATCAGCATCGCCAGATTTGTAGTGCCCGCAGCTGCGTTCGCCATCAGAAACTCCCCCGGATCCCAACCAGATATTGCCGGCCAGTGAGCAGATATTCCACCGGCCGTGACGTATACACATCACTCCATTGCTCAGTCGCCGCATTGGTTAAGTTAATGGCTTCAAAGCTGACCGACAGGTTCTTGCTGATTTTGTAGCGCGACGAAATATTCAGCTGGCCTTTGTCTTCATAACCGCGGCCCCAGTTGCCTTCGTCTTTGTATTTATCCAGATACTCTTTGATGTAGCGTTCCCGGAAGTTATACGACAGCCGCGCACTGAAATCATTGTGCTCGTAGTACAGCGTCCAGTTGTAATTCAGCCGCGAGGTTTCTTCTGCCAGTAAGCTAATCACTTTCTGGGTCATCGGATCGGCAACATCGCGCTCGTAATCAATCCAGGTCAGGTTCGACGTCACGCCAAAGCGATTCCACGGCGCTGGCAGGAAGTTAAACGGCTGTTGATAAATCAGTTCCACGCCGCGCACGCCTTCGGCCGGAGTATTCAGCAACTGCGTCACATCCCAGGTCACTGTCGCTGGATCACGCGTGCCTAAGTCGATGCCGAGATTTTTCAGCTGGTTCGCATCTAACACTTCCTGACGCGAACCTTTACTAAGGCCGGTGATATTTTTATGAAACAGCGCCAGCGCTAATAAGGCTTCATCATCAAAGTACCATTCCAAAGCGAGGTCGATCTGGTCCGATTCATAAGGCCGCAGCGTCGGGCCTGCGCCCATTTCAATGGTCGCCGTTGGGTCTTTATCATCCGGCGTATTCACTTTAATGGCTGATGCCAGATCAGCAATCGCAGGGCGGGTAATGGCGCGCGACAAACTCAGACGCCCCACCAGTTCTTCGCTCAGGTCGTAAGCCAGGTTTAAGCTGGGCAAAAAGTCTTTGCCGTTACTTTCGGTATAACGCCAGCCATGCCCGCCGTCTAACGCTGCACCTTCGCCACGACCAGCGGTGTAACCGTCAGCGTAGATATGGTCCAGGTTGACGATACCGGAATTATTGGTGTTATCGATGTAACGGCCGCCGATATTGCCGCGCAGTTCGCGCCCGGCTAATTCATAGCGGAAATCCAGCTGCACAAAGGCGCCTGTCACTTGCTCTTCGATATCATAAGTCGCGTTATAACGCTGTTTCGCTTGAAAAAAGCTTTCGCCGGAAAAAGCAGCCATCACTTTGTCATAGTCGGTGGTCAGCCAGCTCGCCGCCGTTAAAGCGGAATTGCCCGGGACATCCGCCGCTTTGCCAAAATGCTGACCGGCCGCGTCGAGCGAAATGCCATACAAGCGACCTGCGGTGCGCGCCGCCGGTAAGCCCAACACCAGCGATTCCGCCGCATCACCGCTGGTGCGGTTGGTGGCGGTATTCAGTACGCGCCAGGCATTGTCGTATTGGGCGTTGAAGGTACTGAATTCGCGTTGATTCAGGCCCCATTTCAGTGTCAGTTCGTCATTCAGTTCATATTTGAAGTTGACGCTAAAATTGGTGTTTTCGCTGTTAATTTGCTGGTTACGGTTACGAACCAAGCCAACTCTGTACAAATCCGGGTTCAGCATCAGCGCTTGTAATTCGGCCTGCGTATAGGTTTTGCCAACGGCTTGGCCCGGTGCAAACGCAAAAGCCGGAATATCCATATTCATGCTGCCGCTGCCAAAGCCTGTGCCTCTGGTGCCGATCAGGCTGATCGGGTCGATATTGCTGTCAAAGCTATAGGCAAAAGTAGAGTTCGCGGCATCGAGCGCAAAAGTGCGCTGATACGGGATGTCCAAATCGGATTTGCCTAGACCTGCGAGGAAAGTCATTTGCAGCGCATCGCTGATTTGCCAGTCCCCCGAAAAAGTGGCCTGATTAAAATCAGAAGTCGACACATCCTGCCGCGCTTCGGAGCGGATCGGCACACCGGATAAAGTGCCTGCCACCACGGTTTTATTAGCGTCTGTCACCAGGTTTTCGGCGAAAATTTTGGTTCGGCTGGAGACGTTGCCCCGCAGCAGTGCTGAATACTGGAATTCATCCATGGTGCTGTCTAGCTTGGCATGCAACAGGTCAAAGTTCAGCAGCAGATTGTCATGCGGGCGATATTGCGCCGCAGCGGTAATACCCAGCCGGTCTTGCTGTTTATTGAAAATCGAATAACGCGGAATACGCGGGATCCACAGACCTTCCATATTGGCGTTGGTGTAGACGCCTTTTGGATCAAGCTGAGTGACCGGTCTTGCCGTCAGTAAATTTGCCGCATTGTTGGTAGCCCAGGACGGATTATTCACACTCCAGCGCACTGTGGTGGCGCCTTCGCTTTGCACCAGACCTTCTGAATAGGCCGCGGACAACAGCAGACCAAACTTATTATCCCAGTTTTTGCTAAACATCACCGACGTACGCGGCGTCACTTCAGACGCCACATCGTTGTAGCGCGCATTAAGGTTATAGGCGAACTTATCGTCCTGATATTGGAAAGGCCGTGCCGTTTGCAGGTTAACGTTGCCGGAAATACCGCCGTCTTCCAGCTCAGCGGCAGCAGTTTTGTTCACATCAATCTGGGTAAACAGCTCTGAGGCAAAGACATTAAAGTCAAAAGCCCGGCTTTTATTCGCGCCGCCGGCAGCATCGGTGGCGGCACCGGCCGACGCCGACTCCATGCCGTTAATCGTCGTTTTAACGAAAGTGGCGCCAAGGCCGCGCAGGCTGATTTGTCTGCCTTCGCCGGCGTCCTGTTCAATCGCAATGCCCGGTACCCGCGCTAAGCTATCGGCGATGTTTAAATCAGGAAACTTGCCTAGGTCTTCTGCCAGAATGGTTTCTTTGCTACCGACCGCTTCGCGCTTGGCCGCCAAAGCGACGTTTAAGCTGCCGCGAAAGCCGGAGACTTCAATCACTTCAATCTCCTCCGCTTTGGCGGTTTTATCATTGGCTGCTGTTGCCGTGCTGTCGGCGGCGGGTGTTACGGCGGTTTGCTGTGTGAGCGTTTGCTGTGCCAGCGCTGGCGCGGCGATGAGGCCAAGCCCCAGCCACATTGCGCTGCTGAGTGCTTGCAGTGCGAATTGCGGCTTTTGCCGCATATTTTTTTTATGTTGTGTCATACCCTGTCGTCCTTTCTTGTTGATTTATATTATTTTTTCTTTCTACATCCTACGAATGACCACAGCAGTGCAGGCGACTGTGCGACAGGCGACTGTGCGACAGCCGCTTGCACCGCTGTGGTGGTTACTTTTCTGCAATTTCTTGTGCTTTACCGGCAATCGCCACCGGTGGCAAATTCAAGTAAATAAACCGCCTTAAAACAAAAAGTCCGTGGCCAGAAACGCTGAATCGCGCTGCTGCACCATATTGCGCACTAAATTAATGCCCGCTTCATTACCTTTGGTTGCCACCAGCGTTGGAATGGAAAACTGATGTAAAGCGTCCTGCACCGACAAAGTGCCTTCTGCCGAATCTTTGCGGCCGGTAAACGGGAAACTGTCTGGGCTACGCTGACACTGGCTGTTGATATTGATCCGGCCGACCTGATTAGCAAAAATGTCGACTAATGGGCCAATTGCGCGGCCATCGGTGCCGAAAATACTTAATTGCTGGCCAAAATTGCTATGAATGACATAATCGATCACTTCGCTGATATCGTCATAAGGCACCACCGGCACCAAAGGCCCGAATTGCTCTTCCTGATACAGCCGCATCTGTGGCGACACCGGATAAAGCAAAGCCGGACGCATCAAACTGCCGGCAAAGTCGCCGCCACCGCTATTGACCACTTGTGCGCCGTGATCGCGGGCATCAGCAATCAGCGCCGCCATCGCGTCGGTTTTGCCTGGCTCCGGCAGTGGCGTGATTTGCGCGCCAGCCTGCCACGGCATCGCCAGCTTCAGTGCGTCAATTTGCGCCGCCAGCAGCGGTAATAAAGCCGATGCCTGACTGCGCGGCACAAAGATAATTTTCAGCGCGGTACAACGCTGGCCATTAAAGGCTAAGGCGCCGGCAATCACTTCTTTGGCGGTGGCCTGAAGGTCAGCACAAGGCAGCACAATGGCCGGGTTTTTCGCATCAAGACCGAGCACCGCTTTGAGCCGGTGCGGCTTCGGATGCAGCCGTTTGAGATCGCTGGCGCCTTTGTTGGTGCCGATAAATGCCAGCACATCGACTTTGCCACTTTGCATCAGTGCACCGACAGTTTCGCGGCCGCGACCATAAATCACGTTAATGACACCGGCCGGGAAACACTGCCGAAAGGCGTCCAGCAGCGGTTCAATCAATAGCACGCCGTATTTGGCCGGTTTAAACACCACAGTGTTGCCCATCATCAGCGCCGGGATCAGCGTGGTGAACGTCTCATTCAGCGGATAGTTAAAAGGCCCCATACAGAGCGCGACACCCAGCGGCACGCGACGAATTTTGCCAAGCACGCCCTGCTCGGTAATAAAATGGCTGTCGGCGCGGTCTTGCTGTTTCAGCGCCTGAATAGTGTCGCGGATATAGTCACAGGTGCGGTCAAATTCTTTGGCGGCGTCCGCTGCATTTTTACCAATTTCCCACATCAGCAGCTGCACCACGTCGGCGCGTTTTTCTGCCATCGCCGCGAGGAATTGCTCAACATGGCGGATGCGCTGCAACAGCGGCATCGTCGGCCACTCGCCCCGGCCTAAATCATAAGCGCGCACGGCCGCATCCAGCGCCGTCAGCGCCGCAGCACTATCCAGCAATGGCGTAGCCCCGAGGCGCGCCGGCGCGATCTGGCCGCTGCTCTCATCCCGGATCTGCACCGGGCTGAATACTTCCGCCAGTTCGCCGGACCAATGACACAATTCACCATCAATCAGATAGTGACGCTGCGCCAGATAAACCGGCGCCGGAAATTCAGCGGCGACTTGCGCCGCAGTCGGGAATAACAAATTTAACTCAGACATAACAGCTCCTTTTTGAATAGGGCGTGTCCGTGGTTGAAGAAAACTGGCGGCGTTTGACGCAGCTCTTGTTTTAACTCAGCGTTTTACAAACTGTAATGCGCTTTAAAGGCGCGGAAGTTCTCGATGCTGACAATGGCACCGGTATGTTCCACCACAAAGGCAGCCAGTGCCGCGGCCAGCTGCGCTGCGGGCTTCGCTGGCTGTCCAGCCAGGCGGGCGGCCAGATAACCACCGTTAAAAGAATCGCCGGCCGCTGTGGTATCCACCACTTTTTTCACCGTCACTGCCGGCATGACAAAACGTTCACCGCCAGCCCAGACCACAGCGCCTTCTTTGCCGTTTTTCACCACAATTTCGCCAGTTCCGAGCGCTTTTAACTGCGTGATCACATCGTCGCAGCTTTGCGCGTTAAACAGCACTTTGTGGTCATCCAGACCCGGCAACGCGATATCGGACAGCGCATAAGCCCGCTCAAACGCATCGCGACAGTGCTGCACGCTTTGCCACAGCACCGGGCGGTAGTTCGGGTCAAAACCAATCTTGACGCCAGCGGTTTTTAATTCGCCAATCAGGGCAAACAAATCTTCCCGATCAGCTTCCGATAAAATCGCCAGGCTAATGCCGGAGAAATAGAACCAGTCCGCGCTGGTCAGCGGCGAGCTGTCCTGCCGGGCACGGAACAGCTGCAGCGTTTGCTTGGCGGCAGAACTGTCGCGCCAGTAGACAAAACTGCGCTCGCCAAAGGCGTCGGTATTAATCATGTAAAGGCCTGGGCGCGCGGTTTTGCTGCGCAGCAACAGGCTGCTGCCCAGCTTTTCCGCTTCGACGGCGGCTAACAGTTTGTCGCTGATGAGGTCGGTGCCGATGGCTGAGAAAAAGTCGACCTGCAGCGCAGGATTGACCCGTTTGAGATACACCGCGGTGTTAAACACATCGCCGGCAAAATTCTGGTGATAGACGTTTTCGACCAGCTGATACAGCTCGACCATGCACTCGCCGAAAATCACCACGCGCGGGCTCTGTTGTTGTGTAGTTGCCATCTGTCGGATCCCTGTGTCGCAAAAAGGTCAGCCTGCCATTCAGGCAGTTTTTTTCATTGCCGGTGCTTGTTTGTCGGCCAGCACATTCGCCGCAATTTGCAGCGACTGCTCCGTCAACAGACGGATCGCATCGTAGTCGCCGTTTTGCAGTGCAGCGGCTGGAGTCAACCAGCTGCCACCGACGACAAACACATTCGGCAGCGCCAGATAGTCGGCCAGATTATTAATGCCAATGCCACCGGTCGGGCAGAACTGCACTTTGGGCAGAATAGTGCGCACCGCGCTCAATAACCCCGGGCCGCCACTTAAATGCGCCGGGAAAAACTTCAGCTCGGTCAAGCCCATCTCGTGGGCTGCGGCCATTTCAGTGACAGTCTGCACACCAGGTGCTAACGGCAAACCGGTCGCCAACATCGCTTCGAGTAGTTTGGTCGTAGCCGCGGGGCTGACCAGAAACTGCGCGCCGGCCCAGCTACAGGCCTGCGCCTGCTCAGCGTTTAACACAGTCCCAGCGCCGACCAGTAAATCCGGCAATGCCGCGCGGATCGCAGAGATTGCAGCCAGCGCTTTGGGCGTGCGCAGCACGACTTCGACCGCTTTCACACCGCCATCGCGCATGGCCGCTGCAATAGCCACCGCCTGTTCCGGCTGTTCGGTCTGAATAATTGGCAGCAGCGGGCTGCCGTTTAATAAGGTCGATAAGGCCTTCATGCATCAACTCCGGATAAAAACTGCGATAAATCAGCGGGTCCACCCGCCAGGATTGGACTCAATTGTTGATAGGCCTGCCATAACGCGGAAACAAAGGCGGTGTGGGTGACCAGATCTGTAGAAAAGATGCCATCCAATGCCAGCCACAGCGGCACATCGATGCGGGCGTCACCCGTGCACTGCGCGGCGGTTGCCAGTAACAATGGCGCTAACGGGTCCACCAATGCTGGCGCCTGAGCGCCCAGCTCGGTCGCCTGCGCGGCCCGTAAGCGGATAAACTGCAACCAGCTGGCAATGGCGAGGGCCAATAACTGCACAGAGCGGCCAGCCGCCAGGTTTTCGCGGATCACCGGCAACAAGCGCATTTGTAATTTCTGCGAGCCATCCCAGGCAATTTGCGCCAGCAGATGCCGCACCGACGGGTTATCAAAGCGGCGGAAGATATCCTCGCTGTATTGGTGCAGGTTCAGACCATCCACCAACGGCACCGCCGGCAGAATTTCGGTCTCGACCAGTTCGCGCAGCAGCTGACGCAACTGTGGATGCGCCATCGCGTCAAACACGGTTTCAATCTTCAGCAGCGACCCCAGATAAGCCAGCGTTGAATGCGGTGCGTTTAACAGGCGCAATTTGGCTTTTTCAAAGGCAGTGACATCTTTGGTGAAGATGACGCCAACGTCGCGCCAGGCCGGCTGGTCGGCCGGTAAAATATCCTCGACCACCCACTGGCAAAAAGCTTCACGTTTCACCGGCCAGGCGTCCTGCACACCGAGCCGGGTAGCGACCAGATCGCGCAGCGCATCGTCGGTGGCGGGCGTAATACTGTCGACCATCGAGCATGGACAAATTAGGTTGGTGAGATGCAATAAAAAGTCGACATCTTTGGCAAAGATGGAGGCATTAGCCGCGAAAATGCGTACAGCAGCTTTTAACTTATGGCCATTATCGGTCAGGTTGTCGCAGCTCATCAGGGTCAGCAGCGGTAAACCGGCTTGATGACGCAACCATAACGCCTGCGTCAGCAAACCAATGGCTGATTTGGCCTGCGCGAGCGCATCGGCGAGCTGCAAATCGGCGACGATATCGGCGTGGCTTAAATCCAGCTCGCCACTGCTATTGAGGCAATAGCCTTTTTCGGTGATGGTCATCGTCACGTATTTGCAGCTGGCTGCCGTTAAGCGCGCCTGCACTTTGGCGTAATCCAATGGCGCCACCAGCACTTCAGCAATACTGCCAATCAGCGATAAGTGGCTGTCCTGTTCCATCTGCGCTAAGGCATAAAGCCCATCCTGTGGATTTAATGCCTCAGCCACATCTTTGCTGCGCATCGACACCGCGCAAATGCGCCAGTTGCCGCCGGCTTTCGCCATCGCCGCATCGGTATAAAACGCCTGATGACCGCGGAAAAAAGCGCCTGGGCCTAAATGCACAATGCCAATCTGCGGGTTGTCACCTTGTGCTGTTAAATAGGCCGGCAATAACGCGCCAGCACTCTGAAGATTCAACCGTTTCATAACTGATACGCCTGTTTTGCCAGACGATAAGTCAGGTCATAAGCCAATTCGTGCGCTTCGTCTTCGTTTAAGCGGTGCTCTGCCACCAGCTGCGCCAGGAAACGGCAGTCAATGCGCCGCGCCACGTCATGGCGCGCCGGAATGGATAAAAAGGCGCGGGTGTCGTCGTTAAAACCACAAGTGTTATAGAAACCGGCAGTTTCTGTCACCTGATGGCGGAAACGCAGCATGCCTTCCGGCGAATCATGGAACCACCAGGCCGGGCCCAGTTTCAGCGCCGGATAATGCCCGGCCAGCGGCGCCAGTTCACGGGCGTAGGTGGTTTCATCGAGCGTAAACAGAATGATGTTCAGCCGCGCTTCGTTGCCGTATTTCTGCAGTAAAGGTTTCAGTGCCTGCACATATTCAGTCGGGCTTGGAATATCAGCGCCTTTGTCCGGCCCGAAGCGTTCGAAAATCACCGCGTTATGGTTACGGTGTGCGCCCGGGTGAATTTGCATCGTCATGCCATCTTCGAGGCTCATACCAGCCATTTCGGTCAGCATCTGGCCACGGAACAGTTCGGCGTCAGCGGCGCTGGCACCGGCTAAACAGCGGGAAAATAAGGCTTCCGCTTCCGCCAATGGTAAATCGGCGGTATTGGCGGTTGGGTGACCGTGATCTGTGGCGGTGGCGCCATGGTCGCGGAAGTAGGCCCGACGGATGCGCAGCGCCTGCAAATAGCCTTGCCAGGTCGTTGTATTTTCACCGGTGATGTCACCGAGTTTCTGCACATTTGCGGCAAAATCTGCGCGGTCGGCATCGACCACATCATCAGGCCGGAACGTGGTGATCACGCGCTTTTCAAAACCAGTGCCTTTGAGTTTGGCGTGATGTTTTAAATCGTTCAGTGCGCCTTCGGTAGTGGCAATCACTTCGATATTAAAACGGTCCAGCAACGCACGCGGTTTAAAAGCTTCAGTGGCAAGCGCCGCGTTGATGTGGTCGTAATACAGATCAGCGGTGGCCGGGGTCAGGCTTTCACGCAGACCAAACACATCGTGGAACACCGAATCGAGCCACATCCGTGACGGCGTGCCACGGAACAAATGGTAGTGTGCAGCAAAAATATGGAAAATTTTCCGGTAGTCGGTTTCGACAGCAACACCATCACGACGCCGAATGCCGAGTTGTTCCAGCGTGATGCCCTGGCTGTACAGCATGCGGAACACATAGTGATCCGGCAGCAGCAGCAAACTGGTGGCGTTGTCCCAGTTTTGATTATCGGCAAACCAGCGTGGGTCAGTGTGACCGTGTGGACTGACGATTGGCAAATCTTTAATCCGCGCATACAAACGCCGGGCGATATCCCGCTGCAGCGGATCGGCGGCAAACAGACGGTCCGGATGTAACTCTAAAACTTTGCTTAATGCTGACATAAATGTTCTCTTTGCTGCTTGCCCGTCAAAGCCCGCGGGCGAATTAATTTCTGCCTTCCCGGCCACAAAAGTGTTGTTAAAGCGTCACGCCGTTTTTCCAGATGGCGATTTCTTTATTCAGATAAATCTCATTGCGCGTGCGCTCGCCCGATGCGACCGCGACCAAATAACGGAAAAAGTCTTTGGCAAAAGCCTCTACCGCCACGCCGTCTTGCAACATGGCGCCGGCGTCAAAGTCGATCCAGGTCGGTTTGCGCGCGGCTAAGGCACTGTTTGAACTGATTTTGACAGTCGGTACCGGGAAGCCCAGCGGCGTGCCACGACCGGTGGTGAATAACAAAATGGTGGCGCCGGCGGCGGTCAGTGCGGTCGACGATACCGCGTCGTTGCCGGGGCCTTGTAATAAGGTCAGGCCTGGCACTTTGGCGCGCTCACCGTAGCCAATCACCTGCTCCACCACGGCGCTGCCGCCTTTTTGGATGGCGCCTAAGGATTTCTCTTCCAGCGTGGTGAGGCCACCGGCTTTATTGCCCGGGCTCGGGTTTTCATAGACCGGTTGGTTATTGGCGATGAAATACTGTTTAAATTCATTTACTAAGCTGACGATGTCGCTAAATACTTCGGTTGTGCGCGCCCGTGCCATCAGCACTTGCTCAGCGCCAAACATCTCTGGGGTTTCGGTCAGAATCACTTTAGCGCCGGCACTGGCGGCTAAATCGGCGATTTGCCCGACCAGCGGATTGGCGGTGAGGCCAGAGAAACCATCAGAGCCGCCGCATTTCATGCCAAAGCTGAGTTTGCTGATCGGGCAAGGTTGACGCTGGTCGCCGGCCATTAACTGCAACAATTCAATCGCCGCTTTGAGACCTTCTTCATCTTCGTCGGTGACTTGCTGGGCGTTAAAAGCGCGAATGCGCGCCGGGTCCAGATGCTCGAGCCCCATCAACAAAGTCGCGAGCTGATTGTTTTCACAACCAAGGCCGATAATCAGCACCGCGCCGGCATTAGGGTTTTGCGCCAAACCGGCCAAGACACTGCGGGTATGGGCCAAATCGTCGCCGAGCTGTGAGCAGCCAAACGGATGGGTGTAAGCAAACACACCGTCGATATTGGCCAGCTTTTCGTTATCCACATAAAGCTGTGCCGCCTTGGCGATGCGACTGGCCGCCTGATTGACGCAGCCGACTGTGTTTAAGATCCACAGCTCATTGCGGGTACCCGCTTCGCCGTTGGCGCGTGGATAGCCCATAAATTCAGTCGGTAAATCAGCTGGATAGCTGCCGTTATCGCGCGACAGACCATGGTACTGATAGGCCAGTTCGCCATCGAGGCCGGTCTTTAAGTTATGGCTATGGATATGACCACCGGCCGGCACGTCCTGTGTCAGCACGCCGATGGCATAACCATATTTGATCACGCTGTCGCCAGCTTTCAGCGCCGTCAGCGCTAATTTATGCCCGGCCGGCACCTCAGCCGGTAAAGCAACCGGGCTGGCAGAAAATTCTGCCGGCAGCACAAAGCCAGCCTCAAGCTGGTGCAATGCGACCGCCACGTTATCGCGCGGATGCACCTGCCACATCGCAATCGCCGGCGTTTGCAGCAGCGGTGCGCTGCAGCTGGAGTTCGTATTTGCTTCAATCGCCATCACATCAGTGCCTGTTGTCTAGTTCACTTCGCTCACCAGCCGCCGGCAGCGCCTTGCTGTGCTGGTTATTTCAATTTTATTCATATACTGTCTATCGGTAGCAATTTTGGTGACAACAAAGACCTAGCCTTGGTCAGCCTTGCCATTGCCATGGTTTGCCATTGACGATGACCCGCTCAGTTTGCAAGGAACCGACGTCGTCTAATACGCCAATACTCTGGCAATTGACCTGAATGCCGGACAGATGCAGTGGCCCGATTGGTGCCTCGGCAAAACCACGCAGTTCAAACAAGCGCTGCGCTTTATTGACCTGTAAATTGTGGACAAAGATGTTACGGACTGTCGGCATATGGTTACCGGCCCGGCCCTCTTCATAGAAGTAATTGACGACGATGACGTCTTTGACTTCGCCGATGACGATATCGCGCAGCGCTACGGTATCAATCAGACCGCCACGCAGCGCGTTGGTCTTAATCCGCAGGCCGCGGTCCAGATCCGGGCTGCTCATCAGCAGACGCCGGGCAAAAATATGGTTAGCGCCACCGGAAATTTCGCTGCCGATCACCACCCCGCCGTGACCCGCTTTCATCGTGCAATCCTGAATTAAGATTTGTTCCACCGGCCGGTTGATGCGACGGCCCTCGGCATTGCGGCCGGATTTCAGCGCAATACAGTCGTCGCCGGTATCAAACAGACAATGTTCAATCAGCACGCGGCGGCAAGATTCCGGATCACAGCCGTCGGAGTTCGGTCCGTGCGAGATCACGGTGACATGCCGGATCACCACATCTTCCGATAACACCGGGTGCATCACCCAGAACGGTGAGTTTTGCAGGGTCAGGCCTTCCACCAATACCCGTTTTGACTGATACGCCTGAAACAGCGGCGGCCGCAGAAAATTCTCCGGCAGGACGCGCTCAGCCATCGGCTTGCCTTGCTCAATCCACTGCATTAACAGATCGCGGCCACCATGTTGTACCTGAGTATCATCCACCGTCCAGGGGGTGTGTTTCCATTTGCCTTTCCATGGCCACCAAGTGGTGTTACTACCGCCGCCATCGATTTTACCGCTGCCGGTGAGACCAATATTTTCCGCGCCAAAGGCATAAATCAGTGGCTGATAGCCCATCAGTTCCATGCCTTCCCAGCGGGTATACACCAAAGGCAAATACAGCTCTGTCGCCGGATGAAAAGCCAGTAACGCATCCTGCTGCAGGTGCAGTTCGACATTGGATTTCAGCGTTAAAGCCCCGCATGGCCAGACCCCGCCCGGCACTAAGACGCGCCCACCGCCCGCGAGATGACAGGCATCAATCGCCCGCTGAAAAGCGGCTCGGTTATGGCGAGCGCGGTTCAGATCGCCTTGGACACCGGTCTGTGCCGCAAAATCACTGACGCTGAAAACTTGCGTGGCAAAGCTGGTGCGGGCTAATTGACGCTCTATCGCATCCGCCTGCTGCCATAACAAATCGAGTGCGCTATGCCCCGTAAGCTCCGACTCTGCTGCCGCTAACGGCACTGTGGCAGTGCCGGTGCAGCGCCACAACAGCAATGGCAACGTGGCGGCGAGACCGGCTTTGAGAAATTGGCGTTTTGGCATCACGGGCATTGTCTGCTCCTGCACCGGCACTGCCACA
>Ga0209812_10000910_pt1 | contig 23183 bp, 17 predicted proteins | sample JI71714BDNA_FD_187502 | JGI IMG/M metagenome (GOLD analysis project Ga0209812, IMG submission 187502) | Wastewater effluent complex algal communities from Wisconsin, to seasonally profile nutrient transformation and Carbon sequestration -... | ecosystem: Engineered > WWTP > Effluent > Algae...
GTGGTATCGGTGCCAAGTGGTAATTTTGGCAACTTAACGGCAGGCCTGATTGCCAAAGCAATGGGGTTACCGATCAAGCGTTTTATCGCCGCCACCAACAGCAATGATACGGTCCCGCGCTTTTGGCATAGCGGGAACTGGCAGGTTGAACCGACAGTGGCGACCTTGTCCAATGCGATGGATGTGAGTGCGCCGAACAACTGGCCGCGCGTGATGGCGTTACTTGAACAAGGTGTAATCGAACGAGATGCGTTGGAAGCCCAAGCGGTAGATGAAGAAGATACCCAACTGGCTATGCGACAATTGCAGCAACTTGGCTATATCAGCGAGCCACATGCGGCTGTAGCCTATAAAGCTTTAAAACGTAGCCTGCAACCCGATGAGTTTGGTGTTTTTTTGGGGACGGCGCATCCCGCCAAATTTAAAGAGGCCGTAGAAAATATTCTGGGCACACCCTTAGCATTACCCTCCGCACTGGCGGCTGTGGCCTCGGAGCGCAGTTTAGCTGTGGATATGGCGGCAGATGTTGCCAGTTTGAAACGCTATCTGCTGGCGTTGTCGAAATAACACCGTTCGCGCGGGGGAATGCTATGCCTGCGCGATGCTTTCCCCGCGCGATGCTTTCGACTAGACTGCGCGGCTTTACCGTCGCGATATACAGCTGTGTTGTATATAGCAGCAGATGCGTTGTATGTAGCAATTGCACAGAGGCATTGGGACGGGGGCAGTTGTAAGGCCCAGTTGTAAGGTAGAGTTGTTCAGGCACAAAAGTTCAGCAGTCCCATAGGGTGTTGATGTTGTATGTTGGGCTGTGCAATAGCGAAAGGTGTGTTAACCATAAACCCTATGCGAGATGCTGGTGTGCTCAACACATTGCATCAGCCATATGATGAGTAAAAGGAGAGAGGGGTGCAGCAAACGTGGCAACAGGTGATAGGGCCTGAGAAACAGCAGCCGTATTTTCAGCATATTATGCAACAATTGGCGCAGGAGCGTGCACAAGGGCATATTGTGTATCCACCAGAAGCGGATCTATTCAATGCGTTTCGTTATACCGCATTTGCGGATCTTAAAGTGGTGATTTTAGGGCAAGATCCTTATCACGGCCCCAATCAAGCGCATGGTTTAAGTTTTTCGGTACGGCCAGGTGTTGCTATCCCGCCGTCATTACGCAATATCTACAAAGAACTGGCGATGGAAGATCCCAGTTTTCGTATTCCTACGCATGGGGATTTAACATCGTGGGCTGAGCAAGGCGTGTTGCTACTCAATACGGCGCTCAGTGTGCGGGCAAATGAAGCCAACTCCCATCGCCACTTAGGGTGGGAGCAGTTTACCGATCAAGTGATTCGGGCAATCAGCCAGCATGCCTCGCCGGTGGTATTTTTACTTTGGGGATCCCACGCTATTAAAAAACAGCAACTTATTGATATAAATCGGCATCATGTTCTAACAGCACCCCATCCCTCGCCATTGTCGGCACATCGTGGCTTTTTAGGCTGTGGCCATTTTAACGCGGCCAATGCATTTTTAATCGCTCAAGGAAAAACGCCGATCCGCTGGCATTTGGCATAGGAAAGACACGTCATCAAGATGGAAAGCTGTCAGGTTACTAGGGGGGGCGCAAAGGCTTTGCACGTTCTAACGTAAAAATCAGGCCATCTGCATCGCAAGGTGGCCTGATCTCGATATGAGCATCGTTGCTGTTGATGGCCAGCTGTTGATGGCCTGCTTTTGATGGTAAGCCACATGCGGAACAACGATATGTGGCTTGGGAATGAGCGCACGCCGCATTCAGCGTGGCGTACTGATGACCTCCTGTGAAGGTTTACATCAGTTGTTCCAGCAAGGTGTCATCCAGACTCCAGTCGATATCCTCCAGCTCTTTGCGTAAGCGCTGTTTTTCCTTCACGGCTTCGATTTCACGCCATTTACGTTTTACCGCCCGACTTTTCGTCGCTGGCCGCTCAATCAGATTCAGTAAGTCGTCAAACCCTTCCATACTTCACCCCGCTGCGCTGTTGTTATTTTCAACAAAAGTCATATCACATCTGCAATCAAATTAAAATACATCAATGACAGAAAAATGAACAAATGATGAACAGATGGCGACATGACTGGGGCAACATATGGTGGTGATCGTGACGATGCTTGCGTTCCTAAGCAGAACTGTCGGTAGAGGGCCATAGGGGTGGCCGCATCGCTAAACAAAAAAGCCCACAGCAGAGCTGTGGGCTTTTGCAAGATGAATCACCAGAGGTCATAAATCGCATCAGTTTGAGTGCGTGCTTAGGTGCACATCACGAGATCCACACCTATAACCTTAAGCTTGACCAGCAACAAACTGTGCCATTAACGCCGCCGTCGAGCTATCAAAATCCTTCGCTTGCAAGGGCGTTGGTTGGTTCGACAGTGCGCTGGATAGCTGTTGATAAATGGGCGTTGACAGCTGTTTACCCAGTTCAACACCCCATTGATCAAAAGAGTTAATTTGCCACAGTACCCCTTGCACAAATACTTTGTGTTCATACATGGCAATAAAGGCGCCCAAATAATAGGGCGATAATTCTGGCAATAATAGGGTATTGCTGGGTTTGTTGCCGGGTGAGCGTTTGTGCGGCGCCAATGCCGCGGCTTGTTCCGCGCTACCACCTTGCGCTAAAACTTCTGCATAGGCTTCGGCTTCGGTTTTGCCTTGCATTAATGCCTGGGTCTGCGCGAAGCAATGTGCCGCCAAGCGCTGATGATGGTCAGCGAGCTGATGCTGTGCCTTGAGCGGCAGAATGAAATCGGCCGGGATCACCATGTTGCTTTGGTGCAATAATTGATGATAGGCATGTTGACCATTGGTCCCTGCATCCCCCCAAATCACCGGAGCTGTATCTAACCGGAGGGCTTGGCCAAAGCGATCCACACTTTTACCGTTACTCTCCATATCCAGCTGCTGCACATAGGAGGGCAGCAAGCGTAAATAATGACTATACGGCAGCAGCGCATGCGCTTGGCAGTGGTGACCATTGATGTACCAAATGCCCAATAACGCGAGGATCACCGGCAGATTGTCCGCCAATGGCGCTTGGGTAAAATGGTTATCCATCGCGCGAGCGCCAGCTAAAAAGGCATCAAAGCCCTCAATTCCAAGCTGTAAACATAGTGGTAACCCAATGGCGGACCATAACGAATACCGCCCACCGACCCAATCCCACATCGGTAAAATATGATCGGCGGTAATGCCAAATTCAGCGGCTGCTTTGACATTTGAGCTGGTGGCCCAAAAATGTTGTGCAATCGCTGCGCTGTCGGCACCTTGGTCGACAAACCATTGTCGGATCGCTAGGGCATTTTGTTTGGTCTCTTCAGTACCAAAGGATTTCGATGCCACCACGACCAAGGTGGTGCTCGCGTTCAGACCTTTGACAATATCGCTGACAACAGCCCCATCAATGTTGCCAGCAAAATGGATCCGTACCGGGCTGATGTTATAAGGTGCTAGTGCTTCGCAGGCCATTTGTGGCCCAAGCAAGGAACCGCCAATACCAACCCAAATCAGGTCGGTGATGGCTTGTCCGGTAAAGCCGAGATATCGGCCTTGATGTAACTGTTCGACCAACTGATACATTTTTTGCCGACAGGCTTGGATCTCTGGAGCCATATCAACACCGTTCAATACCAACGCTTGGTTCGCGTCGGCCCGCAGTGCTTGATGCCAGACGGCGCGTTGTTCGGTATTATTGATCGCATCACCTTGCAGCCATTGCTGCTGCATAGAGCTGAGGTCGCTGGCGGCAGCTAAATCCAATAAATGCTGCCAAATGGCGGGTGTAATCAAGTTTTTGGAATAATCCAAGGTGATCCCGAGAGCGCTGCAACGAAACCGCTGGGCGCGCAGCTCATCCTGAGCAAATTGCTGACGTAAATCCAGCGGTGTGGCCGCTAGCTTGGTTAACTCAGCCCATAATGCCGACGACATACTCAACTCCTATTTGCGAAGAAAGCCGCGTTATAACGCGGCGCTGATGACTTGTTCTAACTTACGTTGGTCAATAGCAAATTTACGAATGCCTTCGGCCAATTTTTCGGTGGCCATCGCATCTTCGTTCATGGCCCAGCGGAACTCAGATTCGGTCAATTCAGGTGGGGTAGCACGTTGTTCCGTCGCCGCGGTTAAATGCACCTTGAGCTCACCTTGTTGTTTGCTCAGCTCATCCAGCAAGCCAGGACTGATGGTCAAACGATCGCAGCCGGCTAGGGCTAAGACTTCGCCGGTGTTGCGGAAGCTCGCTCCCATGACCACAGTGGCATAGCCATGTTGTTTGTAATACTGGTAAATTTCACGTACCGAGATCACGCCAGGATCGGTGTCGGCGCTGTAGTCCTTACCCGTGTTTGCTTTGTACCAATCTAAAATACGGCCGACAAATGGTGAAATTAAAAATACACCAGCTTCAGCACAAGCGCGGGCCTGCGCCATATGGAACAATAGCGTGAGGTTACATTGAATACCTTGTTGCTCCAGTTGCCGAGCGGCTTGAATACCTTCCCATGTCGAAGCAATTTTGATCAAAATTTTGTCACGGCCAATGCCATTGTCGGCATAAAGTTGCACCAATTGCAGCGCTTTGGCGACCGTGGCTGCGGTATCAAAACTTAATCGTGCATCGACCTCGGTAGAAACGCGGCCTGGTACTAATTTACTGATGGCGGTTCCAACATCCACCGCAAATTTGTCGCAAGCTAGCTCCAATTGCGCGTTGGCACCTTGCGCGTGCTGACGAGCATAGGCGGCCGCATTGGTAAGTAAAGGCGCGGCGAACGGCAGTTGGCTGGCGTTCAGTAGCAGCGATGGGTTGGTGGTGGCATCGACGGGACGGAATTGTTCAATTGCGGTTAAGTCACCACTATCTACCACGACGGTGGTCACGGTTTTTAATTGATCAAGTAAGCTAGTCATATTGTTTTATTACCATCAAATTGCGAGCATTTATTGCTCTTTGCGTTGAATACTAAATATATGTAGGAAAATTACAACACATTTGCGCTATTTTACCAATATGCGGCGACTCAGTTGCCCTAATGCATTGATCTCTCTATATTAGGTTAATTGCTGGCCGCTGCTTGGAATTTATGCAGTTGGCTGTTCTGGTTTTATACACAGGCTAGGTTATGCCGCCATTGCCGTTATAAGTAGTTGCCATGTCCCCAAAATTTTTCAAAAGCAAACGTGTTCTTATCGTTGACGACTGTGATCCGGTACGCGCCTCCATCAAGAGTATGCTACTGAAGATAGGTTTCGAGCATATTACGTCAGTGATGGATGCCAATACCGCAGTGGCTAGTTGCACTGAAGTGGCATACGATTTTATTTTGTCTGATTATAATCTGGGTGAGGGGAAAGACGGCTACCAATTATTTGAAGCATTAAAGCTGCTAAATCTGCTCAAACCAGCCTGCTGTTTTATCATAATTAGCGCCGAAAATCAGCGTCAAATTGTGCACGGCGTGGTGGAATTACAACCCGACACCTATTTACTCAAACCTTTTTCTTTTCAACAACTAGAAAAGCGCTTGCTGCGGGCTTATCAAATCAAATCGGCGCTGAAGCAAATCTATGCTGAAATCCAAGAAGGCCGATTGGTAGAAGCGGCGAATTCCTGCGATACCATTATTAAATTTGAACCAGATTTTGCCGTTTACGCCCTGCGCTTAAAAGGCGAGTTGCTAATTCAGATTGAACACTACCAAGCCGCTGAGCAGCTGTATTTGCAGGTCATCACGCGTCGAGACTATGCGTGGGCCCGGCTTGGTTTGGCTATTTCACGTTTTTGTCAGCAACGCTGGCTTGAAGCCGAATTTGAACTGCGTGAATTAACCAAACTTGATGAGACCAAGGTCGAAGCACTAGATTGGTTATCCCGGCTGTTTATCAAGCGGCAGCTACTGAAGGATGCGTATAACACTTTACAAGAAGTGGCAAAAATTTCGCCCAAAAATTACCTACGGCAAAAAGCGCTGGCCAATTTGGCGACTATCAATGGTCTAAAAGATGATACGGTGAAGGTCTACAGTAAGTTACTGCAGGCTGCGCGCTATTCTATTCACGACACTCCAGCCAATTTTATGAATTTTGCCCGCGCTATTATTGAACAGGCTAAAGACGTGAATAAGCTCGAGCAAAATCGTCTTATCAACAAAATCAACGACATCTTGACCAATGTAGGTAAACGTTTTGCGCTGGAGAGTTATCTGCATGAGGAGATGATTATCCGGGCGCGCGTCAGTATGCTCCGTGGCAATGCCGACGAAGCACGTGAGTTTATTCAAAAAAGCGATGCCGCCGAAGGCGTGGATCGACGTCTCTCACCCGAAGCTATTCTCGACAAAGCCAAGGCCTGCTTTGAAACCGGTAACTTATCACGTTGTGATGAATACATGCAGCGTTTGGATGATATCGGCGATCAAGATGATCTGCTTGCCAATACGCTCACGGTATTAGTACAGCAAGAACATCGTCATCACGAGACACTGCGTGATGAAATCAAAGGTTTAAATAACAGTGGGTTAGAGGCATATCAACAAGGTTATTATGGCCGAGCGCTGGAGTTTTTTACCAAAGCATTCGATTATATGCCGTATAACCCAAGTTTGGCATTAAACCTACTGCAAACCATTGGCAAAATCGGTGGTGTAAATAAAGAATCGGCGAAATTGGCGCGTCGCTGTGTCGAAATCCTTGAGCAAAGCGAACTGAATGACACCAACCAAAAACGCTTTGCGGCCGTATTGCGCGAGCTTGGCGATTTACTCAATCAATAGTGCAATGGAGTGAAAGGTTCACTGAGGTTGCACATGAGCCTGGGCGACAGCTTTACGCAAATCAGCACTTTCGGGTACGCTGCTATGTGCCATCAGCGGTCTTTTGCCTTGCAGGCGGCTTGGTTTTTAATATTCATTTTTGCCTTGGCGGCGAGCTTGTTTTTTGCATTTTTGCTTTCGCAGTGACCTTTTTTTAAAAGCGTTTCGCCCCTTGGGCGAGATACTTTCTTTTGCTTCGCCAAAAGAAAGTATCCAAAGAAAAGGCGACCCCGGGATCGTTCGAAAGCCCGGCATTTTGGCCTATTTTGAGGCAAATGCGCGAACTCGCGGTTCGCTACCGTCGAACCGCTCAAACATGCGCATTTTTAAAACCTCAAAACAGGCCAAAACACCGGCTCACTTTAACGGGGGCCAAAAGCAAAAGCGAATAACAGCACACTCACCATCGCATTGAAAATATAAATTTTTCTAAAACATTGCTTCTTGCTTTTAAACTCCCCGTTGGCGCGAGCCGTTGAAAAATGTTGATTTGAGGTTTTAAGACGGCGAGTGTTTGAGCGGGCTGACGGTAGCAGCCCGCGAGTTTCGCCGGCGCCTCAAATCGGCATTTTTCAGCGGGCTTTCGAGCGACATGGGGTCGCCTTTTGTTGGTTACTTATTTTGGCGAAGCAAAATAAGTAACTCGCCCAAGGGGCGAAACGCTTTTTAAAAAAGGTCGCCGCGAAAGCAAAAAGGAATATTAAAACCAAGCCGCCTGCAAGGCAAAAGACCGCTGATGGCACATTACAGACGGTGAAATCTCAGGATGAATAATCAAACCGCTGGTGAAGAGCAATTGCAACCCATGGTAAATTGACAGTGAACGAGGTCGTCAATTAGGGTAACATTTTACATTACAGGCCATTGATCACTATATCAGGCTGTATTTGGGAGTAGCTATGTTAACTGTGATTTCACCTGCCAAAGATTTAGATTATCAAACGTCATATCCGTCGATCATCCCCTCAACGCCAATGTTTACCGACGATACTGCGCTGTTGCTGCAGCGCTGCCGAGAATTAACACCACCGGACTTAGCCGAGCTAATGGCATTAAGTGACAAGTTGGCAGGGCTCAATGTAGCGCGGTTTCAAAGTTTTCAGCCGCACTATGATGCAAGCAACAGTGTGCCTGCGATTTTTGCGTTTAATGGCGATGTTTACCAAGGATTAGCGGCGCGAACCTTAGATGATGCAACGCTGGCGTATACGCAGCAGCATCTGCGAATTTTAAGCGGTCTTTATGGCGTGTTGCGGCCGTTTGACTGGATGCAGCCGTATCGCTTGGAAATGGGTACTAAACTGACGAATAGTCGAGGCCGCGATCTGTATCAGTTTTGGCAAGGCCGAATTACGCAAGCGTTGAATGAACAACTGGAGCAATTGGCGGCGCCTGCGTTATTGGATCTGGCCTCGCAAGAGTACTTCAAAGCCGTTCAGGCCAAACATTTGCGTGCGCCCTTGGTGCGCTGCCAATTTAAAGATGAAAAAAATGGCCAGTATAAAATCATTAGTTTTTACGCCAAAAAAGCACGTGGTTTGATGGCGCGTTATGTTATGCAGCAGCGTATCGATCGAGTCGAGGGGTTAAAAGAGTTTCAAAGTGAAGGATATCGCTATGACCCTGCAAGCTCTTCCGCGACAGAATTGGTGTTCTTACGCGAAGAATCCATCTAAACCTATCTGAAGCCAAGCCCTGAAAATGTGCGCTCTTGCATGTCTTGTCGAGTGGTTGTGATGGCATACCACCGGCAAGGATGTTAGATTTGCGACAGGCTAACCGGTAAAAAGGTTCGCATGCGGGGGATGGGATTTGCTAAAATAGCGGCTTGATTGGTTGTGAGATACACATATGAAATTTCCAGGCCGGCGTAAGTTAAAGCATTACTTTCCTGTTTCAGCCCCAAAACCTCAATTACCTAGTTTCGAAGTCCGGCCAGAATTAGACACCTATGTGGTAGGTCTTGACCAAACGATTGTCGATGTGATTGCCAATGTCACCGATGAATTTCTTGAAAAATACAATATCCGCAAAGGCTTATCGAATTTGGTCGAGCATGGCGTCGCCGACCAAATTTACCAAGAATTGGTGACCAACGCGGCTATCTCCGATCATTTTGCTGGCGGTACCATCGGCAATACCATTCATAACTACTCGGTACTGGCGGACGATAAGTCGGTGTTATTAGGTGTCATGTCAGCCAATATTAAGTTGGGATCGCCTGCGTACCACTATCTTTGTCATACCAGTAGCAAAGTCGACATGAACCACTTACAAGGTGTGCCTGGCGACATTGGCCGTGGCATTACCATGATTACGCCCGATGGCGAACGTACCTTTGTGATTGATCCCGGCGCCATGGATGAATTGGCACCGGAGTACATGCCGGAAGATTTAATCGCAGGTGCAGCAGCCATTGTGGTGAGCGCCTACCCGTTACGGGCGGCAGATCAGCCGATCCAACACGCGATGGAGCGATTGTTATCCTTAGCCAAAAAACATCAAGTACCGGTTGTAATGAGTTTAGGCACCAGTCACTTGGTTACAGAACATCGTGATTTAATAGAAAAAAATGCCACAGAATATGTGGATATGCTGGCGATGAATGAATTGGAAGCCTTGGCGCTCACGGGACACAGCGACCCATTGCTCGCGGCGGAAGCTGCCCTCGAGTATACCGATATGGTGCTGATCACCGCCGGCGCCGATGGGTTGTATTTATGTGGTTACAGTGATGCCAGCGTACTGCGTGAAACGTCAAATCCTATCAAATCAGGCAGTCTGGCCGATTACAATCAGTTTGAATTTAGCCGCCCGATGCAGCGCAAACACTGTAAAAACCCAGTGAAAGTGTATTCTCATATCGACCCATACATGGGTGGCCCTGAGCGGATTAAAAATACCAATGGTGCCGGTGATGGCGCGTTGTCAGCGGTGCTGCATGATATTGCGGCGAACCATTATCATCGCCATGTGTTGCCATTATCCAGCAAACATGAACAGCCGTATCTTGCTTATTCGTCGTTTGCTCAAATTTGCAAATACGCCAATCGTGTGAGTTATGCCATTTTGAATCAAAACGCGCCACGGTTATCGCGTGGGCTGCCGGAAAAAGAAGATTCACTGGAGGAATCCTACTGGGAGCGCTAGACGCGGTCGTTTACATGCATGTGATATCGCATGGCAATGCCCCCCTTACATCGGACACTTTAAAAAGCGCGGCTTGATGACTCCGCGCTTTTTTTATGAAGTCGCTGTCAGTGTGTTTTAGCATGTTTCAGCGATAAGAATAAGAATGGTAGCGACCCTTATCGTATTAGGTTGCGACTTGAACGCATTCTAAGGCGGTCGACTTTTCATGTGCGATGCGCTTCTCTATAGTGTGGCGTTTTGCGTGACATGGCATCGATCCAGCGCTTTAACTTTATCAGCTGTACCGATTTTGCTCGCGCAGTTTTGTTGCACTGCGTTTACAAGATGTGTTTGCGATATCGCGCATCAATCTCGCTTATTTTATGAAATAGAAAGGATTTTTTATGTTTGCACGCCTGTCGTGGGTGAGTCTTTGTCTTAGCCTATATGCTCATCACGCCTTCGCGAACGTCGAACCTTGGCAAATCCCACGTGTCGCAGCACCTGTGGTGGTGGATGGCGAATTAAACGAAGCAGTCTGGCAGCAGGCCAAGGTCGTCCAGCTTGCCTATGACACCTGGCCGGCCGAAAACACCCCAGCCCCCGTGGCAACAACGGCGATGTTGGCCGAAGATGGTGAGTATTTTTATATCGCTTTTAAAGCCCAAGATCCTGATCCAAAAGCGATTCGAGCCTTTTACCGCGATCGTGACAAACTGTGGAATGACGATCACGTTGGTATCAAAATAGATACATACAATGATGCCAAATTAGCCTATCAGCTGTTCATTAACCCCTATGGGGTGCAGGCCGATGCCATTGAAAATGAAATTACCAAGATGGAGAGTATGGCATGGGATGGGATCTGGCAAAGTGCAGGTAAAATCACCGCCGATGGTTATCAGGTGGAAGTGGCGATACCGCTTCGAATGCTTAATTTTAACGATCGCTTAGCGCTGCAGCAGTGGAAAATTGAGTTGGTACGGTTTTACCCACGCGATGTGAAGCATCGATTATCCAGTAACAAAATTGAGCGCAATGATCCATGTTGGATCTGTCAAATGCATCCAGCGCAAGGCTTTGCTGGTGTACAACAGGGCAATCATCTGACGTTAGTGCCGGCGTTGGTGGCAGGTCGCAGTGAGCAGCGTCGCTTGTCACCTCGCGGTCATTCAGCGTGGCAGTCTGAGCAAGATATTGAACCCAGCTTGGATGTGAAGTGGGGGATCACGCCCGACATTAACCTCAATGCCACGCTAAACCCTGACTTTTCGCAAGTGGAAGCGGATGAAGCGCAGTTGTCGTTAAATGATACCTTTACCTTATTTGTCGAAGAAAAGCGGGCATTTTTTCTAGATAATGCCGATTATTTCAGTTCACCGTTAGATTTGGTCTATACCCGCAATGTTGCTTCGCCCGATGCGGGTGTGCGTCTTACTGGGCGACATGATGCTTCATCCTTTGCCTTTTTTGCTGCCAACGATAGCCAAACGACGTTGATTGTGCCGGGTAACGTCAGTTCCGATGTGGCGCAGTGGGAGAGTGAGAGTCAAAATGCCGTGCTGCGTTACCGGCACGATACCACCGAACAACTCTCGTTGGGCTGGATCAGTACCTTGCGGCAAGGGGATGATTATCATAACTATGTGCATGGTGCCGATGTGAAGTATCAGTGGACACCACAAGATAAATGGGTCGCTCAAGTGCTGTACAGTGACAGTGCTTACCCCATGGCCTTGGCGGAGCAATTGGCGCCAGAAGCTGCACTACGGGTGGGAGCTCATGATTTTAGCGATCAGGCGCAATTGCTGATGTATCAACATGAGAATCGTAACTGGAGCTCATTTAGTCGCATTCAGCGCTACGATCAAGGTTTCCGCGCCGATATGGGATATATGCCGCAGACGGATATGCAAAAATTAACCCAAGGTGGAACTTACCAATGGTTTGCTGAAGATCAGTGGTGGAACCGTTTACAGCTGTGGGGCGATGTCGATATTAGCCACAACGATGCAGGTGAATTGGTCGAAAAAGAAGCGGAATTTGAGGTTCAGATGTGGGGGCCATCGCAGTCCTACGGTTTTATCGGCGCTATCCAACGTGACCGTGTGGGTAGCCGTTTTGATGGTAATACGTTGCGAATTGATGGCAATAGCCAATTATTTGCTGAGCGCCTGTTGACGGCGGGGGTGGAAAGTTTTCCACGTTCTGGCTTGATGCTAGGTATGGAGCTGGAAGCGGGGAAAACGCTTGATTTTCGTAATAATCGACTGGGTGATGGTGTTGAAATCGCCCCCGAGTTGACGTGGAATATCGATGCCCATGCGTTGTTGCAGTTACGCCATATGTACCGCAGCCTTTCCGCCGATAGCGCTAAGGTGTTTACCGCGAATTTGTCAGATATTCGGCTGAGTTATCAGTTTTCAGTGCAAAGTTTTTTGCGCTTGGCGCTGATTTATTCGAATGTCGAGCAAAATCTTGCCAATAACCCACGAGTACCGGTTGGCGTGTTAGGGGCGCGTAGCAAAGGGTTAGGCAGTCAGCTCCTTTACTCTTACAAGTTAAATCCACAGACGTTAGTTTTTGCTGGCTATAGTGATAATGCCTATGCCGATGATGAACTAACGACCTTAACGCGAGATAAACGTTCGGTATTTTTTAAAGTCAGTTATGCTTGGATGCTGTGATGTCTTGGCTGTAACGTTTCTTCAGTACAAGGTTTGTTTCAACCATAAATAAAGGCCTCAGTTGAGGCCTTTATTGTTTTCGGCAGTGTTGAGCGTTAGCTGCGCTTGTCGTTTTAGAGCTACGCTTGTCGTTTTAGAGCTACGCTTGTTGTTTTAGAGCTACGCTCAGGGTTTCAAGGCTCGCGAACCTGCGAATGGCCCATACCTTGATGCCGGCTGAACGTTACTCCGTGGCTGCAGCTGCTTTTTTGGCACGATTCGTTGCTTTGGTGGCGTTACGCGCAGCGGTTTTCGCCTTTTTCGCTTTTTTCAGTTTGGTCGGCGCTTTTGCTTCTTTGTGCTTGGGCCGTAAACCATCAATCACGCGCCGCTTTAGCACTTGTTCGGTATAACGCTCAACCTTGCCGACCATGGCAATGTCATGCGCTTCGACCAACGAAATGGCGATACCTTTTTTACCGGCGCGGCCAGTACGACCGATGCGGTGCACATAAATATCCGCAGTACGTGGCATATCAAAGTTAATCACATGACTAATATCATCAATATCGAGGCCGCGCGCGGCGATGTCGGTTGCAAGTAATATGCGCACCTGACCTTTACTAAAACGAGAAACTGCCTGTAGACGTTTATCTTGCGGCATTTCGCCTTGTAGCCAGCAGCTGCGTAGCCCTTGCGCTTCGAGCTGGCCCGCTAGCGATGTAAGGCGTTCACGCGTTTTGATAAATACGATGACTTTGTGCATCTCGGGTTGTTTTAGCAAATGCACCAGCAGATTAAATTTATGCTCTGCATCGTCGGCTAAATGGATCCATTGGGTGATCTTGGCTTTTTCACGGCGCGATGGGTGTGCTTCGACTTCCACCGGTTCACGCAGCGCCCGTTTGGCAAAGCGGCTGATGGCAACCCCTTCCAAGGTGGCGGAAAATAACATGGTCTGCCGACGCCGGCGTGCATCGCTAATGATGCGGTCCATCTCCGCAACGAAACCCATATCGAGCATACGATCGGCTTCATCCAGGATCAAAACTTCAATTTCATCACATTGGAAGCTTTCTTTATCGAGGTACTCGATCAAACGGCCAGGGGTTGCCACCAAGATATCGTTGTTTTTTTCTAAGGTCTCTTTGTGGCTACCGTAATTGATGCCCCCAGTAATAACCCCAGCGTGTAAATCGGTCAAACTGATTAAGGCTTGAATTTGTTCAAAGATTTGAAACGCAAGTTCACGGGTTGGCGTCATGATTAACACCCGCGCAAAGCCTGGCTCACGGCGCGGGAAATCCAATAAATACTGAATAGCCGGTAACAAAAACGCCAATGTTTTACCGGTTCCTGTGGGCGCACTGGCCAGTAAATCGCGGCCTTCAAGCGCGGCAGGGATCGCCAGTTGTTGGATCAGTGTGGGTTTGATAAATGCCGCTTTGCTGAGCGCTTGTTCAAGTTGTTCATCAAGCTGAAAATCACGGAACGAATCAATGGCTGACTCAACCGGATCCGCACTGTCATCCGCCTCGGTATCGAGCGAGGCGCTCGTTTTAGCCGCACTATTCTTTGTGGTGGCATTCGCACGGGCTTGTTTAGCGGTTGGCTTGGCGTTCAACTCTGCATTATTTTTCGCCGCAAGCGTGCGATTTGGCGTTTTCGACGTATCTGATGATGCCGATAAAGCCGAAGCTGCGGTGTTCTTGTCAATATCTGGCGATTGCGTCACTTGGTAAACCCTTATGTACTGGTCAGCGTGACGTTTAGCGCTAGCCTTAGCGCATCTGGTCTTTTACACTGACAACGTTAATTCGACCCACCTGGATAGTGCGATGGCGGCAGGTTTTCGCTGTAAACAATTTTATGTAGATCATGCGCAATGCGCGATGAAAGTCAGTACTGATGCCCTGATGTTAGGTGCCTGGGTGCAACTGCCAACACAAGGTTATGTGCTGGATATTGGCACAGGCACGGGCATTTTAAGCCTCATGCTGGCGCAGCGTTCAAAGGCAATCAGTATTGATGCGATAGAATTGGACAGCGACGCTTGTGCAGCTGCACGCGCCAATGTGCAACAATCACCGTGGCCAACGCAAATCAACATCATTGAACGCGATATTTTAACCTATCCTGGAAGTGCTGACCATCAGAACGCTCGTCGTTATCCATGTTTGATCAGTAATCCGCCATATTTTACCGCCAGTTTGCCCAGCCCCAATGCCAAGCGACAACAAGCGCGGCATAACGATGTTTTACCGTTTCAGGATTTATTCGCTGTTGCACAGCAGTTAGCCGCCCCTGCCGCACTGTTTCATTTAGTGCTACCTATTCAGGAGTTTATTCGCTGCCAATCGATATGGCCACAGTTTGGCTGGCACCTGGTGCGTCGCTGTGATGTTAAAGCGACGCCGCAGCATGACGTAAGTCGTGTGCTGTTTAGTCTGCAGTATGCGGATGGGGAAAGCTGTTTAGCGACACTGGCGGAACCAGCTGCTGAGCTGCTTGTTATTCGCGACAACCAACAAATCTATACTTTGGATTATCAGCGGTTATTGGCCGATTTTTATCTGCGGTTTTAGTACAACGCACGGATAAAAAAATACCCCAGCACGCTGGGGTATTTATTCGTGAAATGAAATGCGGTCTCTTAGCTATTGCTACGTGCTTTGATGGTTTCGATAATGGCAGATGAAGCAAAACCATTGCTTTGTGCCCACTCGATGTCGCCCATTTTGGCCACTTGACTGCCTGGTAACTGTTTGATGATAAATTCAGCTGTATCAGACGCATTTGATTTAATGGCAAAACGAATCATTGATAGGCCATCACACTGTAAGCCATCATAAACGCTCTTAATGCGTAACCGGCTATCCGCCAACGTTTTACGTAAACTGTTTTTATCGTTAGCCGCGATGTAAGAACAAATGGACTGCGCTAATTGGTCGCTTGAAGCTGCAGCTGGAGTGCTGAATAAAGGTAATGCGAAAACTGCTACTAATGAGGCGTATTTTAAATTCATGTCGTGCTCCGTCTTTCAATTAGCAAAGGGTTAATTTATGAAATTCGGAAAGGCGCAATGCATGCAGAACATAGACCCATTTTGGGTGCGATGTACACTGTAGGAACTGCGATTGCGAGAATGCAATGTCAGCGAAATTCCACCAGTGGCAGCCCAGCTATCATAGGTATACGACTCAATTACCCTTAGACCTGAAGCTTTGCGTGATCATCCTTTCAGATGACTTGCCTTTCAATGCTGGGAATTGTAGGGGCAAAAAATTGCCTTCGCAAGTCCTTTTTTAGGGAAAGCGCTTATTTTTTCCACAAAAATGTTGCCAGAATACGCTGATACAGCATATGTTTTGCTAGTTGTTTTTTGTAAGTGTTTGATTTAAATGTTCTTTAAGTGCTTTTTGTTTATAAGGCAGTTTTATGCCCAATAGTATACCAAAGCATCAAGCGAAGCCGTATTTGGCGAGTCTGCATGGCCGCAAGACGGTGAAAACATCTTACCTACTTAGGCTTACGCACGGTTTATGTGCAAGGTTCATGCGCTAGGTTCATACAATAGGGGCGAAGGGGCTGTCAGCCATAAAATACCTGCGGTTCGCCCCGAGCTGATGGTGTGAGTGGATATTCATCATGCTGATGTTCGCGCAAGCAAACTGTCCATTGGGTGTAGCCTTTGGTACCTCCGCGCGATCCATCGTTGCATGGGCTAGCCCCGAATGGCAACCACTTCGTCGAGCAGCTGCTCAACCCAAGTAGCTAATCGTTCATCGGTTAAATCGTACTGATTTTCTTCATCCAGCGCTAAGCCAACAAACCATTCAGGATCGGCGCTGACCGCTTTTGAGCGGGTAAATTCATAGCCTTGTGTCGACCAAAACCCAATACGTTGGCAGCCGTGGTCGGCAATGGCCACATCGAGCATGCCCATGGCATCGACAAACCAATCGCTATAACCAATTTGATCGCCCATACCGTAAATTGCAACCAGTTTGTCGCGCAAATCGACATCAGCAATATCAGACCAATGTGCTTCCCAATCCTCTTGCAATTCGCCAAAATCCCAGGTTGAAATGCCTAAAATGAGCCAGTCATAGTCTTGCATTTTTACCAGTGGCTGCTGTTTGATGTTCATCAATGTTACACTGGTATCGGCGGGGAATTGACCCGAAGCCGCAAGGTAAGCCTGCAATAAAGCTTGAATTTTCTCTGCCACAATTTCGGTGTAGCAGGTGGTAGATCCGTAAAAAATGGCGATTTTCATCATGACAACTGAAGGGCTATCAAAGAGTAAGGACCGCCAGTCTAGCAGAAAGCTTAGGGCGACAACAACGCGGGCGGCGCAAGCCAAGGTCGCAGTGTCAGTGCAAGCGCAAGCCCTGCTCAGTGCGCAAACGCTGGCGTGGTTTGATCAATTTTTACAAGAATTGGACATGACTGATGGCTTGAGTCGATTGACACAAGCCAGCTATTTATCAGATTTGCAACAATTTGCGATATTCTGCCAGCAGTTGCCGATTGACCTGCTTGCAGTCAACGCTGATGTGCTGCAAGATTATTTAGCATTTAGGCAACAACAGCAGCGTTCGATGCGAAGTAGCGCGCGGATGTTAAGTAGCTTGCGCCGATTTTATTTGTGGTTACAGCAAAAGCAGCTGATCGCGGTGTTACCCATGGAGCATCTGCCGAATCCAAAACTTGGCGTTCGCTTGCCAAAAACGCTCAGTGAAGCCGATGTCGATGCTCTATTGGCTGCGCCTGATCCACAAGATGCGCTCGGCATGCGTGACAAAGCCATGCTGGAGCTGTTATATGCCACAGGTCTTCGTGTGTCAGAGCTGGTGGGCTTGACCTTGTCGCAAATTAATCTGCGTCAAGGTGTGGTGTTGGCCCATGGCAAAGGTAATAAACAGCGATTAGTTCCGATGGGGCAAGTCGCGGTTGATTGTTTGCAAAGCTACCTGCATGGTGCGCGAGTGACGTTGTTGCAAGAGCGCAGCGATGTGTTGTTCCCAAGTTTGCGTGGCAGCATGATGACACGACAAACTTTTTGGCACCGTATTAAACATTATGCCAAAATCGCCGGTATTTTGGCGCCATTGTCGCCGCACACACTACGTCACGCTTTTGCAACGCACCTGTTAAACCATGGTGCAGATTTACGTGTAGTGCAGTTACTACTTGGGCACAGTGATTTATCGACCACCCAAATTTACACGCATGTTGCTCTTCAGCGCTTGCAAGACTTACATCAACAGCATCATCCACGCGGATAGGCTGAACGAGGATATACCCATGAAAAAGACCATAATCGCCGCTCTGATGCTGTGTTTCCCTGTGTTACCACTGATGGCCGCTGATGCCAACAACGGCGATAACTTAAAAAAAGCCTTCGCTGAAATTGGCTTAAATATCACCGCGGTGGCGGATTCTCGTGTGCCTGGTTTGAAGCAAGTGTTAACCGATAAAGGCTTATTTTTTAGTTCAAATGACGGCAAGTTTTTAATCGAAGGCAGCGTCTACGATTTGGAAAAACGCTCATTATTAAACGAAGAAATTCTACGCGATGTGCGTAAAACGGGGGTGGCGAAATTTGTCGGCGATAGCATTACCTACAAAGCCAAAGACGAAAAATATAGCATCACCGTCTTTACCGATACCAGCTGTGGTTATTGTCGAAAGCTGCATAGCGAAATGAAAAAATACAACGATGCCGGTATCACGGTTCGGTATTTAGCCTTCCCACGCTCTGGCACCAGTGGCGAAACCTTCAATCAATTGCAGTCGATTTGGTGTGCTAAAGATCAGCGTTCGGCCATGGATGCCGCCAAAGCCGGCAGTTCTGTGGCTACCGCAAGTTGCAGCAATACGATTTCAGAGCAATACAAGCTTGGCCAGAGTTTTGGTGTCAGCGGTACGCCGGCCATTGTATTACCGAACGGCACTATGATCCCTGGCTATCAGCCGGTCGAAGCGCTATTACCAACCTTATCGGCCAATGCATCGTAACGCATGGCTGATTTAACCCGGACTTTACGTTGTCGGTCGGTGCTTGCACCGACCGCGTTTGACTTGCCCGTTCACCCCATTTTACAGCGTATCTACGCTCACCGAGGGATTGCCACCTCGGCAGAGCTTGCACGTTCAAGCCAGCAGTTATTGCCTTTTCAACAGTTAAAGGACATCGACAAAGCGGTTGCCTTGTTGGTCCATGCGCGTGTTCACCAACAGAAAATTTTAATTGTCGGTGACTTTGATGCCGATGGCGCGACCAGTACCGCCACCTTAATGCTGGGGCTAAACATGTTGGGCCTTACGCAGGTGGACTACTTAGTCCCCAATCGCTTTGATTATGGTTATGGGTTATCGCCAGAATTAGCGGCGCTTATCCTGACCAACCCGGTCGATTTAGTGATTACGGTGGACAACGGCATCGCGGCTTACGATGGCATCGCTTTATTAAAACAAGCCGGTATTAAAGTGCTGGTTACCGATCACCACTTAGCGGGTGAACAGCTTCCCGATGCCGATGCTATTGTGAACCCCAATCAACCAGGATGCAGCTTTGCCAGCAAAGCCATTGCCGGCGTTGGGGTGGTGTTTTATCTGTTGATGGCACTGCGGGCTGAATTACGACAACAACAGGCTTTTGTGAGTGGAGCCGAGCCGAATTTAGCGTCGTTGCTGGATCTGGTTGCGCTTGGCACTGTGGCAGATGTGGTGCCACTGGATACCAACAATCGTATTTTGGTGTATCAGGGTTTACAGCGGATCCGTGCCGGCCATGTGCGGCCAGGTATTCAAGCGCTGATTGATATTGCGCAGCGTAAAGCCGAACGTTTACAAGCAACTGATTTTGGCTTTGCCTTGGCGCCGCGTTTAAATGCCGCCGGACGCTTGGATGATATGTCGCTGGGTATTGCATGCTTATTGGCACCTGATGTGGCCAAAGCACGTCGTTTGGCCGCTGAGCTGGACAGCTTAAATCTTGAGCGTCGCGATATTGAGCAAAGTATGCAAACCGAGGCCATGGCCGTGCTGCAACGGCTGCAGCTCCAACAACAAGGCCAGTTACCCTCGTGTTTATGTTTGTATCAACATGATTGGCACCAAGGTGTGATTGGTATCTTGGCAGGACGCATTAAAGAGCGTTATCACCGCCCGGTATTGGTGTTTGCGCAAGGTGATGATGGCGATTTTAAAGGCTCTGCGCGTTCGGTGCATGGGGTGCATATCCGCGACTTGCTTGAAGAGGTCAACCGTTGTGCACCTGGTGCTATTAAAAAATTTGGTGGTCATGCCATGGCGGCTGGGTTAACGGTTGCCGCCAATCAGTTTCAACGATTTGAGCAAACACTCAACGAAGTTGCCGCGCGTTGTATTGATGCCGAATATCTGACATCGGAACTCCTGACCGATGGCGAATTAGCGGCGCAGGATATCAATCTTGACGTGGCGGCATTGTTGCAAAATGCCGGGCCTTGGGGGCAGGCATTTCCCGAGCCGATATTTAGTGGTGAATTCGCCTTGCTACAGCAGCGTTTAGTCGGCGGTAAACATTTAAAAATGATGTTGCAGCTTGCGCACGGCGCTTTGGTGGATGCGATTTGTTTTAATGTTGATCTCAAACAATGGCCAAACCCGGCGGCAACCAAAGTTCGGCTAGCGTATCAGCTTGATATTAATGAATTTCGCGATCAAACCAGTTTACAGTTGTTGGTGCGGTATGTGGAGGCTGTGCCTGCGTAGTATCTGCTGCTCATCGCGTATGACCGCCTAGATAGCTGGATGCTTATTTGTCGTGCACAAAAGCTGCAAAGCTGCCGATATTTTTGCTACAATCCGTGCCTTATTTTTTCTGGTGAATGCTAGCCCTATGTTTGAAGTCAATCCCGTTTATAACAGCATCAAAGACTTAACTGAACGCACCAATGTGCTTCGGGGGTATCTTTGACTATGATGCGAAGAAAGAAAAGTTAGAAGAAGTCAGCCGCGAGTTAGAAGATCCTGCGGTGTGGAACCAACCCGAGAAAGCACAAGCACTGGGTAAAGAGCGGTCCACGCTGGAACAAATCGTGCAAACTATCGACAAACTTGACCAAGGTTTAGACGATGTTGCTGGTTTGGTTGAGTTGGCGGTGGAAGCCGAGGACGAAGCAACCTTCATTGAGGCACAAACCGAACTGGCCGATCTAGAAGCGCAATTGGCTAAACTTGAATTTCGTCGTATGTTTTCGGGTAAAAGCGATCCCAGCGATTGTTATTTGGATATTCAAGCGGGGTCGGGTGGCACCGAAGCGCAAGATTGGGCCAGCATGCTGATGCGGATGTATCTGCGTTGGGGCGAAGCCAAAGGTTTCAGTCCGGAAATTTATGAAGTCACCGATGGTGATGTTGCCGGTATCAAAGGCTGCACCATTAAGTTTAGTGGCGAATACGCTTATGGCTGGCTAAGAACCGAAACCGGTGTGCATCGATTAGTGCGTAAAAGCCCATTTGACTCTGGTAACCGTCGCCATACCTCGTTTGCCTCGGTGTTTGTATCACCCGAGGTAGATGATGATATTGAAATTGATATCAATCCGGCGGATTTACGCATTGATACTTACCGTGCCTCCGGTGCTGGTGGTCAGCACGTAAACCGGACGGATTCTGCGGTACGGATCACCCACATTCCCACCAATATTGTGGTGCAATGTCAGAACGACCGTTCACAGCACAAAAACCGTGATAATGCGTTTAAGCAATTAAGAGCCAAACTGTACGAGTTTGAATTGCAAAAACAAAACGCGGAAAAACAAGCCCTTGAAGATAGTAAATCGGATATCGGTTGGGGCAGTCAAATCCGCTCTTATGTGTTGGATGACTCCCGTATCAAAGATTTACGAACCGGTGTCGAGACGCGCAATACCCAATCGGTATTGGATGGCGATCTGGACAAATTTATCGAAGCCAGCCTCAAAGCTGGTTTATAACTTAGCGCTTAACATCAGGAACTGCGTATGTCTGAACAGAATAACCCCATTGAAGAACACCAGGACGTCAATAAACTGATTGCTGAGCGAAAGCATAAATTAGCCGCGTTACGTGAGCTTGGGAATCCGTTTCCAAATGATTTCCGTCGTGACGCAACTTCGGATCAAATTCATCAAAGCTACGAGCAGTTCAGCAAAGAAGAGCTGGAAGCCAAACAAATTCGCGTCACAGTCGCTGGGCGTATTATGTTACGGCGCGTCATGGGCAAAGCCAGTTTTGTCACCATTCAAGACGTTGGTGGCAAGATCCAGTTGTATGTGGCGCTCAAGAGTTTACCGGAAGGCGTGTACGAAGACGGCTTCAAAAAATGGGATTTAGGCGACATCATCGGCGGCAGCGGTGTGCTGTTCAAAACGCAAACCGGTGAATTAACCGTATGGCTGGATGACGTTCGGCTACTCACCAAGGCGCTACGGCCATTGCCAGATAAATTCCATGGCCTGACCGATCAAGAAGCCTGCTATCGTCAACGCTACTTGGATTTGATTGTGAATGAACAGTCGCGCAAAACCTTTTTGATCCGCTCAAAAACGGTGGCTTATATTCGGCAGTTTTTTAACAGCAAAGGCTTCTTAGAAGTTGAAACGCCGATGCTACAAAGCATTCCTGGCGGCGCATCAGCGCGACCGTTTGAAACGCATCACAATGCGTTAGACATGCAGATGTTTTTGCGCATTGCACCTGAGCTGTACTTAAAACGCTTGGTGGTGGGTGGTTTTGAGAAAGTATTCGAATTAAACCGTAACTTCCGTAACGAAGGTGTATCCACGCGGCATAACCCAGAATTTACCATGCTGGAATTCTATTGGGCGTACGCGGATTACAACGACTTAATGGATATTACCGAAGAGTTGTTCCGTGGTTTAGCGCAATCGGTATTAGGCACCACCGAAGTGCAGTATCAAGGCAATGTGTTTGATTTTGGCAAACCATTTGCGCGGATGTCAGTGACGGAGTCGATCCTGCACTACAACAAAGACGTGACACCAGCGCAATTAGCGACCCGTGAATCGGTGGCTGCATTGGCAAAACAATTGGGGATTGACGTCAAAGATAACTACGGCCACGGTCGGATCTTGATGGAAGTATTTGATGAATTGGTGGAAACCAAGTTACAGCAACCGACTTTCATCACGGAATATCCAGCGGAAATTTCACCACTGGCCCGTCGTAACGACCATAACCCAGAAATTACCGATCGGTTCGAGTTTTTCATCGGGGGGCGTGAATTGGGCAACGGCTTTAGCGAGTTAAACGATGCAGAAGACCAAGCCGAACGCTTCCGTGAACAAGTTGCGCAAAAAGAAGCCGGTGATGATGAGGCCATGTACTACGACGAAGACTTCGTCACCGCGTTAGAACATGGCTTACCACCGACCGCAGGTCAAGGCATCGGCATCGACCGTCTGGTGATGTTGCTGGCGGATGCGCCGAGTATCCGTGATGTGATTTTGTTCCCTCACATGCGCCATAGCGACAAAT
>Ga0209812_10000911_pt1 | contig 23178 bp, 26 predicted proteins | sample JI71714BDNA_FD_187502 | JGI IMG/M metagenome (GOLD analysis project Ga0209812, IMG submission 187502) | Wastewater effluent complex algal communities from Wisconsin, to seasonally profile nutrient transformation and Carbon sequestration -... | ecosystem: Engineered > WWTP > Effluent > Algae...
CTACTTGGCGCGCTGGCTGGGCAATTGTTTGCACTTAAGGTGGTTACAGATGCCAGTCAACGCACCACTGCCGTTGCCCTTTCTCATGAAATTGCGCAACAGTTAGCGACGTTCAATCGTCCTGCTAGTAGTAGTGATTTTACGGTACAGACCATCACATCTAATTTGAATTGCTCTAATGCTGCGCCCTGTATATACGCAGAGGCGAGACAATATTTGCTTATGCGTTGGCAACAAAAATGGTTATCACCAAATTCAAGTTATGGGGTGTTGTTCGCCCCCACTTTTTGTATTCAACAACAGGCAGGGCAGTTAAAACTTAAAGCCAGTTGGCGGCATCATGCTGCGCTCGCGCAAACAACCGCTGTAGATTGTGAGGTTGCAGACGGGCGTTCTGTTTTGCATCTGCAATAAGGTATGAATTATGGCGGTCAAGCAAGGAGGCTTAAGCTTAATTGAATTGATGATAGCGATGCTCTTAGCGCTAGTATTGCTAGGGGTAGTGTTAACAGCCTTTAGGGTAATGCACAGTACCGCCATCCAAACGCGTCAGTTAGCGTTTTTACAGCAAAATGGACAGTTGGTACTTAATCTACTGCACAACGAATTGCAAAACAGTGGCTTTTGGGGCGGGCAGTCTTTACAGCATATTCGTCAAGCTGCAGTAACGGGTAATCAACCCATGCCTGATTGTGTTGCTGCTGATATAGACAGTGGCAGTTTTCCGCAGCCAAATCAGCCTTTTATTAATGTGTATGCTGCTGTTTCGACAGGAGGACGGCAATTAAATTGTTTGAATGATTTATTGCCAGCGACCGAGTTTATTCAAGTAAAGCGTAATATTGGCGAAGCTGTTGCTCCACATTCGCTCCGTAGTAATCGCTTTTATCTGCAAACCGATTGGCAACAAAGTCGTTTTGTGACACAAGACAATGTTGATGACGATGCCAAGTATGTATATCCCTATCAACATGTGGTGTTGTATTTACAGCAGCAACAACAGCAAGGGCAATCTGTACCTGTACTTATGCGGAAACGGCTGGTAAGAACGGCTGCAGGAGTGCCGAGAATGGCTACCGATTCTGTTATTGACGGTGTTGAACGTTTGCATTTTGAGTTTCTAATCGACAGCAATTTAGATGGACGGCCTAATTACACCTTAGCAACACGTGAAATGACGACTGCACATTGGTTACAGCACGATCATCGCATTGTTGCTGTGCAATTTTATGTGTTATTACGCACCATAGAACCGGATTTTCGTTATCGTAATACCCAACAATATCAATTGGGTAGTGTCAATTTTTTTGCCGCCAATGATCATTATCGGCGCTTACTGCTAAGTGGCGCCGTGTATTTTGAGAATGCCGTTTTGGCAGATTTATAAGGAGTAGCGTTACCCCAGCAGGAGGAAAAGCGATGAAAAACCACGGTATGGTTTTACTTACTACGTTAATCATTTTAATGATTATGTTATTGCTCGTAAGTAGTAGTTTATTTATTAGCCAATTAAGTTTGAAGTCGGCGCAAGCAGCACAACAGCAATTACAATTAGATCATCAGGCGCAAGCGCGCCATCTACGAGATGTAAAACAACTTGCTCCCGCAACAATTGGAGAAGGCATTTTAGATTTACCCACATGTCCGGGTGTGTATGCAGCATGGTCAGAGATCCATTTGCAGTGTGAATTGTTATTGCTTGAAACGAGCTTAGAAAGCCAAACAGCGCCGTTAATCACACGCTACCATAGCCTTGTTTTACGGAAACGTGTGCGCTTACCGGAGGGCAGATAATGAAATATTTTCTGTTTATGTTGGTTTTTATTAGCCATTCTAGCGCTGCACTTTGCCCACCGGAGCGCCCTGAACCGGTTCGGGTTACGCTAACACAGCAACAAACATTAACCGAAAGTTGGCTAATGTTTGGGGAAACGGCAGATCATTTTTCACAATTACAATTATGGGAAGGGTATCCTGGTCGATTGCACGCACAACTCGATCTTAAACACGCGGATTTATCCTCTACGTTTCAAGCACAACCCCTTATTGAGGATGCCAATTTAGATGGTATCGCCGATCATTTTTGGATTATGGGTGTAGATGGGCAATTATGGCGTTTAGGTTGGCAAGAGGGGCAGTTTATGCCGCCGCAATTGATGGCTGATTTACGTGATAGTGGACTAAGATTTTTGGCCAGTGCAGGTTTACTTCGCACGCGTTTACCCAGTACTTTAGCACCTTTAGCCTGGCGTCAGGCCGATCAGCAGCTAGCGCTTTTTATTGCTCGTGATAAGGTAACTGGGCATGATAGCTTAGTCATGTTGCGATTCGCGGTAAATCACACAACAGACAACATTACTCAGTTCAGTCAGTTACAAGATAGAACCTTGTTTACGGCTTCTGAGCAAACCAACCCATTAGCCGCTGATGATTGGCGTGCCTTGTTGGCAAATAGAGGCTGGTATGTTCAGTTTCCAGGAAAGGTTAGTGCTACGCCGAATGTGATTGCAGGGGTGATTTATGCGCCCGTTGCGAATACTGTTGATCCTGACGCGTGTGTCACTGAACAGACTGAACAAACGCTATATGCTTTGCACCTTCATACTGCCACACCGATTTATGCAAAGCGAAATCAATCCATACCCTATGTGCCAAACGCTAACCTGACCTTAGCGACAGATCTTAATAATCAGTTGGTACTTGTGCTCAGTGTCGACGATGCAACCATTCCTGTTTTAGACAATTTACTGAAAATAAGTAAAGCCTGCCATGATTGTACTGAACCCCTTAAATTGGATAAATATCCTTTATGGCGACGTTTAGCCACCTATCGAAGTGAATTAGGGGCGTATTGATGCGAATAAAAGGGCTTAGTTTGATAGAATTACTGCTAGTGATAGTACTTATTGGCATAATAAGCAGTATTGTTTATCCCTCCTATCAGCAGTATGTATTACGCAGCTATCGTGCAGAGGCGATCAGTGCTTTACTAGAAATAGCGAACCGACAAGAACAAAGATTGCTTGATGTGGGGGAGTATTCATCGGACTTGACGTTGCTTGGGATCCCAACGGGGCAGAGTGAATCGGGTCGTTATCGTTTTCGTGTTGTCTTATTAAACGATAATCAAGCCTATACACTAGAGATGCGTGCGCAGGGTCCACAGCAACAAGATACTGACTGTTTGCAGTTTACCTTTAATCATCTAGGGCAACGTAATGCGGGGCAGGCTGAGTCTGTTTCTTGCTGGTATTAGCGTTGAAAGTCTTATCTAATCCTATTTTTACGCGAAAAATGGCTTGTTTAAAAACGCGTATAAAATAGCTTATGTTGTACAGCCTCCAAAAGGCTCTGTAACGTATCACACTGGGCAACTTTCTTGGTATTGACTAATGCGATTACGACCGGCTTGATTTAAGACTAAGCGATAATGCCACTGATAAGGTGCTGGGGGGCAATAATAAAATGTGCCGTTTTCTAACGCATCTAAACTGCCATCTCGACGAAATTGCAGTTGTTGGCGGTTGTAGTGTAAGCGATGCGTGCGATGAATTTGAGGAATGGTGCGAAGATGCTGTTGCTGTTGGGTTAGCGGATTAAGAAGCGTAAGATGCACGGGATCGGTTTGCCAATCTCCCAGACAACGATGATTACTCATCGGGCACACTTTTACCGGCAATTGACTGCTGCTCGCTTGGATCCGTGCATAGTGTAAGTGACGGCTAAATTGCTGCATATAACTACTGGCCCGCTGTTTATGCACAAGTTCATTAAGAGGCGGGGTAACAATACCCAGCATAATAACCAGAATCACTATAGTAATTAACAGCTCAAGTAAGGTTAAGCCGCGGGCAAACATAGGCTACACTCCAGAGTGAGATGATACTAAAGTGTAGCCTAGTTGTGTTTTTATGTAAAAAAAATAGTGTTTTTTACGGATTGCGACTTACTTGCTCTGGCTATCGTATATCGTGGGGATTGGCTGCCGTTTATGCTGCGTTTTTTGGTAGATTTGAATTAATCGCGCTGCCACCGCGGTGTCGACAGCTTTACCTTCTAAAAAGTCATCAATTTGCTGATAGGTCAGTCCCAGCGCAGCTTCATCTGCTTTTTGTGGCGCCATACATTCCAAGTCAGCTGTCGGCGTTTTCTCGACCAATACATCTGGCGCACCTAACTGCCGTGCTAAGGCGCGTACCTGACGTTTACTTAAACCGAATAGCGGGGCAAGATCACAGGCGCCATCACCCCATTTGGTATAAAAACCAGTAATGTTTTCGGCTGAATGATCGGTTCCTAGTACTAATCCGCCTTGGAGTGCAGCAATATGATATTGCGCTAGCATGCGAGCGCGTGCTTTAACATTGCCTTTAGCAAAATCGATTTGTGCATCGTGCGGTAAGGTCGCATTTGCATCAGTAAGGCCTATCGCCGTAGCACTGTGAAGCGCATCGGCTGCCGCTTTAATGTTAACTGTCACCGCTTGGCTAGGCTGAATAAACCGTACGGCTAATTGAGCCTCTTCTTCATCTTTTTGCACGCCATAAGGTAAACGAACCGCGATAAAACGATAGGGGTTATCAGATGAGGCGGCATTAAGTTCATCAATGGCTAATTGCGCTAGGCGGCCGCAGGTGGTGGAGTCTACCCCGCCGCTGATACCCAGTACCAGCACCTTTAATCCGGCTTGCGTTAAAGTCTGTTTGATAAAATCGATTCGCCGACGAATTTCAAAATCAACATCTATGTGCGGCAGCACCCGCATTTCTTGAATAATTTGTTGTGCAATACTCATAATAGCCTCATTAACTGAATCGTTGTTGCTGGTGCGAGAACCTGTTTATCTTAACGTATCTGCTGCAAAGAAGATCAACTAATTAGCGCAAACTGCTGAAGCCTCTTAAGGTTTGGGTATATACTATAAACATCTGAGGTAAAAAAACGACGGTCTCTTTATGAAAAAAATTGAAGCAATTATCAAACCTTTTAAGTTAGATGATGTGCGCGAAGCCCTCGCAGACATCAATATTACTGGTATGACAGTGACTGAAGTAAAAGGCTTCGGCCGGCAAAAAGGCCATACGGAATTGTATCGTGGTGCCGAATATATGGTCGATTTTTTACCTAAGGTGAAGCTGGATATTGTTGTACCAGACGAGCAAGTCGAACGTTGTATTGAGGCTATCATGAAAACCGCTCAAACTGGCCGAATTGGTGACGGTAAAATTTTTGTGTTTGACGTTGAGCGTGTGATTCGTATCCGCACAGGCGAAGAGGATGAAGAAGCCATCTAGGATCCGTCTAAAGGTTTATTGAGATGAAAACCCAAGCTTAATCGTTAAACAGCGTAAGCTGGCGTTCAGAAACTCGCTTGCGCTGTTCAATTGGGCGATTACGGCTGGCATGACGTTTTACAATACGTTTCTTTTGTTCGGTCCAGCAGGCTTTATTAGCCGCAAGCCATAGTTTTAGACGTTCTCGCGCTAATTTTATTGCCCGCTCTGCAGTGATAATGGGGGCCGGATAATCGACGCCAAGTAGACAACCATACTGCTGCTGTTGCGCTTTCGTCAGTAACCATGGTTGATGCAGCCAACTGGTGGGAATATGCTGTAATTCGGGGAGCCAGTGTCGAATAAAGCGGCCATCGGGATCTTTTAGCAGGCTTTGCTTCACCGGATTGTACATGCGGTTTGGATTAATCCCTGTGGTGCCGGCTTGCATTTGAATTTGTGGGTAGTGGATCCCTGGTTCATAATCTACAAAACACTGTGCTAAGTGTAAGGCTACAGGCCGCCAATGTAACCAAAGATGATAACTCGCAAACGCCACTAACATTGCCCTGCCTCTAAAATGTAGCCAACCGGTGGTGCGCAAAGCACGCATAGCGGCATCAATTAAAGGATAACCTGTTTCGCCTTTTGCCCACGCTGAAAAAAACTCAGCAGAAAAATCGTTTTCTCGCAAGCCATCAAAGCCGCGATGCATATTTCGCGCTTCAATTTCGGGCTCGTCTTCCAGTTTTTGGATAAAGTGGCAATGCCAGCGTAATCGGCTGTAAAATGCATCCAAACCCAATTGTTGTTTGGTATTCGTTGTGGCTTTTCGATGCTGCCAACTTTCTTGCTGTAATGCGCGCATGCTGAGCATGCCATAGCTTAAATATGGGCTGAGGCGTGAGCAGCTATGTGGCGCTTTTGCGGCATATGAAATACCGCCTCGATACCCTATAACGCGATCCTGCAAAAATGTGTTAAGTGTAGACGAGAGTGCTGCGGCACGTTGCGCGTTACTGCAAGGTACCAAATCCACTTTACGCTCGGGCCAAGGTAAAGGCGCTTGCCAATTAGGATGGCAAATAAAGGGTAACGAAATCGGGGTAGGATATAGAGGGGCGGTTAACCAGGCATCGGCCTGTTTAAACCAATGATCACGATTTGCCAAGGGTCTAAAGACAGCAAATTGCTGATATTGATGCCAGGGAATAGCCCGCTCTTGCCAAAACTTTGCGACAGCGAGATCGCGTTGATAGCTCCACAAATTCCCCGTTTCCTCATGACTGTAAACCGCACTGATCGGAAACTGTTGTAATAAATCGCGAAATACTCGAGTGGCTGCACCATAAAATACTAATAACGGTTGGCCCAACCTTTGGAACTCAACCTGTAGTTCGCTTAGCGCATCGCTAATAAACGCCCAATGCCGTAAGGAGGTATCGGGCTGTTGCCAATAGTCGGGTTCAACAATATAAACCGGTAAGACAGGCATACTCTGCTTAGCTGCATGGTATAACGCGGCATGATCTTTTATTCGCAAATCGCGCTTAAGCCAAAGTAAATGCATAGGCTAGTCGAGTTCGGCCAGCCAATTACGCCAATGTGCAGGTAATGCGGTACCCGCCGCAGGACGATGCGCTTGTTTACCCTGTGCGGTGAGTCCCGGTAACATCTGTTTTACAAATTGCGCCTGTGGATCATACATGATGGCTTGTTTGATGATATTGAATGGCCGTGCTTCACTGTTGCCGTAGCCGGCAATGTAAGCCCAATTGCCCCAATTACTTGCAGGATCATAATCTAGCAAACGTTGTTCAAAATACGCGGCACCGATACGCCAATCAAGCTGTAAATCGTGAATTAAATAGCTTGCAACATTTTGACGGCCGCGGTTACTCATCAATCCGCTTTGATTTAGCAGCAGCATATTAGCATCAATGAAAGGTACACCGGTTTCGCCCTGACACCAACGGCTAAACAGCTTTTGTTGTTTTGGGGTAAGCAGAGGCGGCTGGAAATCAGGATGCCCGTCAATACCGTTCCGGCTAAACCAACGGCTCTGATACTTGCGCATTTGCCATCGAAAAAATTCGCGCCACAATAATTCAAACTTTAACCAGTAGGTTGAATCGTTAGCGCGTACCTGTTGTTCAAACGCTACAATTTGTTGCCATAATGCCCTAACCGATAAACTCCCAAGTGCTAAGGGCGCTGAAAAAAAACTTGCATAATCGGCACCACTAAGCCCATTACGCGTCTCTTTATAGTGCAATATGTGCTGTTGCTGCCAAATGTAATGATTAATCCGTTGCCAGACCGAGGCTTCATCGAAGGAGGGCATGGTGGGGGCGGTGAGTGCATGCTCATCACGGCTGGCCAGCGCCACTAACGTCTGCCAGCGGGAACTGAGTGCGTCAGCCTGACGGGGCGATAACCACTGTTGTGTTGAAAGACGTTGAAACACGGGTTGAGACGCACTTACGTGAAGTAAAGGTTCTAAGGCTTTTCTAAAAGTCGTAAAACGATCCGGCATTCTCTGAACATCGGGGCGTAGACTGGCTCCCAATAAACTGTTTACATCGCTTAGTTCCACTCGCATGTGCTGTTTTAACCGCGAGAACAGTTGGTATTCTTCTGGCGCAGTGGGTTCTGCGGCAACAATGCGATCCGCTTTTAGCTGCTTAGCAAGCTGGCGTAATGATTGACTGCTGTTGCCAAAGCAGAGTACTAAACCGATTTGCTGTTGTGCAAGTTGCTGTTTTAACGCGGTAATGGTGTCAATTTGTGAACGTAAGCGGGATAAGTTTGCACGGTTTAAGCCATATTGTTGGCCAAAGAACTGCTGGCGAGATAATGTTACAACTGCACAGAGTTCACCTTCTGCTTGGGTTAACAGTGGATTGTCTTCTAAGCGTAAACAATGATTAAGTAAAACCAAGGTTCCCATTAAAGTTGCTCCACATGGATTAACAATGCTTGTGCTTTCAGACGCAGCGCCTGTTGTTGTTCAGAACCTTTGCCTTGCCAATTTTTGTAGGCAAGTTGTAACCGCGCATTTTGGCCTAAGGTGGTCGCATTGCGATCTAAAAAATCCCAGTACAAAGCATTAAATGGACATGCTTTGTCGCCAAGGCTCTCTTTAACGTTGTAATGGCAATGTTTACAATAGTTACTCATACGATTTATATAAGCGCCACTGGCTGCATAGGGTTTTGACGCCAAAATGCCGCCATCAGCAAATAATGCCATGCCAAGGGTATTAGGAAGCTCTACCCATTCATAGGCATCGCAATAGACCGCGAGATACCAATCGGTAACCTCCTTGACACTTAATCCTGCAAGCAAGGCAAAATTACCCGTTACCATTAAACGTTGAATGTGATGCGCATAGCTGTATTCTAAGGTTTGGCTGATGGCTTGTTGCATGCAACGCATCTTGGTGTTGCCATGCCAGAAATAGGCCGGTAAAGGACGTTCAGCCTGCAAGAAATTATTATCAACGTACTTGGGCATTTTTAGCCAATATAAGCCTCGAACATATTCGCGCCAACCAATGAGCTGCCGGATAAAGCCTTCAGCGGCATTAAGATTTACGTTGCCTTCTTTCCATGCTGCCTCCACCTTTTGACACATCCAGCGGACGTCTAACAGGCCCGCGTTCAGATACATGGAGCAAATGCTGTGGAATAAAAATGGCTGATCGACCAACATTGCATCTTGATAATCGCCAAATTTGGCAAGTTGATGCTCGACAAAATGTAAAAATGCGCTTCGGGCATTCTTACCCGTAACGGCATACCGGAAATTTTCAACTGAACCTGGATGATCGGAAAAGTGCTCGGCAACTAATTGACAGACTGCCTCTGTAATCTCATCACGCTCAAAGGCCAGCGGGGGAATTTGCGTGATGTCTGGCGGACAAGCTTTACGATTTTCTTTATCAAAATTCCATTGACCACCAACAGGTTGCTGCTGTTGGTCTAGTAATAGGCCAGTGTGGCGGCGCATAAGGCGGTAAAAATACTCCATGCGCAGTTGTTGCCGATCCGTTGCCCATTGCGCAAACATGCTGATAGAACAAATATACCGATCATCTTCAAGTATGCTTACGGGGCGATTAAAGCGGTTATCCCAACTTAGCAACTCTTGCTGTAAGCGGTACTCACCACATTCCGTAACAACAATCTCAGTGATAGGTTTTTGCTGTAACGCATATTCAACAGCATCCGTTATGCTGTTAACAAGGGTTTCGCCATAGGCAAGATAACAGACGTTAAATCCCTGCTGCCGCAGCACAGCGGCAAAATGGCGCATGGCACTAAACAATAAAATAATTTTATGTTTATGATGCTTAACATAGGTGGCTTCACGATTGACTTCAGCCATGAGAATCAGATCATCGGGTTTAGCCTGACGTAAACTTGCTAGGGCAGGGCTAAGTTGATCACCAAGTATGACAATAAGTTTAGACATAAGCATTCATTAACAAAGGTAATGGCGCTAGTACGGTTTAAGCAGCATATTCAGATCAGCTAAAGCATTGCGACTGAACAAAAAGTCAGTATGATAAGTAAGACATGAATTTGAGGTATCACATTATGCAAAAAAGTTATGCTATTTTCGCACTGTCCGCCTTGTGGCTAAGTTGTCAAAGTGTGGCACTGGCCCATCCTAAGCCAACGGATGCGGTAGAAGCCCCTGATGCGTCTACCATGCAACGTGCTAATCAGCAGCAACCTTCATCGCACGATCACGAACACGCTCATGATGAAGCGCATGAGCACGATCATAAACACGATCACGATCATGACGACGATTTTACCCAGCTCGGGGCTCATGTGCATGGTGCGGCTACGCTAACATTGGTGCTTGAGGGAAATGAGTTACAGCTTGCACTGCAATCGGCTGCCTATAATATTGTTGGGTTTGAGCATGCCCCTAAGAGCAGTGAGCAAAAACAAGAAGTCGCTTTAGCGTTAGATAATTTAGCGCAAGGTAACTGGTTTACCTTGAGTACAGAAGCAAATTGTGAAATCCAAACCAGTGATGCAAATACGGATTTAACGGAACCCGGCTATACTGGGCATGGTGATTTTTATGCCAATATTAGTTTATTGTGCCAACGGCCTGCACTGTTGCAGCAACTTGAATTAAGTTTATTTAGCTTAACGCCTGCCTTAGAGAAAGTGGATGTGCAATGGGTATTAAATGGTCAACAAGGTGCAGCATCGACTACGCTGAGTTCTGGTCCCTTGCGTTTTTAATACAAATACCTTCATCTTGTTTTTCTAGAACATAGAAATGAAAAACGGCTGTAATAAACAGCCGTTTCATTTACCACGTATACTCTTCGACTTTGTCTGCTTTCATACTATAAGCCGCGTTAGCTAAATCATGAGAGATACTATCAGTGGTTATAGTGCCGGTGATCCAGAATGGAGAATAGATCATGTCGGCCTTTAAGTTTGATGCGCCGCTCACATAGATAATTTGATTTGGTGGCGGGGGGGGCACATGGATACACGCGCCAAAATACGGAACCAAAAAGAAACTGGTCACGTTTTGATCCGCATCAAACTCCAACGGTACAATAAAGCCAGGTATTCTGATTTTAGTATTGTTGTATTCCGGTTTAACTTTGGCTGATTGTAATATTTGTTGCCACGCTTGCGCCGATGGATCATCGCCATTGTAATTATCATCAAAGGGCGAGGGTTGACTGTAATCGTGCGCAACTTCCGGCATTGCCATTAATGCCTTCAGATCCTCTTCTGGCATTAAATCAGTCCATTCTATGGTTTTAACTTCACTGGCGTGTAAGCTGAGCGCGAAACATGCGGCCAGCACCCCAGAAAACGCAACAGACAACTTATTGAACATTGGAGCTTCGCCTCTTAATTTTGCATAATACCCAAATGAGATATTTACTATCATAGCATGCACAAGGGAGTACCTGTGACCACCAAGCTGAAAATTCCTGCTATTGAACTCAAAGATGTTATTTTTTGGTATAAGCCAAACGGCTGGCAATTGCAGATACCTGCATTAATCTTAGACCATGGCCAACATCTGTTTATTCGTGGTGCCTCGGGAAGCGGTAAAACCACCTTATTAAATTTATTAGCGGGCATAACGCAGCCCAATCAAGGCGAGCTATGGGTGCAGGGGCAGCCATTACACCAGTTACGTGCGGCAAAACGCGATACATTACGTGCCGCCCAAATAGGTGTAGTGTTTCAGCAGCTGAATTTAATTCCTTATTTAAGTGTACTTGATAATGTCTTACTGCGCGCAAGCTTTGCGGGTAACACAGGATCGGGATTACAACAACGCGCAACAGAATTGCTAGGCGCATTAGGTTTAGCGGCGTCGCTATGGCAGCAACCGGCAAGTGCACTCAGTGTGGGCCAGCAACAACGTGTTGCTATTGCACGGGCTTTACTCACTGAGCCCGCGTTATTGATTGCGGATGAACCTACATCGGCCTTAGATGCGGATAATCGCGATGCGTTTATGCGTGTGTTACTTGCTGAGGCCGATAAATGCGGCACCACAGTTATTTTTGTTAGTCACGATCAGCAATTAAAGTCGTATTTTAAGGTTGAGTTACAGATGGCGAATTTAGCGCAAGGAGTCGTGGCATGTTAATGAAATTAGCCAGGCTTAGTTTATGGAATCGTAAAGCAACGGCGTTTATGACGTTGTTGTCATTAACGATAAGTTTGGTCCTACTATTAGGCATTGATCACATTCGTAAAGAAGCGCGCAACAGTTTCACCAATACGGTATCTGGTACCGATCTTATTGTGGGTGCTCGCTCTGGACAGCTGAACTTGTTACTTTATTCTGTATTTCGTATTGGTAATGCGACCGCGAATGTCAGTTGGCAAAGCTACGAACGCATTGCTAAGCATCCGCAGATTGCTTGGACTATTCCGCTCTCACTAGGCGATTCCCATCGTGGTTATCGTGTGTTAGGCACCAACCAAAGCTATTTTGAACATTATCGTTACGCTAACCAGCAATCATTACAGTTTGCACAAGGGGTAGCCTTTTCGCAGGTGTATGACGCAGTGCTTGGCGCGGAGGTCGCTAAGCAATTAGGGTATACCGTGGGGCAAGAAATTACGCTGGCACACGGCATTGGTGCGGTTAGCTTTTCTGAGCATAAAGACAAACCGTTTACGGTTACAGGAATACTGGCGCCAACAGGGACGCCAGTTGATCAAACTGTGCATGTGAGTTTAGAAGGTATTGAGGCCATCCATATTGATTGGCAACAAGGTGCACCGATGCCCGGTCGTCAGGTAAGTGCGACTCAAGCGCTGGAGATGGATTTAACGCCGAAGGCCATTACCGCTTTTATGGTTGGGTTGAATTCGCGTATGGCGACCTTTGTGGTGCAACGCCAAATTAATGAATTCCGTGGTGAGCCGTTATCCGCTATTTTGCCAGGTGTAGCCCTAGCCGAGCTTTGGCAAATGCTTAGTATGGTTGAAAACATGCTCTTGTTAATTACTTTAATGGTCTTAGTCGCAGGATTAGTGGGTATGATGACGACATTGTTAGCCTCAATGCGAGAGCGACAGCGCGAAGTCGCCATTTTGCGTGCAGTAGGGGCTAATCCTTGGTATCTCTTTTGGTTAATCCAGCTAGAAGTACTGTTATTAACTGTGTTATCCATGTTGGCAGCCGCATTATTCTTGGTCGTCAGCTTGTGGGCAATCCAAGATACGCTTGCCGCGCATTATGGACTGTTTATCAGTATTAACCCCTTCAGCATGCAAACCCTGTATTGGGCTGGTGCGATTTTGGTGGCCACTGCCGTGTTAGCGTGTATACCGGCGTTTGCTGCTTATCGGCGTGCGCTGACCGATGGGTTAAGTGTTCGATTGTAATAGAGGACGTGTATGAAACTATTTATGGTTTATCTTGGTGGGTCTGCACCGGGCGCTAATATTGAGCTTCATGATGTGCGTTTTGTGGTAGGTGAAAATATAGTGGATACCTATCCACAACTTCGCGCCCAATGGTTTGGGCAAGTGAAAGGGTTGCACCTCGACAGTTATCTTGTCTTGCAGCATATTGATGGCTATGAAATAAGCTTGGTTACCACCCCCATAAAACAAGATGTTAAATTATATTTTGTGAATTTTGGCGGGTATTACCCGACTAAAATTGCCGAGCAACATGAATTTACAGTATGTGTGGCACGTTCTGCTGCAGAGGCAAAAGCCCAAGCTAAAGCGCGTTTGCTTACGGATGCCCAAAGCCAACACAAAGATGATTTGTTGGCGTTGGATGAGTGTTTATCTATTGATGAAGTGAGTGGTTATTACATTCAGTTACAGCCAAAGGGACACAGTCAGCCATTGATACCTGATTGGTCAGGGTATGAGGTAATTGGTTAAGCGCGGCAGTCTCGTCGCCGCGTAATGTTCGCCACACCCAACTCAGCGTATCGGAGAGTTGTAAATTTCTTGGAAGCCGACGTGCGTTCATGTCGGCTTGTTCTGGCACTACAAAGCTAAACGCATATTGTCGTTGTTGCCCCATTCGCAAATCGGTAATCACCACGTCATCACCTATTCGCTCTAATGCATAAAAACCGTGCGTAAAGGCAGCCAGTGTTTGTACATCTGGGTGTAGCTGAAAGGCGCGATACAGTTCAAGATCGAGTGGGTGTGCCACAAATTCAATCTCTGTTTCTTTCTCTAAAATAGAATAAAATCCTTCGTAATACGCGGTATCCGTCATTACTACAATTCGCCAAAGCAAGGTATTCATGGCGGTAGGTAACACAAGCACCTGATTATAGGATTTATCTGTCAGTTGTTGTTGGACAGTTTGAGTAACATGCTGTTGAGCAGCAATACTCCATAACAGATAACAGCTGGAAAACACCAAACCTGCGGTATTCGCGGCCAGAGAGCGACGTCCTTTTAAGATCACCCAACCCAAGCCAAATAATAATGGCAAGGTATAAAGCGGATCAATAATAAAGAGACTGCCAATCCCAAAGGGATAATCACTAAAAGGCTGCGCCAATTGTGTTCCATATATCGTCATCGTATCCAGTAATGGATGCGTGATTAATACAGCCCAAATCGCCAGTAACCACTGACGATAGTTTGCGAGTTCATTATGAATTTTGCAGACAAAAAAGGCGAGTAAGGGCGAGAGTAGTGATAAGTAAAACAACGAGTGGCTCACGCCACGATGCTCCACCATATTACTCAGATCATCGCCATAATCCACAAACACATCTAAATCAGGCAGCGTACCAGCCAAGGCACCCCAAAGCGCCGCTTTTTTAACCGAACTACGTTTGCCAACTACTGCCACAGCCACAGCAGAGCCAAGGGCAATTTGAGAAAGTGAATCCATGCGTTCAAACTCGCTGTTTTAATTAAATCGAAGAGAGCGTATCGGTCTGCGAAGCATCAAATTGCTGTAATTGTGCCGCTAATACCTTAAAGAGTAATTGATAATCATTACAAAGGGTTTGTAAGCTACGATCAATATCCAGATAATAGGCCGCTCTTTTGCCATTTAGTTCAATTGGCTGACTAATTTGCTCAAATTGAAACCCCACTCGATTTAGCATTCTAGCCAACGCCGGGGCAATGGCTGCATAGGCGTGCTTCAGTTGCATCGCGCGTGCCTCTTCCAAGGCGGCTAAATATAAACCCGCTGAGATGTAACGAAAATGCGCTTGTTGATCAAGATCACTGACAGCGGCCATTTGCGATAACAGTGGGTTCTGTTGGCTTTGCATATTTTTTCGAAAAGGGGCAGCAACCGCAAGCCTAGACAGCTCAAAAATTTGCTCTCGAGCAAATGCTGCGGGATGTAAATCGCTACGAATAAATTGCCCTTGAAAATAGTGTTCAATGGGGAGTTTTTGGTTATCGTTGAAGCATTCGATCATCCGCAGCGTGCCGGCAATGGTATTGCTATTCCGATGCTCTAAAAAACAATGGATTGAATGCTGATCGAAGCTATCGTATTCAATACCTTCGGCTCTAATCGGCTCATAGCCTAATTCTTCACAATATACCCGATGTCTTAAACGATATACTTTGGTACGTTCAGTAGCATTTATAGCCTTTTTAACCTGAAAGTCAGCAGTAAAGCGTTCAATCCAATGATTTGTGGCAACGGGTTCATCATAAACAACATGTTCAGGCGCCGAGAATAAAGCAGAGGCAGCCTGTTGGTTTTGGTACATAGCGTAACCCTGAACACAATTAACGTTAGAAAAATGCAACAGCAATATTCATTGCTGTGAGTATGTTCCCTATGTTAGTGATTACAAACTTCCATATCTGGACTCTACTATGCAGGCTCTTGTGAAAGAGATCAAATAAGAAAAGTGCTTTTTTTAAGCTTTTCAGTAAATTTAGCGCTTAAAATGCTGAAAATTGACAATAAATTAATTAATTACCGATTTTAGAGTGTACGCGACATTTTAATAAGACGTCTTATCGGCGATAGGTTTTGTTCGCTGTTGTCTAAAACAAAAGGCCAGCATGACTGCTGGCCTTTGTTATGTGGTGGAGCTGGCGGGAGTTGAACCCGCGTCCGAAAAACCTACGTCGTCGGTACTACATGCTTATCCAGTCGTTTAGTTAACCCTATGAGCGCCGGCTGGCAGGCTATCGTCGGGCGAGTCCGATTGGTTTTAGCATCTTGGCTCCGGACAAAGCCGCCATGCGATCCTGTTAGGGGTGATCTTCCAGAGTCTCAGCTTACAGGCATGCGTGAGGGGAAGAGCTATCTACTGCCTATTAAGCAGCGATTGCGTAGTTTTCGTCGTTTGCGACTATTAGTTTGCGGCTTTTTTACGAGGCCTACCGCACCTCGGCATGCACCTAAGATTTCGTGAATCCCGTCGAATCCAGAATCAGCCCCGAATTCTGAGGTAAATCACTTACACCTTGAGTGAAATTTTATTGTACTCGGCTATTGATGAAATAGCCAGAGACTTTACACCGTATGCTTAAACAATCAGCGTTTAGAATGCTTCATCATCCGTTCCTTTTCACGGGACCAATCACGATCTTTAATATCATCGCGCTTATCAAAGCTCTTCTTACCTTTTGCAAGGTGAAATTCGAGTTTAACCCAGCAAGCTTTCCAATACATGGCTGTGGCAATTAATGTATAACCATCGCGTTCTTTAGCGCCAATTAATTTATCCAACTCTCGCTTATGTAATAACAATTTGCGACTACGTTCTGGATCGCATACTACATGTGTAGACGCGCTGTTGAGCGGTTGAATTTGTGCACCAAACAAATAGGCTTGGCCATCATTAATCACAACATAAGAATCCGATAGGTTAACTTTGCCCAAACGGATACTTTTAACTTCCCAGCCTTGTAAGCTGATGCCCGCTTCAAACCGATCTTCCAAAAAATATTCGTGGCGAGCTTTGCGGTTAAGCGCAATAGTGCTGTTCTGTTTTTTGTTAGTTTGTTTTTTACTCATAATTCACTTTTATCGCAAGTAAAGTTGCTGCTGTCGCACACGCAATTGTGTCGCGAGGCGTGGCAAGTTTGTTGCTTTGCGTTAATCTGATACAATCTGTAGCTTGATTTAAGGGGAGTGAGTATGCCACAAATTGAGCGCAGTGCCTTGGTTTTTTACAGCGCGCAACAGATGTTTGATCTTGTCAATGCGGTGCCACAGTATCCCGCGTTTTTACCAGGATGTAGTGCCGCTACGATTGTTAGTCAGTCTTCATCAGAGATGGTGGCGAAACTCCATGTTTCCAAGGCTGGTATTGGTCAATCTTTTACAACTCGTAATCTACTAGTGCCTTACGAGCGCATTGATATGCAATTAGTAGAGGGGCCGTTTAAACAATTACGCGGTGGCTGGCAATTTCAGCCATTAAATGCCCAAGCTTGTAAGGTTATTTTGCGATTGGAATTTGAATTTTCTAATCGATTAGTGCAATTTGCTTTTGGTAAGGTTTTTCAAGAGTTAACGGCTGCGATGGTCAATGCATTTACAGAGAGGGCAAAACACGTATATGGTCAATAATAGCGCTGGTGAAGCTGTGAATGAACGTTTCACTGTTGAAGTGGCTTACGCACTTCCAGAGCGACAAGCGCTGCTAACGATTTCTGTGAATGGACCTACTAGCGTAGAGCAAGTGATCCAACAATCGGGTATTTTGCAGCAATTTCCTCAGATTGATTTGGCGGTGCAAAAAGTCGGTATTTGGAGTCGGCCTGTTAAACTCAGTGAGGGAGTAAAAGACGGCGATCGGATAGAAATTTATCGACCATTAATTGCCGATCCCAAAGATTTAAGACGCCGCAGAGCCGAAAAGGCCAAAGAAGAAGGCCGTGCTGATAAAGTCACTGGGGGACGAGTGCATGAAGCAAAAGCCGTTCAAGATGACGCTAATAGCAGTGAGTAAGCCATTAGCTGAAGATTAAGAATGCAGGTGTTGTTCAGCGTTTAGCCGCACTGTTTCAAGGCGGCTAAACGATAATCGTTAGATATCTAACGGTTTGTCAAAGTCAGCACTTTTATCAAAATCACCGCTGATATTCACTAAGCGATCATCTTTAAATTCTACTACTAAGCGTTTTTCAAAATTGTTACCACGTCCGCCCTTTAAGGCATAAAAATAATGCCAAGTATCATTATCAAAAGGGTTAGCTGCAACGGGGTTACCGAGTACAAATACCACTTGTTCTTTTGTCATTGCAATACGCAATTTATCTACATCTTTTTGTTCTAAAAAGTTACCTTGAGGTATGTCAATTCGATATACCCAGCTACTACATGCACTCACTGAGCTAAGTACCGCTACTAAAACTGCAATTTTTACTACTGCTTTCATAGATGCCATCAATGTGTTGTGTCAATACGAAGATAATGAGTCCATCATACCCTATGATGGCTCCTTAGAAAAACCTTGTTTTAGGTTGTGGGCGCACATAAAAGTTCCCGCGCATTAGCTAAGGCGTTCGCGCTGATGTTTTCACCGGCTAATAAGCGCGCTATTTCCTGAATGCGTTCATCGTCGCTTAAGCGGCGCATCCGTGTTTCGGTAGCTTGACCGTCAGTGTATTTCTCAACAAATAATTGTTGATGTCCTTGACTGGCAACTTGCGGTAAGTGTGTCACGCAAATTATTTGCGTGCTTTGTCCAAGCTGACGTAACAAACGGCCTACGCCAGCAGCTACAGGCCCACTTATACCAACATCAACTTCGTCAAAAATAAGTGTTGGAGTGGTTATTTTATCAGCCAAGATGACCTGGATTGCCAAGCTGATCCGTGATAATTCGCCTCCTGACGCGACTTTGCTTAAGGCTTGTAAAGGTTGTCCAGGATTGGTAGAAACATCAAAGCTGATCTGATCTACACCATGCGCGCTGCCTTGTGCTAAGGGCAAAGCGTGTAAATTAATGGCAAAACGGGCATTAGCCATACTTAATTCATGCATGTTTTGCGTAATTAATTGACTTAATTCTAAGGCAGCTTCGGCTCTGGCTTGTGTTAAACTTGCGGCTGCTGCCTCATACACTTTTGCAGCTTGGTTAATAGCGAGTGATAGCGCTGATAATCGTGAATCACTCTGTGTTAATTCTGCCAATTGTTGCGACAGTTGTGCATGCAGATCTGGCAAGGCTTCGTAGCTTGTTTGATGTTTGCGAGATAACGTTAACCACGTGCCTAAACGATCATCTATGTATTGTAAACGTTCAGGATCGAGCTCAACTTTGTCCGCATAGCGGCGTAGTTCACGGCTGGCCTCTTCTGTTTGCATTAGGGCATCGCTGAGCATGTGTTGTACATCGGCCAAGGCAGGATCAAGTTGAACCAATTGCTCGAGTTGCTGGCTTACCACGGATAAAGCCCGGTAAATCGTGTCGTCATCCCCATCATACAATTGTTGCAAACATTGCTGGCTTTGACTTAGCAATGTGTTGCCATGGCTTAAGCGATTGTGTTCGGTTTCTAGCTGTGAAAATTCATCTGCCTGCGGGGCAAATTGATCCAGCTCGGCTACCTGGTATTCCAATAATTGTCGCTGAGCGTCGCGTTGTTGTTGTGTTTGTTTTAATTCAGTAAACTCTTGCTGTAATTGTTGCCAGTAGCGATAGCTCTGTTTGGTTTGTTGCAGTAGAACAGGTTTTGCACTAAACGCATCCAGTAATTGGCGCTGATAATCTGCTTTTTGCAATAATTGATGAGCATGTTGCCCGTGAATAGCCAATAAATATTGGCCTAATGTTTTGAGTTGTTGCGCTGGGACTTGCACGCCATTAATGTATCCTCTTGAGCGGCCCTCTGCACTCACTACTCGGCGCACAATACATTCGTTACCCATAAAGAGATCTTGCTGTTGCAGCCATTCTTTAGCGGTGTTTAAGTGTGAAATATCAAAGGTGGCTACAACATCTGCTTTATCAGCTCCAGGTCGGACTACTGTGGCTTCTGCACGCTCGCCAAAACACAAAGAGAGCGCATCAATTGCAATTGATTTACCTGCACCCGTTTCTCCGGTAATGGTAGACATGCCAGCCGCCCAGTCAATTTCCAGCGCCCGTACAATAGCAAAGTTACTGATATGAAGATGAGAGAGCATAAATCCACCTCGGATACTGTTTATAGATACAGTGTAAATTTATACAGTAATTGTGGATTTTGCAAGCGCTTCGCAGAGAAATTTTGTTAGTACAATTTACTGCCCCAGCCTAATTTATTCCGCAATACATGATAGTAACTATAGCCAGGTGGATGTACCAGTCGTAAAGGGTTAGGATGTTTTCTAATATAAATATCGTCGCCAGGCATGACGGCTAAAATAACATGGCTATCGCAACTAATTTGTAAGTGAGCATCGTTAGTATCGGCAACTTTTAAGCGAATTTCGCTGTTACCCGACACGACAAGCGGCCGGCTACTCAGGGTGTGGGGAAACATGGGGACTAAGCTCATCGCATCTAAATCGGGTGTTAGAATTGGACCACCACCCGATAGTGAATACGCAGTTGATCCTGTAGGGGTACTAATGATTAAGCCATCTGAGCGTTGGCTGTATACAAATTCATCATTAATATAGGCTTCAAATTCTATCATGTGTGCGACTTTATCAGCATGTAATACCGCTTCGTTTACAGCGCTGTTACTACTTTTTATGCTGCCATGGCGATGAACCGAAATCTCCAATAAATTGCGTTTTTCTGTCACAAAATTGCCCATCAACACCTCTTTTAATGGATGTTGAAAGTTTTCAGGGGCTAAATCGGTTAAAAACCCCAAATTACCACGATTCACGCCTAAAACCGCGACATCAAAACCCGCTAAGACCCGAGCGGCACCGAGCATGTTACCATCACCGCCAACAACAATAGCGAGATCACACAGTTTACCTAGCTCAACTAAATCCACAATTTCAGCATGAGTTAATTGTAAATTTTGTGCCACACGTTCTTCTACATATACACTCAGCCCCAGTTGGGTTAAAAAATTATAGAGGCTGGCGAGAGTTTGATTGGCGCCGCTATGATGTGGCTTTCCAATTAAGCCAATTTTGGCAAATGCATAACTCATAGTAAAAATCTTCCTTTTTTCTTACTGCTCAGTATAGGGCAGCTTGGCTAACTATAAAACGCCTACTTGAATTAATTGGAAAAAGCCCCACTTCCTTTAAGACTTTCGTTGCGGATTATACCCATGGTAGTGGCATTAAGTAGGGCAGAACTTATTTTAAAATTGATTGTTGAGCAATATTTACTCGACGGTCAGCCCGTCTCGTCAAAATTGCTGGCAGAGCATGATGCCTTAGCGGTCAGTTCTGCCACGGTGAGAAATACTATGGTGCAATTAGAGCAGCAGGGGTATATACGTTCTCCACACACGTCTGCAGGGCGCATTCCTACAACATTAGGCATTCGTTTATTTATCGATAAGATGCTTAAACTACAGCCGCTGAGTGAAGCATGGCGGCGTGAATTAACCACGAAACTGGTACCGCAATTACCGGTTTCTATTTTATGCCAGCAAGCAGGGCAGTTATTAGCCAACCTCACCGGTTGTGTGGCAATTGTAAGTGCACCTAAAGCTGCTGGCCGTGAAGTTCGCCAAATTGATTTAGTGCGTTTAGCCAGCGATCGCTTGTTATTGGTTGTGATTGATGAAGATGGCGATATTTTACATCGTGTGTTGCATTGTGAACAAAGCATTGATTCAGCCACCTTGAGCAAAGTGTTATGTTTACTGAATGCCGCGCTTTCCGGTGGGCAGTGGCAAGATGGCATTGTGCGGTTGGGGAATATAATTCGTAGTGAAAGTGGTTTAACCCAGCTAGTAATCCAAAAAGTGTTGGGGCAATTGAGTCTTGACGAATTTGTGCAGCATCAGCCGCTAATCTATGGGCAGCATCAATTATTACTCAGTCCTGATTATCAGCAGAATGCTTCGTTACAACAAGTGGTGCAGATGCTAGAGCAGCCATCAGGTTTAATACAGTTACTACAAGCTGTTACGCAAGACAATCAAGCCAAGCTAATTTTAGGGAAGGAATCTGGCTTTATTGAGTTATCCAAGTTGAGCATCATCGCGCAAAGTTATCAAACGGCTCCTCATCGATTTATCGCGTTGCTTGGACCGCGACGTATGAACTACGCACAGCTAATCCCTTTAGTCGAATCCTGTGCCGCGCAGTTAAATTTAAACTTGAATCGGCAAAATTGATCCCCATAATACCCCTACATTAATTGGAGTATTGTAACAATGACTGAGCAAAATAAGCCTTCTGAGCCTGTAGAAGAACTACATCAAGCCACCAGTGATGCCCATGCCGATACGGTAGAGTTATCCTCTGAGCAAAGCATTATTGCGAAATTAGAAGCTGAGTTGGCGAAAAGCCAAAGCCAGCTTGCCGACCAGCATGAATTAATGCTGCGCATTAAAGCTGATGCAGAAAATGCCCGTCGTCGCGCTAACCAAGACGTTGAAAAAGCCCATAAATTTGCTCTAGAAAAATTTGCCGGTGATTTATTACCCGTTGTCGACAATCTTGAGCGAGCGTTATCTTTCATCAATCGTGAAGATGAAGCCTTTAAAGGCATTATCGAAGGTGTTGAGCTAACGATGAAAAGCTTTTTAGATACGGTGGCAAAATACGGCGTAGTACAAATCGATCCAGCTGGTCAGCCGTTTAACCCAGAACAGCATCAAGCCATGAGCATTCAGCCCTCTGCCGATGTTGCACCTAATACGGTTACCTTTGTTATGCAAAAAGGCTACGAGCTAAATGGCCGCTTATTGCGCCCAGCCATGGTTGGTGTATCAAAAGCGCCTGAGTAACGATATTGTTGTTCGTGTGATTTTTCCAAAAACCGGCGCCAGATTGCCGGTTTTTGCGTTTATAGCAAGTGCGACGGTTTGATAATGCAAAAATGTTAAACGATGAAGTTACAAAATTCTAAAAAGCACTACACCTTAGGGTATTAGCTTCATTGCATTACCTGAAAAGGTAAAGGCGTAAAGAGAAAAACGCTGTTACTGTTTGCCTGGTTAACATTATGATTTATTGATTTTACAACAAATCCCGATAAACATACTTGGCTAACGGATGCTGTTGCCCTTGTAAATCACGTACAAACAGCTGGGCAATTTTGCTGGCGCCTTGCAAGGTAAGGTGCGTGTTGTCTATTTTTCCCTCTGGATATTTTGCATACAAACCGGCCGGCACTTGGATAAAATAGGGTTGGCTGCCAGCCAGTCCTTGCTGTTCAATAAAGTCACAGCTGTGTTGCTGTAAGTCAAAAAATGCGACCTGCTCTTTAGCAGCAACGTGCGCGGCGGCTTGAGCATAATCCGCTAAATCGCGCGTTAACTGCCCTTGGGCACTAAAATTGCGCCGA
>Ga0209812_10000912_pt1 | contig 23159 bp, 11 predicted proteins | sample JI71714BDNA_FD_187502 | JGI IMG/M metagenome (GOLD analysis project Ga0209812, IMG submission 187502) | Wastewater effluent complex algal communities from Wisconsin, to seasonally profile nutrient transformation and Carbon sequestration -... | ecosystem: Engineered > WWTP > Effluent > Algae...
GGGGCGGCTTAACGTTGATGTAGGCGTTTGAAGAAGAGCGCTAGCACATTGGGTACCGCAAGCTCGGCCTTGGCGGCGGATGGTAATTGGGCGCTGGGCTTGGGATGGATGTGGCGCGGTGGGCTGGGACGGAGAGAACTCTGGCGCTTCGCTGGCTTCGACCATACCACGGCGGCCACGGGACCGTCCTTCACCTTGATGGTATCCGCGGGTGTCGCCGGAGTCTCCGGATCACCATCAATTGGTGTCTTCGGGGCGTTCAGATCCTCCAAGCCACGGCTGGTCATGGTCCAGGTGCGGCCCAGCATTTCGCTGTCGTAGGTGTTCGTCACGTTGTCGATGTCGTAGATCACATGCTTGCTGCCCGGCCGCAGGTAGATGTTCTTTCCCACAGGCACTTCCAAGGTGAAGTGGACATCCTGGCCCCGGAACTTATCGCTCGTGGCGTAGCTGATCACGGGGGATACGTTCAGCACATCCTCGTGCTGGGAGTAGGCGAACTGGATGTTCGCAGCGCGGTTGAGGGCGGTCTTTGCCGTAGCTCCACGCGCCTCTCGTTCCACTTTCAAATGGAACAGGCTATCCGCACTTCGCTCGATGTCCAACCGAGCCCAACCGCCCTGTACGTAGCCATTCTCCACGTGCAGGCCTTCCAGATCGATGTCCAGGTCCCCATCGTTGTAGTCGATGCTCCACTCCCCATCGGCGTTCTTCGGCTCCATGGAATCCAGGTAGAGTGTTCCGCTCGCGGGCTGGATCAGTTCGATCTCGGTCAACGTGCTGTTGCCACGCTTGAAGTCGCGACCAATGTCCATGGCGCCCCACAGGGCCGGAATGAAGGCCAGGCACCAAACGGAGACCAAGGTGAAGCCGAGCCATTTTGGTGCACGGGTATCAAGTAGTAAGCGGAATCCGGATAGGAAGAGGCCGATGATGGGCACGACCATGAGCGTAAAAACCCCGATACAGAACCAAAGCGCATGGCTGCGGCTCGTGAAGAGGATCTCGCCCAGATCCAAGAGTCCGAGGTCTTCGTTGCTCCACGTGGCGTGCCAGAGCGATACCGAACCGCCGATCAGTCCGGTCACTAGTCCGAGCAATAGGCTGAAGGCGAACACGATCAGGGCGATGCCGACCAATTTCAAGATGACCTCGGCAGCACGGCTCCTTCGGTTCGCCGCACCACTCTGCCAGTCGCGGCCCAAGGAACTGGCCTCGTTCGCCAGCCGTTCACCGCCTTGCTTCAATTTCTCGGCACCTTCTTCCACCACGCGTTTGATGTTATCCACCGTAACGGGCTCTCCGCGCATCTGGAGCCTATCGGTCGCCGTTTCGGCACGCGGAACCAGGATCCAGAGGAGGATGTAAATGGGGATGAGCACACCTACGCTGGCCAGTACCAGGGCTATGGCAGCGATGCGCAACCAGAGCGGATCCACACCGATGTAAGCGCCCAGTCCACCCAGGATACCGCCCAGCCATTTGTCCTCCGAGTCGCGGAAGAACCTGCGTTTACCGGAAGCCGTGGCGGTGAAGGTTTCGGCACTTGGACCAGCACGCTCGCTGCGGCTCTCCTCATCCACGAAATCCTCGGGCTGGCCCATGATGCCCACTACGTGCTCCACATCGGCCGCGCTTACGACCTGTCGACGCCCATCGAGCCGCTCATGTAGGAGTTCGGCCACGCGTGCTTCGATGTCGGCCATGATGTCGTCGCGGCCTGCCGTGCCGGCGAAGCGGCCCCGGATGTTACCGAGGTAGCGGTTGAGGGCCTCGAAGGCGTCCTCCTCGATGTGGAACACCGTACCGCTGATGTTGGCTGTGAGGGTCTTTTTCATCGTTGTGCGTTCTTCCGGGTGGTCTTCTTAACGGCTTGGCTCAACTCGTCCCAGGTCTGGTCGAGTTCGTTCAGGAATTTGTCGCCCACGGTGGTGAGCTTGTAGTACTTGCGCGGCGGGCCCGATCGCGATTCCTCCCACCGGTAGGTGAGCAGCCCCGCGTCCTTGAGCCGGGTGAGCAAGGGGTAGAGGGTGCCCTCCACCACGATCAGCTTCGCGTCCTTCAGCTTGCTGATGATGTCCGAGGGATACAGCTCACCCTGCGCCAGTATGCTGAGTATGCAATACTCCAGCACGCCTTTGCGCATCTGTGCCTTGGTGTTCTCCACGTTCATGCTTCGGTCGTCCTCCGTGCCGGACGCTGGCGTTTGTCCTTACTCATAGTTCTTGACGACACAAAGATATGGGCATGGGTTGGTACTTTGCAAGACATAGTACCTTTTGTTGATGAACGGTTCCTTTGGGAGGATGGATGGCGATCGGCAGCCTACGGATGTATCCCTTCCGTTACCTTTCCCGCTCAAACGACCGAACATGCGCCGCCACCTATGGAAGATCATCCTTGCCCTGCTACTGGTGCTGGGTGTGTTCGGCTACTTCCGGTACTTCTGGGTCTTCGGCACCGGAGCGAAATCGGGTGAGTTGAACTACGTGGTCCACAAAGGCTACTTGTTCAAGACCTATGAAGGGAAGATGATCCAGACCGGTGTTCGAACACAGGGGGGCTCGCTTCAAGGTTTGGAATTCCTGTTCTCCGTTGAAGATGAGGCTGTAGCCCAGCAACTGATGACCCATAGCGGAAATCAGTTCAACCTGCACTACAAGGAATATAAGGGCGCGCTGCCTTGGCGTGGCAACACCAAGTTCGTGGTGGACAGCATCATTTCCATGGAGGACGTCCACCGTTGATGCCACGCAGCAAGAATGTCTTCCCGTAGGACCAAAAAATACGTTTCCCTAGGCCTGATGGGCGACCTGCGCCATGGCCTGCGGGAACTCACCAGCAAGACCTCTCCGGAACACAAGGCCGGGGTGCTGTTCTTCATTGTGCTGGGAGCCGTGCTGAAAGGGCTGCTCCTCAACAGGCCGGTCTCCATCGGCGAGGCGAACGCCTACGTGGATTTCGCTACCAAGTCCGTGGGGACCATCATTTCGGACTATTCGTTCCCCACCAACCACATCTTCCAAACGCTGCTCATGAAGTTGAGCACGACTTTGTTCGGGGTGGGGGTGGTGCAGATACGCCTTCCCGACTATATCGCCGGGGTGCTGGCCTTGCCGCTCTTCTATGTCTTCGTCAGGGCCATGTTCAACCGGCACATCGCCATCCTGGCCTTGGTCATCGTGGCCTGCTCCGGGCCGCTGGTCAGTGTAGGTGCCATGGCGGTGGGCTTCGGCGTGTGTTGGTTCTTCTTCACGCTTAGCCTCCTGCTCGGCCGCTACTTCATCAAGAGCAACGACATGAAGAGCGTCATGTTCATCGCATTGGCCAATGCGTTCGGCTTGTGGACCATGCCATCCTACGCTTATGCGGCCCTGGCCATTTTCATCTGGCTGCTTATCGCGTTGATCATGGCCTATACCAACAGCTTGCGCGAACGGTTGATCAGGCTCGTTTTCGCCTTCATCGTTTTCATCCTGGTGGCATTGGTCCTTTACGCACCCATCCTGAACGAGCAAGGCTTTGATCAACTGACCAACCACCACAGCCATCCCCGCCTGGATTGGAAGGTGTTCGACCTGCGGCATACCGACATGTCCTTCAACCTGTGGGCCTTGGGCGTGGATGCCACCTCGGGATGGATAACCGCGTTCGGCCTGATCGGTCTGGTCTACGCGGCCTTCGTCTCCTCCAAACTCCGCGCGCTGCTCTTTTCGCTCTTCCTCGCCGGGGTCATCCTGTGCCTCCTCATGCGCCGCATGGAGCCTCCCGGCGTGTGGTGCTACACCTTCTACATCTTCCACCTCAGTTCGGCCATCGCCGTCTTCTACCTGCTGAAGTTCTTGCAGGAAAAAGTGTTCCCGAACTGGGGTAAACGGTCGCGAACCCTGGTGGCCTCGCTGATCTTGGCCGTGCTCTTCGGGTGGACCGGTCTTGACTACGCTTGGTCGCGCACCGGTGGTGCCCCCGAGGCGGAAGTGGTGGTGACCATGATCGGGGAGCGGCTTCGTCCGGGAGACAAGTTCTATGTGCAACATCCGTGGGATGCTCCGATCGAGTTCCTGCTCCTTGCCGAAGGGGCCGATACCTCCGTGCTGGATGGACCGGTGGCGCCTGGCGGCAAGCTGATGGTGGCGGTCTCCAAACGCCCCGAACAGACGGTAGAGGCTGTCCTACGCAGCCACGGACAGGATCCTTCGCGCTGGAACGACCTGCAAATGGTGCAGGAATGGTCCGGATTGAAGATCTTCGCGGCCCCGTAGCGGCGATCTTCGCCGTAGCGCAGCAACGAACGAGCACGCACGGGCCGATTTTCATCGGCCCTAATCCGAACGAAAATGGCCGAAGAAGGACGTCAGATCATATTCAACATGGTGAAGGTGGGGAAGACCCTGCCTTCCGGAAAGAAGATCCTCAACGATATCTACTTGGGCTTCTACTACGGAGCCAAGATCGGTATCCTCGGTCTCAACGGTAGCGGTAAGTCCACGCTCATGCGCATCATCGCGGGCAAGGACAAGAGTTTCGATGGCGATGTACACCTGAGCCCCGGGTACTCCATCGGGCATCTGGAGCAAGAGCCCGAACTGGACGAGACCAAGACCGTGATCGACATCGTGCGTGAAGGCGTGCAGCCCATCATGGACCTGTTGAAGGAGTACGAGGACGTGAACAACAAGTTCGCCGACGAGGAGATCCTGAACGATCCGGATAAGATGGACAAGCTGATCGCGCGCCAGGGTGTGTTGCAGGACAAGATCGAAGCCGCCGATGCATGGAACATCGACCAGAAGCTGAACATCGCCATGGACGCGCTCCGTTGCCCTGAGCCCGATCAGAAGATCAGCGTGCTCTCCGGCGGTGAGCGCCGTCGTGTGGCCCTGTGCCGCCTGCTGCTGCAAGCGCCGGACATCCTGCTCCTTGACGAACCGACCAACCACTTGGATGCCGAAAGCGTGGCTTGGTTGGAGCACCACCTCGCCGAGTACAAAGGCACCGTCATCGCCATCACCCACGATCGTTACTTCCTCGACAACGTGGCCGGCTGGATCCTAGAACTGGATCGCGGTGAAGGCATCCCGTACAAAGGCAACTACACCAACTGGCTGGAGCAGAAGACCGCCCGCCTCGCGCAGGAAGAGAAGAGCGAGAGCAAACGCCAGCGCGTACTGAAGCAGGAATTGGAGTGGGTGCGCAGCAACGCGAAAGCGCGTCGCACGAAGAGCAAAGCACGTCTCGAGAACTACGAGAAGATGCAGAGCGAAACGGTGAAGGAGAAGGAAGCGAAGTTGGAGATCTTCATCCCCAACGGCCAGCGCCTGGGCGACAAGGTGATCGAGTTCAACGGCGTTACCAAGGCCTTCGGTGATCGTGTGCTCTTCGAGGACATCAGCTTCACGCTTCCACCTGCTGGCATCGTCGGCATCATCGGCCCCAACGGTGCGGGTAAGACCACCATGTTCCGCATGATCATGGGCGAGGAGAAGGCCGATTCAGGCACCGTGAAGCTCGGTGAAACGGTGCAGCTCGCCTACGTGGACCAGAGCCACAAGGACCTGCTGCCCGAGAAGACCGTGTACCAGGTGCTGAGCAACGACCAGGAGAATATGAGCATCGGCGGTACGCTGGTGAACAGCCGCGCCTACCTCGCGCGTTTCAACTTCACCGGACCCGACCAGAACAAGAAAGTGGGCGTTCTCTCCGGTGGTGAGCGCAACCGCCTGCACCTGGCCATGACGCTGAAGAACGGCAGCAACGTGCTGCTGCTTGACGAACCGACCAACGACCTGGACGTGAACACGCTCCGTGCGCTGGAAGAAGGCATCGAGAACTACAGCGGCTGCGCGGTCATCATCAGCCACGATCGTTGGTTCCTGGATCGCGTGTGTACGCACATCCTCGCTTTCGAGGGCGATAGCAAGGTGTATTGGTTCGAAGGCGGCTTCAGCGATTACGAGGAGAACTACAAGAAACGTGTGGGCGATATCGTGCCGCAACGCTTGAAGTACAAGAAGCTGGTGCGGGGGTGATCCTTCGCATATTTCAGAACGAGGAAGCCCGGTGATAAGCCGGGCTTCTCATTTCAAGTATCGTCGTCGGAAAAGCAAAGCCCCCCTCCATGAACAGGAGAGGGGCCATCGCTCCGTTGGAGCGTCCCTAACGAGCCAACGGTATGGGTGAGGGTTGATGTTCCTTCAAGGCACCTGTTCCACCCGGATGTTGGTGGGGACAATGCCGCCTATGTTCTGCAGGATGATGTCGCGATCGTTCGCGGTGCCTGTGTACTTCACGGTGCCATCCATGTTCACGTCGCTGGTGTGGTAACCGGTGGTCGTGTTGGTGGGTACAGCGCCTCCAATACTTTGTAGAATGGGATCACGGTCGTTCATCGCGCCGGTGTATTTCACCGTTCCATCACCGGTCACATCACCGGCCCAGAGCCCTTGTTTGGCGGGTGTTCCACCAAGAAGCGCACAAGCATCGGAACCATAGGTGCTGGAACCAGGGAGCGTGAAGTCCAATGTCGTGTTGCTTGTGGTCATCAACACCGGCGTGCGCGTCATCACGCCGTGGTGGTTGCGGTGGCGGATCACGATATGATAGGTGCTGGGAGCCTGCGGGAAGAAGACAGGACTTGTTCCGTCGGTACCCACGACATCCCCATCCCGTTGAACGAGCGCTACCTGTGTGCCAACGATCATCGTTGGATCATCACCCCTGCGCAATTCCACGAGAGCCCAATCCACACAGGCGTCGTTCCCGATGTGGGACAACGTGGCGGGTGATGTATTCGCCCCGCTATTGTCCGGTAAGTATCCCAGGGCGGTGTAAGGCTCTACAATGGGAAGCAGACCAGCGAGGCGAAGATCGTCTCGCATCAGGCCGCTGATCGCGTCATACGCACCTTGCAGCATCACCTTCGCGCGCAATGGCAGTGCAGGAGAGCTCACTTCCACAGTGCGCGTGGTGATGCTGGAGCAGTTGCCCGTGGTGGCCGTCAGGCTCACCTCGAAGCTGCCGCCGATGGTGTAGGAATGCGTGGGTGTTTGTTCGTTGCTGGTGTTGCCATCGCCGAAGTCCCAGGTGTAGCTGATGCCGTCTTCGCTTGTGTTGTCGAACACGATCGGGGTATTCACTTCTACCGCGGTGGGCGCTGTGAAGGCGGCCTCAGGTACTACTGTTCGTAGCCGGAAGCGCGGCGCATCAGGGTCGGCATCGGCATGCAGGCTGAAGTCGTAGCTGAGCGCGCCATTGAGCGGTGTGATGATGCCGGTGACAAGATCCTCAAGCGCTATGCAGGAGAAGCCCGGCTCACCTACTTCGGTCACGTCGATCGTGTAGGTGCCCGTGACGCCCGCGTTCACCGTCACCGGAACGTTCATACCATTCGCGTGCGGGCCGTAGGCGTTGATGGCCATGGCTTTGCTGTTGGTGCTCAGCGTGGCGACCTGTGGAGCCTGTGGAAGAGCGAAGACGTACTTCAGCACATCATCATCGTCCTGATCGGGTACGCCGGTGTGGAATACCACGAAGGTCTCATCGCTGTAGGTGTTCAGGGCGCTGCGGATCTTCAGTCGCACCATGGGGTTCGCCACCACTTCGTCTCCACCGAAGATGCCGCCGCCGTTGTCGTTGATCTTGTCGCTCTCTTCAACGGTGGTTGTCACATTCGGTCCAAATGCCTTCAGATAGAATCCCTGGCTGCTTTGGATTGTGTTGGTGGCGCCGTTGGTGCCGAAGCCCATGCTCAAGTCATACACCGAGCTGTTGCCGTTGGCGGGGTTGTAGAAGGTCACGTAGTCCTCAACGTCGGTACCGCGCGCGACCCGATCGAAGGCGATGGCACTGGGCACGGGATTGCTGACGAGATTCCAGCCGTCCACCGTAGGATTGCCGGTATTGGTGTAAGTGATAGGCAGTGTGATGGGAGCGGTGGCGACGTGCGGCGTGCCGTTGAACACATCAACCACGAATGCCGCCGTGCCACCGAGGTTGTCGCCGCACCACGCAGCGAAGCCTTGGCCGCGGACCAGTGGTTGCGAAGTGCTGCTTACACCAACGAGCCCATCGGTGGGGCCGGAGCCAACATTGGTCTCATCGACCCATCGGATGCTGGGCCACAGAATGCCACTACCCGGCGGACTGGAGAAACCGGGGCTATGGGATCCCGGGAAACCGGCGGTGTAGAAATCATCGCGCCAACTCAACACCGTCTGGCTACCGATCGCACTGCCGAGCAAACGCCAGTTGGTGGCCCCGCCTGGGATGTAGCGCTCCACCTTGAGGTTGCCCGTGTAGCTCGCTACCGGTGGTACAGGACCTAGACGACCGGTGGTGGCTGCGAAGCTGCGAAGTGTGAAGGCTGCTGTCGATGCATTGAAGTTGCCTTCGTTGAGTTGCAACGTGCCTCGTATGTCCACCTCGCCGCTGGCCGTGGTGCCTTGCGGAGTGGTCACATGCAGGTCCCACAAATTGGGTTTGCTCACCGCGGTGAAGACCACCGGCTTGTTGCCCACGAGTGCCATCACGCTGTTGTCGCTGCCGTACAGCACACCGATGAAGGTGGCGTTGCGCCCGTGGATGTTGAAGAAGCTGCCCGGCGCGAGTTGCAAGCTGCCGCTGCCTTCCACCAGTACATCGCGCAGTACCACCGTAGCGGTGTTCGTTACCACATGACCCGCTTGCACCACCATGCTCGCGCGCGGAATGAAGTTGGCCGGACCAGCAGGACCCGTGGGCGTGCGGCTCCAGATGGGGTCGCTCACGTTGCCCGTGGCGCGACTGTAGTAGATCAGCTTGCCCGTGGGCTGCTGATAACCCTGCGTCATCGCACCATTGCTGGTTGCCGCCGTACCGATGATCGGTTCACCCACCGACCAGCTGATGGTGTTGTTGGGTAGAACGGATGTGCCGCCATCGGTGCCGATCAGTACTTGCGCCTGTAGCCCGGTAGCCAGCACCAGCAGTGCGAGCGCGATCACGCTGCGGAGAGCGCTCCGATGAGTTCGTGTGTTCATGATACCGTGTGTTCGGTTGATCACGATCACTTACGGCCCTGTGCCTCCAACACGCTCTGCAACTGCTGCATCAGCGCGGTGTTCGCATCCAACTGCGTGCGCAAGGTGTTGAGCGTCGTGTTCTGATCGCTGATGGTGGCCTGCTGCTGCTGCACCAAGGCATTCAACTCCTTGATTGCTTCCACCAGAACAGGCGTCAGCCGACCATAGTCCACGGACTTGTAGCCTTGCGCATCGGTGAGCACTACTTCGGGGAAGAGCGCTTCGATGTCCTGCGCGATGAAGCCCAGTTGGCGTTCCGCAGGGAACTCCTTCTCCGGGAATTCCTCCGTGCGCCAGTTGTAGTAGAGACCTTGCAGCAGGCCCACCTTGGCCAGCGAACCGCTCAGCGCCGTGAAATCCGTCTTGTAGCGCCGGTCCGAACACGCCCCGATGGTGCCGGTGTAGCAGATGTTGCCCGTAACGGAGAGGCGCTGTGCGGGCGTGGTGGTGCCGATGCCCACATTGCCGCCAGCAGCTTGCAGCGCCAGATGGGTTCCACTGGTATTCTCCACCACCGTTGCGTTATTGGCGCCTTTGTACACCAGCAGGTTGGCCCCGCTCATTTCGGCCTTGAATGCAGGAGCTGAATTGGAGGAGCTGGGTGCGAGCACCTCCAGGCGTGCCCCTGGTCCTGTGGTCCCGATGCCCACGTTGCCATTGGTCGCCACCGTCATCTGGGCCGCGCTGTTGTTGGTGAAGAGATGAAGTGCATGGTTGCTCTTGGTGCCCAGCCATCCACCACCGCTGCTTCCACCCACGAACGAACCCAGGGTGATCGTGCCATCGGTGTGCGTGAGACCATAGTTGCTGGTAGCTGTGCGTACAGTGAGCTTATCGGTGGCGGTCGTTGTACCGATGCCCACGCTGCCTTCGATGATGGCTCCGTTCGTGGGGGCGGCTGATGTGCCGGCGTAAGTGGCACCTACGGCTAGGCCTCCTTCCACATCCAACTTGCTGGCGGGTGTGGTGGTGCCGATGCCCACGTTGCCTTCAATGATGACTCCGTTCGTGGGTGCGGCCGTGGTGCCGGAGTAGGTGGCCCCTACGGCCATTCCTCCTTCCACATCCAACTTGCTGGCGGGATCGGAGGTGCCGATGCCCACGTTGCCCAGGTTGGTATTGGCGAGATGGTCCCCTTGGAAAGCCCATGCGCTGGGCTGCGAGGTGATCTCACCTGTGCCGGGGTCCATAGTGATCGTGTTCGGGCAGAAGAGGTTGAACACCTGCATTGTGCTGCTCGCGTTCGCGACAAAGGCATGGGTGCCTGCCACAGCCACGAAATTGGGAACGGCTCCAGTGGCGATGGTGGCACTGAGGATGGGCGCTGCGGGGTTACTGATATTGAACGCCATCAGGTTATTACTGCCGTTGTTCACCACAAAGGCGTAGCTGCCCGAAACGGCTACGGATCGGGGGTTGTTCCCAGTGGCAACGGTGGCGCTCAAGCTGGGCGCGGCCGGAGCGCTGATGTTGAACACCATCATATTGTTGCTCGCGTAGTTCACCACATAGGCATAGATGCCCGCCACGGCTACTGACCAAGGGGTATCGCCGGTGGCGATGGTGGCACTGAGGCTGGGTGCTGCCGGGTTGCTGATGTTGAACACCTTCATGGTGTTGCCGCCGAAGCCGCCAGTCACCACGTATGCGTAACTGCCAGAAACGACTACGGACAAGGGTCCTCCTGCACCAGTGGCGACGGTGGCACTAAGGCTGGGCGCGGCCGGGTTGCTGATGTCGAAGACCATGAGATTGCTGCTGTTGTAGTTCACTACATAGGCGTAGCTGCCCGAAACGGTCACGCAACGGGGGCTGGACCCTGTGGCAATGGTGGCGCTCAAGCTGGGTGCAGCCGGGTTGCTGACATCGAACACCATCATGTTGTTGCTGGTTAGATTCACCACATAGGCGTAGCTGCCCGAAACGGCTACGGAATAGGGGGCGGATCCGGTGCCTATGGTGGCACTGAGGCTAGGTGCTGCCGGGTTGCTGATGTTGTACACTCTCATGTTGGAGCTACCGATGTTCACCACGTATGCGTAGTTGCCCGCCACGGCTAGCGCATTTGGCGTTGGTCCGGCAGCGATGGTGGCTACGTTGTTGAAACAAATGGCTTCCGCACCCGGCACGTTCCCGCTCCCGAAGATGCTCTCCGCGCTCAGGCTCTGCCAACTGGCCGTGCCATTGGCATCACTGGTGAGGATCTTCGCTGCGCCTTGCGAGCCGTCGGCGATGCGCACATTGCCCGCCACATGGAGCTTGGCGGAAGGCGCCGTGGTGCCGATGCCCACATTGCCCAGCGTGTCTTCGTACAAGAACGCATCGCTGAGCACGGTGCCGCTCGTGTCGAATTTGGCCAGGTGGTTCAAAGTGCCGTTGGCGTTCACCGCCGGGCCTACCGGTCCTTGCGGGCCTACTGGGCCTTGCGCGCCCACCGTCATGCCTGCATTGATCACGCTGGCATCGCTCAGCGTTACATAGAGCGAATCGTTGGTGATCGCCGCGTTGGTCACCGATACGCCTTGCGGGCCTGCCACGCCTTGTGGTCCTGTGGGGCCCATGGCACCGGTATCTCCCTGTGGACCTGCAGGACCTATCGGGCCTTGCGGACCAAGTGGCCCTGTCGGGCCTTGTGCGCCAATGGGGCCTTGATCACCTACCTCGCCCGCGATGGCCACGAACCATAGGTTGTATGTACCAGTGCCCATGGTCCTGTCCACCAGTACTGTGAAGCTACTCCCTCCGCCGCTGGTGATGACCCCTTCCATCCAAATCCCCGAACCGCCGTTGACGCGCACACGTGAGCCTGTGATATAGGCGGTGTTCTGGTTCAGCGGGAAAAACTTGTAACCAGTGCCGATGGTCTGAGAGGTGCCGGAGAATGCTTGGTAGCCCAGGCCCGCGGCTCCCGTTGCTCCATTGTACCCATTCGTACCGGTGATGGCGATGGTCCATGGGTTATATATACCCGAGCCGAACGATCCCTGTAGCGATACCGACATGGACGTTCCGCTGGGGGTGTAGGCAGTGACAGTGCCGAACATGTAGTGTGTTGTGGGGCTGCCGATCCTGCTGATCCTTACGTTATCGCCCACTTGATAAGCCAGACCTGTCTGCGTCGTGAACGTGATGGTGCCAGTGAATTGAAGTGGCATAGACGTATTGGATGTTGCGTAGTAGCCCGGCCCTGTGGCCCCTTGCGGCCCTGTTGCACCGGTTGCGCCCGTTGCTCCTGTTGGTCCCACCGCTCCTTGCGGCCCCGTAGCGCCCACCGGCCCTTGCGGTCCTGTTGCTCCCGTGGGCCCCTGCGCACCCACGGTACCTGTGAGCGGCTCCGAGGTGATCTCACCGGTCGTAGGGTCCATGGTGATCATGTTCGGGCAATAGAGGTTGAACACTTGCAGGTTGCTGCTGCCATTGTTCACCACATAGGCATGGCCGCCCGCAACGGTTATGGCATAGGGGGCCGCACCTGTAGCGAGGGTGGCGGTTAGGCTAGGAGCAGCCGGATCGCTGATGTTGAATGCCATCATGGTGTTGCTGCTGCTGTTCACTACATAGGCGTAGTTGCCCGCTATAGCTACGGAGAGAGGCACCGATCCAACTGCGATGCTGCTGGTTTGAACGGGTGCCGCCGGATCGCTGATGTTGTACACCACCATCTCGTTCGGGCTGCTGGTAACCACATAGGAGTAGTTCCCCATCACAGCCACAGCGTTCGGCGATCCACTAGGAACAACACTGGCGATCTGGCTGGGTGCAGTTGGGTTGCTGATGTCGAACACCCTCAACGCGACGTTGTTGGTTACATAGGCGTAACTACCTGCAATGGCCAGGGAACGTGGTTGAGTTCCGGCGGCGATGGTGGCAATAAGGCTGGGTGCGGCTGGGTTGCTGATGTCGAACACCATCATGTTGCTGCTTCCCTGGTTCAACACGTAGGCATAGTTGCCAGCCACTGCCACGGCGCGTGGAGCGGTCCCGGTCGCGATGGTGGCGATCAGGCTGGGCGCAGCCGGGTTGCTGATGTCGAACACCATCATGTTGTTGCTGCCATAGTTCACCACATAAGCGTGGTTACCCGCCACCGCAATGCCACGCGGGCTTGTCCCGGCGGCGATGGTAGCGATCACGCTGGGTGCTGATGGGTTGCTGATGTTGAACACCCGCATCGTGTTGACCAAGCCGCTCACCGCATACGCGTAGCTGCCGGAGACTGCCACGAAATAGGGCCCCGATTGCATAGGCGCGGTTGCCAAACTGCTCAGGCAAAGAGCTTCGACACCCGGCACATTCCCATTCCCGAAAATACTCTCCGCGCTCAGGTTCTGCCAGCTCGCGTTACCATCGGCATCGCTGGTGAGGAGTTTGGATGTGGCTTGATTGCCGTCCTGGTACTTGATACCGCCCACTACGTGCAGCGTAGTGTCCGGTGCCGTGGTGCCGATGCCCACGCGTTTGCCATCGTTGTGCAGGGTATCGCCGCTCAGCACCCACCCCGGTGTACCGGCCAGGCCGGAGAGGTCCACGCCGTTGCCACCGGTGATGTAGAGCGTGTCGTTGCTGAGCGTGAGCGTTTGCGGTACGCTGGTGGTGCTGCTGTCGCTCGTGAGCGCATGCATGGCGAAGGGCACGGCTTTGAAGGGCCCGCCGCTGAGGAAGGTATAGTTGGTGCCGCCGGTCACATCCACCGCCACGCTGTAGGTGATGGGCAGGCCGCTGGCCCACTCCACATCCGCGAACGTGGGAATGGCCGAGCCGCCCACCGGCGTGCCCTGCCCGATGGTGAGGGTGATAAGGCCGTAGGCATCGGTGGTGGCGCTGTGCGTTTCCACGTAGGTGTCCGTGGGGCCTACCTGGATGGTGACCTGAACACCAACGGCCTGGCTGGGCACGGGGTCGCCCACGTTGTCGCGTACCACGGCCTGGTAGCTGAAGCCACTGAAGTTCTGCGCGATGCCATGCACCCCAAGGAGCAAGGCGAAGGCGAGCAGCAACGAACGGAAGGAATGCGTAGAGAGCATGGTGGTCGGTTAGGGTGAGGCAAAGCAGCCTCACCAGCGCGCGCCCATCAATCGTTCAAACCAATGACCTTGGCGCGTCGGCATCATTGGATTCAATGATGTGCGCCTCCCATTCCGCTTGCGCGGCGTATGTTGCCAGAACGTATGGGCTTTCTCTCCCAGCTCCATCCACAACGCATGCGTGGACTAGTGCATGCGCTCCTTGTTGGCGCGCTGTTGTGCGGCGGTTTTGCCCATGCCCAACTGGATACCGTCGAGATCCACCTCGATGCCATCACCGTGCAGGATGGCCTGCCCATGGGTTATGTAATGGCCGTGGCGCAGGACAGCACGGGCTACCTCTGGCTCGGCACGAACGATGGATTGGCGCGCTACGATGGATACGAATTCACCGTGTTCCGCCACGATGCGATGGACAGCAGTAGCATCGGCGCGAACCGCATCAACAGTTTGTTGGTGGATCGTGAAGGCTACCTATGGATCGGATTTTCGCCCTTCGGTCTGGACCGTTACGATCCGCGCACCGGTCGCTTCGCGCATGCGCGGGCGAATAGCCTGGACGCTAATGTTCTTTCCGTGCCGTTGGCTCATCTCTGCCAAGATGCGCTTGGGAGGATCTGGATGACCGCCACGGTCCCGTATGCGTGGTCCGCATTCGTGGTGGATCCTGCATTGTCTGGCCCGCTGGTCGTGAAGGATCCATGCGATCTGCAACAGTCAGTGCGTCCTTTGCACAACGCCACCACGATCATCGGCCCCGGCGGCGATCCGTGGTTCACCAGCCCGGATACCATTCGCTGCGCACATTACGCAAGCGATGGCTCGGTCCAGTTGACCGATCACCGGCACAACATCTCTGGGCGCATGGGCGATGGGATCCGGCAGTCCCCGAACCTGCTGGCCGATCCCATGAGCGGCGCCATGCTGGTGGTAGAGCCCGGTTCCCTTACGCGGATGAGCGCAGGCAAGGCCGTTCCAGTGGATACGATCCACTTGCCTGTAGCCTATCACAAGAAATCCGAACTGCTCGATCGGCGCGGTCGGATATGGGCGGACCGTGTCACGGAATTCGATGCGCGGATAGACGTGGCTTCCGGGAGAACGGAGGTGATGAAGACCTTCGTGGAGGGCGCCGCCGGAAAGCGCAACCCGATCGACGGGATCGCTCCGGTCTTCGAGGACCGGTCCGGCAACATCTGGTTCGCTTCCGCAGGCTATGGCCTGTTCTGGTCGAACACGCGGAACGAACGTTTCAAGCGGGTGGGTGGGGGAGAACTGCTCGGTCTCTATGCCGGCGATCTGAACGGGACCACGGTGCTGAGCAATGTCGACAGGGGACCGGTCTTTCGTTACAAGGCCCCAACGATCCAGCCGATCGAACGATCGCGGTTCGCCGCGGGATCGGGACGCACGGAACATGGTGCCGTAGATGATCAAGGCCGATTGTGGGTCGGAGAGGGGGTTCCCGGCTCGCGGGCGATCAAGACCGTGGTGGTGGATGGCGGTGGCCGCACATACATCCCGGCGCTGGCGAACGATCGCGCGCGCGACTTCTTTCCGGGGAAGGGCAATACGATCTGGATCGTTTCGTGCGCGGATGATGATCGGGTCACCAGCCTCGTCCATGTGGACGCCAGTACCGGTAGCATCCTTCGGCGCTACACCCCACCCATCGCCATGGGAAGAGGGATCAACCACACGATCATCAGCATGTCACACCACCCCGATGGCAGCATCTGGATGGGCACGGTGGCCGGTCTGCACCACCTGGATCCGAAGACCGGTGTGTGGAAGGTGTACCAGCACGATGAGAACGATCCAGGTTCGTTGCCGCACAACATCGTACTGAGCACCTGCCTGGACCCGGACGATCCGCAACATCTGCTTTGGGTGGGCACCAATGGCGGAGGCCTCGCGCGCTTAGACCTCCGCACACGACAGTTCAAGCGATACACCACCAAGGACGGGCTGCCGAACGAGGTGATCTACGGCATCCTCCCCGATGCGCGCAACAACCTGTGGATCGGCACCAACCAGGGACTTGTCCGATCCGACCCGCGTTCGGGTGCGATGACCACCTATACAACAGAGCACGGCTTACCCAGCAACGAGTTCAACTCGTTCAGCTACGCGAAGACCGATAAGGGCGAACTCTGGTTCGAGGGCATGGGCGGCGCCTTCCACTTCAACCCCGAGGACTTCTATGATACCATCCCTGCATCGCCCACAGTGATCACCGGTCTGAAGCTCGTGGGCAAGACCGTCGCCGTAGTGGGCCTCGGCAACGCCACCGGTGAAGGCTACGAACTCCCTGCGCCCATCGAGTACGTGCGCAGAATCACATTACCGTACAGCGAGCGCATGATCACATTCTCCTTCGCGTGCATGGACCACACGGCACCGCTGAAGAACACGTTCCGGTACATGCTCGAGCACTTCAGCGCCGACTGGGTTGAGGTGGGCACGCAGCATGAGGCCACCTTCACGAACCTGGATCCAGGCACCTACACCTTCCGCGTGCAGGGGCGGAACAGCGCGGGTGTGTGGGATGAGCGTGGCGCGACCATGGAGGTCATCATCACGCCGCCGTGGTGGGGCACTTGGTGGTTCCGGATCTGCGCCGCGTTCTTGATCACGGGTGGGGTCGTCGCCTTTTACCGATACCGTCTTGCTCAGGCCGTGAAAGTGGTGCGCGTGCGCGAACGCATCGCTCGTGATCTACATGATGAGATCGGCTCCACACTCAGCAGCGTATCGCTCTTCAGCAGCGTGGCGCAGAAGAAGGCGGCAGGTAAAGCTCCTGAAGCGAGCGAGCTGCTAGGCCGCATCACCGACAGTACCACGCAAGTGTTGGAGGCCATGAACGATATCGTGTGGGCCGTGAACGCGGACAACGATGACATGGCCAGCGTCATCAAACGCATGCATGCCTTCGCCGTGAACGTGACCGAGGCGCGTGGTTGCAAGCTTCATCTCCACGCCGATGAGGAACTCAAGAGCGTGCGACTGGAGATGACGCAGCGCAAGAACCTCTACCTCATCTTCAAGGAAGCGGTGAACAACGCCATGAAGTACGCTGGTTGCACGAACCTGCATGTGGAACTGCGACGCGACAAGTCAGCCCTTGTACTGCGTGTGGTGGATGATGGGATCGGCTTCGACTTGAACAACGGGAACGGGAGCATTGGCGGCGGCAACGGTCTGGGCAACATGCGCAACCGTGCGGCGGAGATCCCAGGCGCGCTCACCATCAGCAGCGCAATGGGCCAGGGTACTACCGTGGAATTGCGCTTCATGCCGGGAGTGACCACCCTCGGCCCTGTGCTTCCAGAACGCTCCACAACTGGCGCATGACCGTGACGGGCCGATCGTCATTGGTTCCATTGATGCGCGGGCTGCGTTCGCACTGTGTGGCGTACGTTGCAGGAACGTATGGACCGCTTCTCTTCCAGCTCAATCCCCACGGCATGCGTCAGCTAGCATGCGGGCTGATCATTGGCGCGCTGTTGAGTAGCAGTAGCGCCCATGCGCAGTTGGATACCGTAAGGCTCGACCTGGCCGCCATTACCGTGGAGGACGGCCTGCCCCAGGGCTATGTGCAGGCCATGGCGCAGGATAGCACGGGCTACCTCTGGTTCGGGACCAAGGATGGGCTGGCACGCTATGATGGATACTCCTTCACGGTGTTCCGGCACAATGAGCAGGACACCAACAGCATTGGCGGTGACCACATCAGCAGCTTGCTGGTGGATAGCGAAGGATACCTGTGGGTGGGCCTCGCACCCTTCGGGCTGGACCGTTATGATCCCCGGACTGGGCGCTTCGCACATGTACGCATCGAAGCTGGTGAGGAGGAGCATTCATCCCGGCTCCAGTCACACCTTGGTTCAGATGGCCACGGCCGGATCTGGTTCGCCATCCATTCGGGCTTGGGCCGGTTGGTGCACGTTGTACAGCCGGCGTCACCGGGTGCGCTGGTCGCCCGAGACCCGCGCACCTTGCACCCACCGGTACTCCCTCTGCATGATGCCCTGATCTTCATGGGCCCGAACGGTGATCCATGGATCGCCAATGCGGATACGATCCGGTGTGTCCATCTTTCTACGGATGGTCCCGATCGGGTCATTGATCATCCGCACCAGATCCCCTGGCGCGCTGAGGACGGGGTACGCGAGCCTCCGCAAATGGTCGTTGGCCCGATCAGTGGGCAAATGCTCGTGAGCGAACCCGGCTTCATCACACGGCGCACCTACGATCGCGATGCACCGGTCGACACGATCCACCTGGAACGGACGGATTTCCAGCAGTTCGAGTTGTTGGATAGCCGCGGTCGGATCTGGGGCGGACCCAAACTCCGTCTGGATCAACGCCTGGATCTGGTGAACCACCGGGTCCAGGTGATCACGCTCCATGGGGCCTTCCCTGAGAGCATCAAGCGGACCAACGGCATTCAGCCAACGTTCGAGGACCGTGCAGGCAACCTATGGTTCAACACCGCAGGTTACGGGGTCTTCCACACGAACCTCCGCCGTGAGCGTTTCAAGCCGGTGGGGCAGGATGCTGTTCATGGTATTTATCCAGCCAACATGACCGGCTCCATCCTGATGGGCTACATGAAGTATGGTCCGAGGATCCGCTATGGCAGGCCGGGGAATTTCGTGCAGGCCAGCTTGCCTGTTCACGGAGAGCCGCCGCATATGGAACGGGCCGTGGTGGATGAACAAGGCAGGATCTGGCTCGGGGAGGCCATACGTGGTACGCGCCAGATACGGGCGGCCATACTTGACGAGCAGGGTTTGTCCTATGTCACCACGATGGCGAACGACCGCGTCCGCGATATGTTCCCGGGACCGGACAACACGATCTGGATGGTATCCGAGCCTCTGGACGAAGTCGCCACGTACCTCACGCATCTCGATGCGCGCACCGGTAGCATCATCCGACGCTACACACCACCCATCTCCTTCGGCACGGGTGAGTACCTCGCCATCTCTTCGTTCACCCACCACCCCGATGGCACCGTATGGATGGGGACGGTCGCTGGCCTGCACCACCTGGATCCGAAGACGGGCGTGTGGAAGGTTTACAAACATGATGAGCACGATCCGCATTCGTTGCCACTCGATATGGTCTTCAGCACCTGCCTTGATCCGACCGACCCGCAGCATGTGCTCTGGGTGGGCACCAACGGCGGAGGCCTCGCGCGGTTCGATCTGCGCACGCAGCGTTCCAAGACCTGGACTACACGGGAAGGTCTGCCGAACGACGTGATCTACAGCATCCTGAGCGACGAACGCGGCAACCTGTGGATCGGCACCAACCAGGGACTCGTCCAGTTCGACCCCAGCACGGGAAAGATGAAGACCTACACCAAGGAGGATGGCCTGCCGAGCAACGAATTCAACCGCTACAGCTACGCGAAGACCGAGAAGGGTGAACTCTGGTTCGAGGGCATGGGCGGCGCCTTCCACTTCAACCCCGAGGACTTCTATGAGACGATCTCTGCATCACCCACGGTGATCACGGGTATGAAACTCGTTGGTAAGGCCGTCGCCGTAGCGGGCCTCGGCAACGCCACCGGTGAAGGCTACGAACTCCCTGCGCCCATCGAATACGTGCGCAGTATCACCTTGCCGTACAGCGAGCGCATGATCACCTTCACCTTCGCCTGCATGGACCACACCGCGCCGCTGAAGAACACCTTCCGGTACATGCTCGAGAACTTCAGCACCGATTGGGTGGAGGTTGGCACCCAGCACGAGGCCACCTTCACCAACCTTAATCCCGGCACCTACACCTTCCGTGTGCAGGGGCGGAACAGCGCAGGGGTGTGGGACGAGGGCGGCGCGATGATGGAGGTCATCATCACGCCGCCGTGGTGGGGCACTTGGTGGTTCCGGATCTGCGCCGCGTTCTTGTTCACGGGTGGGGTCGTCGCCTTTTACCGATACCGTCTTGCTCAGGCCGTGAAAGTGGTGCGTGTGCGCGAACGCATAGCCCGCGACCTGCACGACGAGATCGGGTCCACACTCAGCAGCGTATCGCTCTTCAGCAGCGTGGCGCAGAAGAAGGCCGCAGGCAAGGCACCCGAAGCCAGTGAACTGCTGGGTCGCATCACCGACAGCACCACGCAAGTGCTGGAGGCCATGAACGATATCGTGTGGGCCGTAAACGCCGACAACGACGACATGGCGAGCGTGATCAAACGCATGCACGCCTTCGCCGTGAGCGTGACCGAAGCGCGCGGCTGCAAATTGAACCTGCACGCCGATGAGGAACTGAAGAGCGTGCGACTGGAGATGACCCAGCGCAAGAACCTCTACCTCATCTTCAAGGAAGCGGTGAGCAACGCCATGAAGTACTCGGGTTGTGCGAACCTGCGCGTGGAGTTGATGCGTGACAAGTCGGCCATCGTGCTGTGCATAGCCGATGATGGGAGTGGCTTTGAGTTACGCAACGGGAGTGGTAGCGTGGGCGGCGGCAACGGTCTGGGCAACATGCGTAACCGCGCGGCCGAGATACCGGGAACGCTCACCATCACCAGCGCACCTGGAATGGGCACCACCCTGGAACTGCGCTTCGTGCCCGGTGAGGGTAAAAGTTCATTGGAACCAATGACGCCGGGCGCTGGACAAGCGCGATAAGTTTGCCCCATGGAATTGCGTGTGGCCATCTTCGATGACAACGCCAAGCGGCGAGAAGGCCTTCAACTGCTCATCGACTCCACGGAGCACATGAGTTTCGTGGGTAGTTGGCCCGATTGCCGCGATGTGGTGCGCCACATCACCGAGACCACACCCGATGTGGTGCTCATGGACATCGACATGCCGCATGTGGATGGTATCGCAGGCGTGGCCCTCATCCGCAAGCAGTTCAAGGACGTGAAGATCCTGATGCAAACGGTGTTCGAGGACAACGAGAAGATCTTCGACGCCATCCTCGCCGGTGCCAACGGTTATCTCCTGAAGCAGACCGCACCCACCAAGCTCATCGACGGCATCATCGAGGTGGCACAAGGTGGCGCGCCGATGACACCGATCGTAGCCGCCAAGGTGCTGAAGCTCTTTGCGCAGCGCGGAAGCGGTTCATCTAAGACCACGGAATTCAACCTCACCGACCGCGAAGTGGAGATCCTTCGCTATTTGGTTGATGGCTTCAGCTACAAGATGATCGCCGAGAAGTGCGCGGTCTCCTACGCCACGGTAAACACGCACGTGAGCCACATCTACCAGAAGCTCCAGGTGAAGAGCGTGGCCAGTGCCGTGAGCCTGGCGTTGCGCGAGGGCTTGGTCTGAGGCGCCCTCGAATAGGATCGCCCCAGCGGCGAGTTCTTCCGCAAGCTCACCGTCTACGTTTTCAAGTCTGCGCACCTTTCTTGCGAAACCGCGCCGCAGCCGCTGTGGGGTGGCCTACATGAATGCCTACACGGACCTGGTCGACATCTAACGAACGGATCGGCTTCTTCCTCTGGCTGTACGACCCTCAGTTCTACGGCGAGGAACAGAGCCTTGATCCGTGTCATCCGTACGCCCCAAGAGGTGGGGGCGTTGATGGCCGATCAGTACGAAGGTGGTATCCGCATCACGATCACTTGGCACCCGTATCAGCTATGCCAATGGGTGAGGGTAGGAAGAAACGATCCTCCGTTGTGGAGTACAACACGGCCTCCCCATCATTCAGCAAGTAGATGTCGCCTTGGACGTTGAACGCCGTCTCGAGCGGCATTGTCCAACCCGCTGGAAATCCCTCCCACGATGTGAAGCGATCACGCTCGGTGTAGGCCTCCTCAACAAAGTCGTACACGAGGTACTCGTCATCCTTGAAGAAGATGACCTCCTCCTCGCTCCAACGCACCGCGGCATCCAGCGAACCGCCCCATTCCTCAGGAAGCCCGGGCCATTCGAGACGTTCTGCCGAAACGCCGCCTGTGAGCACGTCAAAGGTCCTGTAATAGCTACCGCTGAAGATCAGCATGGTCGAGTCCGACCAGCTGATCGCAGCATTGATCGGCTCGATCTTCCCGAGGTCGTACCAGGTGAGGCTCACACGCTCTGAAGTCGATAGATCATAGGCTGCCATTGCGGAGCCGGAGAAGAAGAGAACGGAGTTCGTCATCGGCGCATAGGCGGAGGCGTCGATGTACTGCGCATCCTTGGCATCAATGAGGAAGATCTGCGCAACGGAACTGCTGGCCAGTAGCGTGCTGAGCATGAGAAGCACACCGGATCTCGCTAAGGTGTTCATCGGATATGAATGGTTCGTTCTCATCGTTCGCGCTCGGTTACAGTTTGTTCTTCGCTCCCGCATCCTTCAACGGTCTGGTGATCGCTTTTTTGCCGGGCGCGGCCTTCAGCACGGTTTCGCCTTTGGCATTCAGTGCATTCACGTCCGCGCCAGCTTGGATCAGCACCTCCACCACGGCACCTGCGTTATCGGCGTTCTTCCTGCTGTCCATCACAGCGATGTGGAGCGGTGGATCCCCGCTGCCGGAGTTCTTGTTCACGTCAGCGCCAGCCTTGACCAACAAGGTCGCCATCATCGGGTCCGTATGGTCCTTGATCGAGAGGTGGAGGAGGCCGTAGCCGGCTCCATCATCCCACCACGTTGCCGCGCTCGCTCCCGCGTTCACCAGCACCTGTGCCGTGGCCACATGGTTCTTTCGCACACAGGTGACGAGGTATTCGGTCGCGGATATATCTACGCCTTTCTCGTTCAACAGAGCTACCACTTTGTCGGCATTGGCCTCAATGGCGGGTTCCAGCGCAGTGCGCGGACTGCCGCCGGCGTCGATCAGCAGGCGCGTGAGTGTCGCATTGTTGTGCACTGCGGAGGCCGACATGTACATGTCCTTTCCGCCATCGGCTCCATGTTTAAGAAGCGATGCTACCACTTCCGTTCGACCCTTGTTCACGGCTGGTGGCATGCCGTCATTCGCATTGGCGCCAGCGGCCAGCAGAAGGTCCACGATGGGCGTATTTCCCAGTTCACTTGCCTTGGAGATGTATTGAGGCGGCCTGCCATCGGCTCTATGCTCCAGCATCATCTGCACGATAGTCGGATCTTCCAGTTCAATGGA
>Ga0209812_10000914_pt1 | contig 23142 bp, 20 predicted proteins | sample JI71714BDNA_FD_187502 | JGI IMG/M metagenome (GOLD analysis project Ga0209812, IMG submission 187502) | Wastewater effluent complex algal communities from Wisconsin, to seasonally profile nutrient transformation and Carbon sequestration -... | ecosystem: Engineered > WWTP > Effluent > Algae...
GCCGTAACCAAATTCTGCTGCATGATCCAGCATTTGCCGTAACGAAATTAAAGCCATGATATCCTCTCAATGGTGTAGGGTCTGTCAGTAATCGCCTGCACCCAGCCCTGGCCTGGCTCGTTGGCCATGGTTCTCAGTTCGGGCACAGATAGTGTCGTTGTTATATTTCATTTTAATGGCATTCATATGACATATGACAACATCGTCGGTCATTTATCTGCCAAGTATTCAATCTAAGCGAGCTGCAAAGATTCAAACGGTGCAGCGTTGCACCAAGATGCCAGTGCTACACTTAGACTTTGTGAAGAAGCTAAAGCCACCAAGCACAACAAAGCACACTGATGACTTCGCTTCTCCAGTTGATTTATATCGTTATGCTTGCGCTGCACGTTGCTGAAGAATCTCCACCGCAGGCAAGGTTTTTCCTTCTAAAAATTCTAAGAAAGCACCGCCTCCCGTAGAAATATAGGAAATTTTATCGGCCACACCGTACTTGTCGATCGCCGCTAACGTATCGCCACCACCGGCAATCGAGAACGCTTGGCTGTTGGCAATAGCGTGTGCAATAGCCTCTGTACCCGCCGCAAATTGGTCAAATTCAAAGACACCCACAGGGCCGTTCCACACGATAGTACCGGCGTTTTGCAGAATTTCAATTAACGCCTGTGTGCTATCTGGACCTATGTCAAAAATCATATCGTCGTTAGCAATATCAGCCACAGCCTTGGTACTGGCAACCGCATCTTCACTAAAAGCCAAGCCGGTCACGACATCGGTTGGTACTGGGATAAAACCACCACGAGCACTGGCCTGCGCCATCAAGCGTTTGGCTTCAGGAATGAGATCAGTTTCAACCAACGACTTGCCTACCGTAAAACCGTTGGCTGCAATAAAGGTGTTGGCGATCCCGCCGCCAACCACTAGCTGGTCCACAATGCCGGATAACGACTCTAAAACGGTTAACTTTGTCGACACTTTAGAACCACCGACAATAGCAACAAGCGGTCGTTTTGGATTTTGCAACGCCGCTGCTAATGCATCAAGCTCAGCCGCTAATAATGGGCCAGCACAAGCGATAGGCGCAAATTTTGCCACACCATGCGTGGTGGCTTGTGCACGATGTGCAGTGCCAAAAGCATCCATCACAAAAACGTCACAAAGTGCAGCTAAACGACGTGATAAGGTTTCATCGTTTTTACCTTCGCCTTTATTGAAGCGGACGTTTTCAAACACCACCACTTCACCCACTGCAACGTCAATGCCATCCAAGTAATCGGCGGCTAAACGCACGGGGGCGGAAAGTGCCTGTTGCAGGTAATTCACCACAGGTTGCATGGAATATTCAGCGTCATAAACGCCTTCTTCTGGCCGACCTAAATGTGAACACACCATCACCTTGGCGCCTTTGGCCAGCGCTAACTCAATGGTTGGAATGGCTGCTTTGAGCCGCGCATCTGAGCTGACGACGCCGTTTTTAATCGGCACATTCAAATCTTCGCGGATCAACACGCGTTTGCCAGTTAAATCCAAATCAGCCATCTTGATCACAGACATGTAAAACTCCTTCTAAGGGTGAATAGAACCACAGCGCATCATAGCCGCCGCTGTGTCGAGCATACGATTAGCAAATCCCCATTCGTTGTCGCACCAGACAAGACATTTCACTAAGCGCTTATGACTGACACGCGTTTGCGAACCGTCCACGATGCACGAGTGCGGATCATGATTAAAATCAACGGAAACCAGCGGTTCTTCGGTGTAGTCGAGAATGCCGGTTAGCCTTGTTCTGGCCATTTGAAGCTGTTTATTTATCTGAGCGACGCTAACGTCTTGCAACAAAGTGACACTCAAATCCATCGCCGTCACGTTCACCGTCGGGACACGTACGGCAATCGCTTCAAAACGCCCCGCCAAGTGCGGCATGATGCGCTCGATCCCGCGCGCTAACTTGGTATCCACCGGAATGATTGACTGACTGGCGGCACGGGTCCGACGCAGATCAGGATGATAAGCATCAATCACTTGTTGATCATGCATGGAGGCATGAATGGTGGTGATAGTGCCACTTTCCACACTAAAGGCTTTATCCAGCACATCCAAGACCGGCACAATACAGTTGGTGGTACAAGAACCCGCCGACACCACTTGCATGGACGGCAACAGCTGATGTTCGTTGACACCAAAAATGACAGTTGCATCAATATCTTGCCCTGCAGGGTGGGAAAACAACACTTTTTTCGCCCCCGCGGCAAGGTGGCGCATGGCATCGGCACGACTCGAAAACACGCCCGTGCATTCCAGCACCACATCCACCTGCAAATCATGCCAAGGTAAGGACGCGGGATCATGTTGGTGAAATAAAGCGATAGATTGGTTAGCCACCGTTAAGTAGGCAGCGTTGTTTGGTGTGGCCGCATGCAATTGCACAGATTCGGCAAACCGACCATGGGAACTATCGTATTTAAGCAAATGTGCCATACCCTCTGCACTGGCAAGCTCATTGATCGCCACGATAGTAAAACGTGAACTAAGTCCACGCTCAAAAATAGCACGAACTACATTACGGCCAATCCGGCCAAATCCGTTAATCGCGATCCGTATTGTCATGCCTTACTCTTTAGATACCACAAAGGGGCTGTTGCCCCTACTGGCGGCGATTGAACACCGTCTTAGCGCTTATTGCGACAATTTATCGCGTGAACGGCAATAAAATAACCCTGGTGAGTTTGTCCTATTGCCGATCTGTTGCCGCCTAGACTTAGCGCGACGCCGTCAACAACTCACGGGCTGCGGCAATCACATTGGCGGTGGTAATGCCGAAGTATTCAAACAACTGTTCAGCTGGTGCAGATTCACCAAAGCTGGTCATACCAATGATTTTGCCATCCAAGCCCACATATTTATACCAGCTATCAACGATGCCCGCTTCCACAGCCACGCGTTTGGTAACGCTTGATGGCAATACCGCTTGGCGATATGCCGCATCTTGTGCTTCAAACACATCGGTTGACGGCATAGAAACCACGCGCACCGCATGACCATCCGCCGTCAGCGCTTTAGCCGCTTGCACCGCCAGCTCTACCTCTGAACCGGTGGCGATGATAATTAAATCTGGCATTGAAACGCTATCCAAAAGCACGTAACCACCGCGACGAATCGCGGCCACTTGCTCTGGTGTGCGCGACTGTTGAACCAGATTTTGCCGGGTAAAAATCAAGGTACTTGGACCATCGGTCCGTTCAATCGCGGCTTGCCACGCCACCGCGGATTCAACCTGATCACAAGGACGCCAGTTCATAAGATTTGGTGTCACCCGCAGCGCCGCCAATTGCTCAACCGGTTGGTGCGTGGGTCCATCTTCACCTAGACCAATAGAATCGTGCGTGTAGACAAAAATTGCACGTTGTTTCATAAGCGCAGCCATACGCACTGCGTTACGGGCATATTCCATAAACATTAAGAAGGTCGCGCCGTAAGGGATAAAACCACCATGCAACGCAATACCGTTCATGATGGCGGACATACCAAACTCACGCACACCATAAAATACATAATTGCCAGACGCATCAGCCGCCGTTAGGCCTTTGCTACCTGACCATAAGGTTAAGTTCGAACCAGCCAAATCGGCGGAACCACCCAGTAATTCTGGTAATAAAGGACCGAATGCATTTAAGGTGTTTTGCGATGCTTTACGGCTCGCAATATTGGCTGGTTTTGCTTGTAAATCAGCAATATATGCATTTGAATCCGCCGTCCAATTGGCGGGTAACTCGCCGCTTATGCGACGGCTTAGCTCAGCGGCCAATTCAGGATAAGCGGTTTGATAGGCTGCAAACTTGGCTTGCCATGCTTGCTGTTTGGCGGCGCCTGCAGCACGAGCATCCCACGCTGACATAATGTCTGTAGGGATGTCAAACGGCGCATGCGGCCACTGTAAAAACTCACGACTGGCGGCGATTTCAGCATCACCCAGCGGCGCACCGTGACAATCATGGCTGCCTGATTTATTCGGTGAGCCATAACCGATAATTGTTTTACAACAAATCAAGGTTGGTTTGTCGGTGGTGGCTTGGGCTTGTTGAATCGCGGCAGCAACCGCCACAGGGTCATGGCCATCAACGCCGGCAATCACATGCCAACCGTAGGATGCAAAGCGTGCAGGCGTATCATCGGTAAACCAACCTTCAACATGCCCGTCAATAGAAATGCCGTTATCATCCCAGAACGCAATCAACTTCCCAAGACCCAAGGTACCCGCTAACGAACAGGCTTCGTGCGAAATACCTTCCATCAAACAACCATCACCTAAAAATACATACGTGAAGTGATCGATGATGTCGTGGTTTGGTTTATTAAATTGGGCCGCTAACGCTTTCTCCGCGATCGCCATACCAACGGCGTTGGTAATCCCCTGACCAAGCGGGCCTGTGGTGGTTTCCACACCCGGCGCATAACCATATTCTGGGTGACCTGGCGTTTTTGAATGTAACTGACGGAATTGTTTTAAATCTTCAATGGTTAAATCGTAACCACTTAAATGAAGCAATGAATAAAGCAGCATGGAGCCATGACCATTGGAGAGAATAAAACGGTCACGGTTTGGCCAAGCAGGGTCTTGTGGATTGTGATTTAAAAAGTCACGCCAAAGTACTTCGGCGATATCCGCCATGCCCATAGGGGCGCCTGGGTGGCCGGATTTGGCTTTTTGCACCGCATCCATACTTAATGCACGGATGGCATTAGCGAATTGTTTCCGGGATTGCATGGTTACTCCTGCTTTATTCTATAAAAATGGCGCTTATCGCTGTGTGAGTTCAGTGTTCTGCCCGCTTGGATATCACCAAGCTCAGAAATATCCAAACTTAAAAATATCCAAATGAAGTTCTCCGCGAGCATTACTCAGCAAAAATAGTAATTAACGAAAACATTGCAGTTGCGTAAGTTCATCGCAATGTTGCTCGCTTGCCGAACACCCAAAGCTGCCTATACATTTTCAGTATGCAGCCGATACTAAACACAACGACGCATTATGTAGCATCTGGTCATTTTCCCAGAGCCACCCACGAATGGCAAATGTAATCGTCGTTCTTGCATAAATAAGCTTCCGTCAGCATCTATGTAGGGTCACCTCAACCAGGCGACACACCGCAGTCATGACGGAGCATCACCATCATAGAACGCAGTGTTAGAACCAATGACAGAGCTCAATTACAGAACAAAAAAGGCCAATTGACATAAAGCCGAGGCTAATGAATTTATAATACTGTGATCTATCACGAAAAAGCATCGTATACTGCCAGTTATGGTTACAGACTGAAAGACGTCCGTACGGCAAAAAGTGCTAGCCAAGCGTTTTGGCTTTCACTAAAATGCTCAGCCCAAAATTAGACAGCGCATTTTTTAAACACTACACCTACAGTGGTGCACAGTAACCAGCGTAAATTTGATTTAGATGTGTAATTAAATCAAGACAGTAGGCGAAGGTTTGATCACGCAATGCCGACATGGCATTGGTGCCTTTCAAACGGTGTGAAAATGTTGTCTAGCTATACAAGAATTGAAATGGCGCTACGCGCCCACCCATTGTCATGGCGCCCAGCGCCTTAACCTTGCGTTTTTGTCGTTACGTTGGCAAAAACCAGCAACTTGTGGAACACGTTACATGGCACAGCATATTTTTACGTCTGAATCTGTCTCTGAAGGACATCCGGATAAAATCGCCGACCAGATTTCTGATGCGGTTTTGGATGCGATTTTAGAACAGGATCCTAAAGCCCGTGTTGCCTGCGAAACATTCGTAAAAACCGGCATGGTGATGGTTGGTGGTGAAATCACGACCACCGCGTGGGTTGATATTGAAGAGCTTACCCGCAGTACAATCCGCGATATCGGCTATGTCCATTCCGACATGGGCTTTGATGCCAACTCGTGTGCGGTACTGAGCGCCATTGGTAAACAATCACCAGATATTAACCAAGGTGTTGATAAAAAAGATCCGCGCGAGCAAGGGGCTGGTGACCAAGGCTTAATGTTTGGTTACGCCAGCAACGAAACCGATGTGTTGATGCCTGCACCTATTACCTTTTCACACCGACTGGTACAACAACAAGCGAAAGTGCGCAAAGACGGCACCTTACCTTGGCTACGCCCAGATGCGAAATCTCAGCTCAGCTTCATCTATGAAGATGGCAAGCCAGTTGGTATTGATGCGGTCGTATTATCCACGCAGCATTGCGACAGCATCTCTACGCCAGATCTTCGTGAAGCCGTGATGGAACATATCATCAAGCCAGTATTACCTGCCGAATGGTTAACAAGCAGCACCAAATACTTCATCAATCCAACCGGTCGTTTTGTCATCGGTGGTCCAATGGGCGATTGTGGTCTGACCGGCCGTAAAATTATCGTTGATAGCTACGGTGGTATGGCTCGTCATGGTGGCGGGGCTTTCTCAGGTAAAGATCCATCCAAAGTCGACCGCTCTGCTGCCTATGCAGCACGTTATGTAGCCAAAAACATTGTGGCCGCTGGGTTAGCTGAACGCTGCGAAATCCAAGTGTCCTACGCTATTGGTGTTGCCGATCCAACATCGATCAGCGTTGAGACCTTTGGCACCAGTAAGTTATCAGAAGCACAGTTGATTAAGCTTATTCGTGCTCATTTCGATCTACGTCCATATGGTCTGATTGAGATGTTAAAGCTAGAACGCCCCATCTACCGTGCGACTGCTGCATACGGCCACTTTGGTCGTCATGAATTCCCGTGGGAGCAAACTGACAAAGCCGCAGCCCTGCGCGCGGATGCAGGGCTATAATCCTGCGCCATTTACTCGGTGTCATACAGCACTGCAGTGATTAACCAAGCCCACTGCTAATCATAAAAAGCCATATGTGAAATATGGCTTTTTTATTGCCGCGTATCTAACGCCGAGCGTTGGCGATTGTTATCGCCGTGTTTATCACCGTTTATATCACTCAGGCTGCCCAACGTTTGCATTTAGATGTATCAAGGTCACAGCACTAGCATCGCCCAAGTCTACTTAAAAATAACATGACATGCTCACTTGGCGTGATGCACATCTTGGTAGCATCGCCAGGGCTATTGGGCATAAAACGCTTGCTCTTCGCGCCAAGGCTCGTTATAACCATGCGGCGCTATAAACGCGTATGGGAGGCTTGAATTTAGCCGTGGTCATCCGCTGGATGCTGCCGTGAACGATCGCTGTTGTTGCGACAGATTTGGCAACAACATTAACGATGCTGCCTTGCCCTTCACCATACGTCGAACATACATCACAACGTGAATAACGCACTGATAACATTTTTTGTTATTGCAAACGACTTGCAAAACAACGCGAGTTTTTTTAAATAGGGAGTTTTTATGTCATCTGCACCGCCAACACCCGCTACGCAAGGCTGGCTCAGCCGTAGCTTAAACGCCATCGAACGCATCGGTAACAAGTTACCTGATCCAGCTATCTTGTTTGCCATGTTGATGGTCATAGTGATGATCATCTCCGCCATGTTGTCGCAGGTTAGTTTCACCGAGATTGATCCGCGAACCGGTCAAGCCATTCAAATTGTCAACTTACTCGATGGGGCAGCGCTGACCAATTTTATGGCCAAACTGGTCAGTACCTTTGTTAATTTTGCACCGCTGGGCGTGGTATTGGTGGCGATGTTAGGCTTGGGCTTGGCCGAACATACCGGTTTTATCAATGCCGCCTTACGTTCATTATTATCCGTCACGCCAAAACAGTTATTAACACCCGCTCTGATTGGCGTGGGAATTTTAAGCCACGTGGCTGTCGATGCAGGCTATGTGTTGGTGATCCCTCTGGGCGGTATTATTTTCTACGCCGCCGGCCGTCACCCACTGGCGGGTATCGCCGCCGCATTCGCCGGCGTATCCGGAGGGTTCTCCGCCACATTTTTTATTCCATCAAGTTTAGATCCGATGCTGGCAGGCTTAACACAAACCGCCGCGCGTTTGTCCGCCGACCCTGCGGCAGCGAATTTAGTGATCAACCCGCTCAACAACTACTACTTCACCACTGCATCTGCATTTGTCATTATCTTGGTAGGCTGGTTCCTTACGGATAAAGTTATTGAACCTCGCTTGAAGCAGACTAGCGTCGATGGTGATCCCGCAGAACTTCCCAACATGCAAGACTTGACCGCGCAAGAGCGTAAGGGGCTGCGTTTTGCCGCACTGAGCATGGTGATTGCTGCCGTCGCGCTTTATCTCAGCGCCAGCTATACAGGTTCGCCATGGCGCGGCACCAATGGCCAGTTGACGGAATCCACAGCGCCCCTTATGCAATCCATTGTCAGTTTGATCATGCTGTTTTTTATGATCCCTGGCATCGTTTACGGCTATGTCGCAGGCACGGTAAAATCAAGTAAAGATATTGTGAATGGCATGAGCAAAGCCATGAGTGGCATGGGCTACTATTTGGTGATGGCCTTTTTCTGTGCGCAATTTATTTTTGTGTTTGGCCAATCCAATATGGGTGCATTGCTTGCCATTAAAGGCGCTAACGCACTCAAGGAAATGGCGTTGCCAATGGGAATTACCTTAGTGGGTATTATTTATTTGACCGGTTTGGTCAATTTGTTGGTAGGTTCCGCCTCTGCTAAATGGGCACTGATTGGCTCCGTGATGGTGCCTATGCTGATGCAACTTGGCATTTCGCCAGACCTAACCCAAGCGGCGTACCGTGTTGGCGACTCATCGACCAATATCATTACCCCACTGATGCCCTATTTCCCATTGATAGTGGTGTTCTGCCAAAAGTATGTGAAGTCTACGGGGATTGGTACCCTTATCGCCTTGATGCTACCCTTCTCCATTAGTTTACTGGTGATCTGGACCGCATTTTTATTGGGGTATTGGGCATTAGATATTCCACTGGGGATCGGTAGTCATTATCAGTTCCCTGCCGTAACGCCTTAACCTATCCGTTAAATACGGACCTTTGGCCACGTTTCACCCCCACCTTTGTCACGCCTTTGCCACGCAATGTGATGATAAAAGATGCTGAAAAAAAGGTGATAAGAAAAAGAAACGTGGCCATGTCACTGTCGTTCTGCTCGCTAAATGCATCCTTCTTCGCCAGTTGTATCGGTATGGGAAGGATTTTCATCAGCGACAGTGCTACCATAACCGCCATTCATGCAGTGATGGTGATAACAACAAATGCGTATTCCTCGAATTTTCCACAGCAAGCCCCTTTCCATCGGCGACAGTCAGTTACTCGATGACGATGCCGCGAACCACGTCGGTAGAGTCTTACGCATGACGGCAGGCGAAGCGTTGTGCTTATTCAATGGCGATGGCTCACTCTACCCAGCCACCATCATCAGTGTTGGCAAAAAAAGTGTAGAAGTTTGTATTAACGACCAACAAGACAATCCGGTGGAGTCCCCGCTGCGTATTCATCTTGGTCAAGGTATTTCGCGCGGTGATCGGATGGATTTTGTCATCCAAAAAGCAGTGGAACTGGGTGTAAGAGAAATTACGCCTCTCTTTACCGAACGCTGCGGCGTAAAACTTGACGCCGAACGCCTGCAAAAGCGCACCGAACAGTGGCAAAAAATCGCCATTAGCGCCTGTGAGCAAAGTGGCCGTAGTGTAGTTCCGGTGATTCATACCGCGCTGCCTCTCGAAAAATGGTTAGTACAAGTCGATAATTGTTTGAAATTGACCTTGGATCCCTGGACCGATGCCACCATTAAAAGCCAAAATCCACAAGGCGCGGTGCGTTTGGTCATAGGTCCGGAGGGTGGTTTTACTGATGCGGAGGTCAGCCTCACTCAGCAGGCCGGATTCTTGCCGGTACGTTTGGGGCCTCGCGTACTGCGCACCGAAACCGCTGCGTTAACGGCGATCAGTGCCTTGCAACTGCAATGGGGCGATTTGGCATAAAGGTGTCGACTATTCGACCCATGCAAAACGAACAAGGTCAGGCGCTACAGCAACAATGATGCTAAGCCTAATCGGCCATAACCATAACAAATACTCAGCCGTGGAACGCCACAGCAAAAGCATTCTGCCAACGGAGATACGCATGTATAAATTGGGCATAGTGATGGACCCTATCGCGGGCATCAATATCAAAAAAGATTCGAGTTTTGCCATGTTGTTGCAAGCGCAAGCCCGTGGCTATCAGTTGTATTACATGGAGATGGCTGATTTATATTTACTCGATGGCGACGCACGTGCCAGCTGCAAACGTCTGAAAGTTGAACAAAATAATCAGCAATGGTTCGAGTTCGAAGGACAACAAGATATCGCACTGGCCGAGCTCGATGTTATCTTAATGCGAAAAGATCCGCCGTTCGATACGGAGTATATTTACGCCACCTACATTCTTGAGCGTGCCGAAGATGCCGGTTGTTTGATTGTTAACAAACCCCAGAGCCTGCGTGATGCCAATGAAAAGCTGTACACCAGCTGGTTTGCCGAGCACACCCCAACCACCTTGGTCAGTCGGGACGCGGCACGCATCAAGGCATTCCATCAAACCCATGGCGATGTCATTTTAAAACCGCTCGATGGCATGGGTGGCGCCTCGATTTTCCGTCTGACACCGCAAGATGCCAATGTCAGCGTGATCATCGAAACACTCACCCAGCATGGCAGCCGTTATGCGATGGCACAGCGCTATATCCCTGCGATCGTCGATGGCGATAAGCGGGTATTGGTCATTGATGGCGAGCCCGTGCCCTATTGTTTAGCTCGTATCCCTGCCATTGGTGAGACACGCGGTAACCTTGCCGCCGGTGGCCGTGGTGAAGCTCGCCCTCTGAGTGAGTCTGATTTGGCTATTGCTCGGGCGGTGGGTCCTACGTTAAAAGCAAAAGGCTTAATCTTCGTTGGATTGGATATCATTGGCGATCGACTGACCGAAATCAACGTCACCAGTCCTACCTGTATTCGTGAAATTGAAGCGGCATTTCCAATTTCAATTACTGGTTTATTGTTTGACGCTATTGAACGCCGTTTAGCCTTGTTAAAACGTGATTAACGACCAACTCACCATCGTAATCGTATTGAGGCTCGGCCTGAGGCTGTTCAGGCACATAGTTTTACATTAATAAATGGTATGGCTCTGGTTTGACGACATCACCTGCATGCTTAGTCGCCTGCAATCTCAGATCGCGCCAGCTTCGCCAAGCCATTAAGGAGTGTCATGAGTTTTTTTCAGCATCACTTGCTCATCGCGATGCCTGCGCTGGATGATGCATTTTTTCAACGCAGTATTATCTACTTATGTGAGCATAATACCGAAGGTGCTATGGGGATTGTGCTGAATCATCCACTGGAGGTGTCGGTCCATGATTTGCTTGCGCAATTGGATTTAGTCAGTAGCGACAGTGAACTCACATCTGCTTCGGCCTTGCAACATGCCGTGTTGCAAGGTGGGCCGGTCCAAACCGATCGCGGCTTTGTATTGCACCGCTGCATGCATGGGTTTCGCAGTAGTATGGCGTTTGCCGATGATCTGATGATTACCACCTCGCGCGATATTTTAGAAGCTATTGCCCGCGATGAATTTCAGCATACCTACCGCATCAGCCTGGGCTATGCCGGCTGGAGTGCAGGCCAATTGGAGCAGGAAATCGCCGATAACAGCTGGTTATTGCTACCGGTGAATACAGATGTGGTAAACCAGATTATTTTTGCCGATAACCACGCCGACCAATGGCAACAAGCGACCGCCAAGCTAGGTATTCAGCCTTGGCAACTTAGCGCCCAAGCAGGACATGCCTAATGACAGATATTGCGTTCACCAAACTCACCTCAGCGTCTGGGCCGATATTGGCATTTGATTATGGGCTCAAAAGTATTGGCGTGGCCGTCGGCCAACCACTAACGGGCACCGGTAGCGCGCTCAAAGCACTCAAGGCAAATGACGGTGTGCCGGATTGGGATCTTATTCAGCAGCTGCTGCTTGAATGGCAACCTCGTGCCATAGTGGTGGGTTTACCGTTAAATATGGATGGTACAGAACAACCTTTTACCGCCCGTGTGCACAAATTTGTTAACCGGTTGCATGGTCGCTTTGGTCTTAAGGTTGTGACACAAGATGAACGACTCACGACCGTCGATGCGCGGCGCGAGCTGTTTGCCGAAGGCGGCTTTCGTAAACTGAGTAAAGATGCCATTGATAGTCGCTCGGCGGTGTTAATTTTAGAAAGTTGGTTTGAAAATGGTGGCTTGGCGCAGCTAGAGGTCAAACCTAACAACGCCGGCAGTACCTCATCATGAAAACAGGGTTTTATCGGCATTACAAAGGCAATTTTTACTATGTGATTGCCATGGTGAAACACAGCGAAGAACGGCAGGCATTAGAACGGCAGCCATTGACGCCGCGCCCAGCCGACAACAACACCAACAACACGCCAATGGATACACCCCATCCGCAAGATGATATCGATGAAGCTCGCGATTATGTGTTATATCAGGCGCTGTATGGTGATTATGGCTTATGGGTTCGCCCAGCCAGTATGTTTGCCGAACAGATCCCACATCCAACCGATCATCGCAAACAGGTCGCTAGGTTTGAATTTTTAGCTGCATTACCTGAGCCGCATGCCGTTGATCTTTCAAGGCTGTTGAAGATGCACCCGGCTTAACATGCCATCTCTGCTTACACAACCTCAGGCGGTACTGTGGTGTTTGTCGATACTGACCACCTAAACCCTGACGACCTAAACACTGACTACCAAAACTAACCACCTAAAACTGCCCAGCCAAGAATAAAGGCGCCGAAAATTCGGCGCCTTTATTTTGAACGTACTCAGCGAGCAACAGCTGAGCTGGCAAGGTGACAGTTACCGTGGTTCGGGTTTTGTTAACCCATCCACGGTCACATTCGCCAACATGCCAGAGCCCTGCGTATCGTTATTCCGTAGTTTAATCATTAAGCGTAAATCGTTCGGTGAATCAGCATGATGCAGGGCATCGGCATAGCTGATTTGATTACGCTGATACAAATCCATCAGCGCTTGGTCAAAGGTTTGCATGCCTAATTCGCGTGACTTGCCCATCACGGCTTTGACTTCGTCCACTTCGCCACGCTTGATCAAATCAGCCACCAATGGCGAATTTAACAGCACTTCAATAGCCGCCACTCGGCGGTTGCCATCTACCGTTGGGATCAGCTGCTGTGCAACTATGGCGCGCAGGTTTAATGCAAGATCAAACAACAACTTACCGTGCTTTTCTTTTGGCACTAAGTGCATGATACGGTCAATCGCTTGGTTGGCATTGTTGGCGTGCAAGGTGGCAATACACAAGTGGCCGGTTTCGGCAAACGACAACGCAAATTCCATGGTTTCTTGACTGCGGATCTCACCGATTAAAATCACATCCGGGGCCTGACGCAACGAACTCTTTAAGGCGGCATCAAATGACTCGGTATCAATACCCACTTCGCGTTGCGTCACCAAGCATTTTTGATGATCGTGCACAAATTCGATCGGATCTTCGATAGTGAGGATATGCCCGCGCGAATTGCGATTCCGATAACCCAGCAGCGCCGCTAATGATGTAGATTTACCAGCACCCGTACCGCCGACAAACAGAACCAAACCACGTTTAGACATGATGATATCTTTAAGTACCGGCGGCAAACCTAAGTCATCTGCATTGGGGATCACAGTGACAATACGACGTACCACCATACCGGCTTGATCGCGCTGGAAAAATGCCGATACCCGGAAACGACCCGCGTCGTTGGCAATAGCAAAATTACACTCTTTATCACGTAAAAACTGCTGTTGCTGTTTTTCATTCATCGCAGCCAAGACTAAGGCCAGTGAATCATCCGCGGTTAAGTTTCGATCATCGATCGGTTGCAGTTCACCATTTATTTTCGCCGCCACCGGCATACCGGCGGTCACAAACAAATCTGATGCTTTGTGGTGCACCATTTTGTGTAATAAATCAACCAGTTCCATCATCAATCCTTAGATCCGACCCATAGCGCCAAAGGTCGCTTTATCTTGTGCTTTGGATTGCGCATCCGCTTTGGTCACAATACCGCGGTTGACTAAATTCAATAAACATTGATCCATGGTTTGCATACCGTGCGACGCACCGGTTTGGATCACCGAGTACATTTGGGCAATTTTATCTTCACGAATTAAGTTTCGGATCGCTGGTAAACCCACCATGATTTCATGGGCAGCAACCCGGCCACCACCAATTTTTTTCAGCAGTGTTTGTGATACGACCGCACGCAGTGATTCCGATAACATCGAACGGACCATGGCTTTTTCTTCGGCTGGGAACACGTCGATGATACGGTCGATGGTTTTCGGGGCCGAGGTGGTGTGCAAAGTGCCAAACACCAAGTGACCGGTTTCTGCCGCTGTCATGGCTAAACGAATAGTTTCCAAGTCCCGCAATTCACCAACCAAAATCACATCCGGGTCTTCCCGCAGTGCCGAGCGCAGTGCATTACTAAAACTATGGGTATCGCGATGCACTTCCCGTTGGTTGATAAGACTCAGCTTATTGTTGTGCACGAATTCAATCGGATCTTCGATGGTTAAAATGTGATCGTGGCGATTGGCGTTGATGTAATCGACCATAGCCGCCAAGGTAGTACTTTTACCCGAACCGGTAGGCCCTGTGACCAACACTAAACCACGCGGGTTTTCGGCAATGGTGCGAAACACATCTGGACAGCCCAAATCTTCTAAACTCAACACTTCGCTGGGGATGGTACGAAATACAGCACCGGCACCGCGATTTTGCACAAAGGCGTTGACCCGGAAACGCGCTAAACCCGGAACTTCAAACGAAAAATCCGACTCTAACCGTTCTTCGTATTCTTTACGTTGTTTATCGTTCATAATGTCATACACCAACGCATGCACGTCTTTGTGCGACAGTGGCGGTATATTTAAGCGACGAACATCGCCGTCAACCCGAATCATCGGTGGTACACCGGCAGATAAATGCAAATCCGAAGCTTTGTGTTGTACACTAAAGGCTAATAACTCTGTGATATCCATGACAAATATGACTCCTGTTTGTCAAAAAAACGGCACAAAAACCTACAGGTTTTCGACGTATGTCTAACAACATAGCAGATCGGCTGTCTACAGCCTACCATCAGCTGCAGGAATTTATGCAGCAACAGCAAATAAACCGCCCTGTCTCCTTGATTGCGGTCAGTAAAACCAAGCCATTGGCCGCCATTGCCGCGGCCTATCAGGCTGGTCAACGTGATTTTGGTGAAAATTATGTGCAAGAGTTGCAACTAAAGGCAACAGCGGCCAGCGACATGCCGGAGATCCGCTGGCATTTTATTGGACCTATCCAGTCGAATAAAACCCGTGATATCGCCCGCTTTGCCAGTGAGGTGCACAGTGTAGAACGTGCCAAAATCGCGCAGCGATTGTCTGATGCCAGACCTGAGCATTTACCGCCGCTAGGCGTTTATATTCAGGTTAATATCAGCGCAGAGCCCACCAAAGCTGGCTGCCTGCCCGATGACGTGCTGCCACTGGCGCATGTCATTAGTCAATTACCCCGTCTTGCACTGCGTGGATTGATGGCAATTCCAACACCTGCACGCGATGGCGACAATAGCGCTAGTTTTGCCGCTATGGCCGCGTTATCATCTGCATTACAACAACAATTTCCGATGGCAACAGCGCTATCGATGGGCATGTCCGACGATTGGCAGACCGCGCTTTGCCACGGTGCAACCGCCATTCGGCTCGGGACCGCCATTTTTGGGACTAGGGATACACAACCACATGAATGATAATACCGTCGCTTTTATCGGCGCTGGCAACATGGCCAGCTGCATCATCCGCGGCATGGTAAAACATGGCTACCCGGCACAGCACATCATTGCCAGTAACCCAAGCTCTGAAAAACTGCAAATCCTTGCCGCTGAATGCGGCATTCAAACCACACAGGATAATATCATCGCGCTGCAACAGGCCGATGTGATTGTATTAGCGGTTAAACCCCAGTTGATGGCGCAGATATGCCAACAAATCAAACAGCACGCACCAGAGAGCTGTGAAAAACTATTTGTGACTGTCGCGGCTGGCTTGCCTGTGGCCTGGTATCAAGCTCAGCTTGGCAATATTCGCTTAATTCGAAGCATGCCCAATACCCCCGCTGCCATTGGTCTGGGGGTCACAGGCCTGTTTGCCAGTGGTTGTTCAAACTACGAACGCGCCTTTGTCGATGGCATCTTTGCCGGCACGGGCCAGACGGTATGGCTGGAGCACGAAGCGCAAATTGATCACATCATCGCCACCACCGGTAGTGCTCCTGCCTATTTCTTTTATTTTATGCAGGCCATGCAGCAGGTGGCGATGGAGCTTGGCTTTGACGAGCAACAGGCTCGCGCTATGGTATGCCAAACCGCATTAGGCGCTGCCAGCATGGCGCAGCAAAGTGATGTGAGCTTTGAAGCATTGCGTTTGCAAGTGACCAGCAAAGGCGGTACTACCCATGAAGCCATTGAACGCTTTCGGCAGCACAATTTAGAAAAAATAGTCCATGATGCCATGCATGCCGCTATCGCGCGTGCGCAAGACATGGCAAAACAATTATAACTTCGACCATCAGGTCGCTTCAGCGCTATCAAGGATTTTTTTATGACCCAAGCCATGCAGTTTTTAATCGATACCCTGTTTAATTTGGTCTTGATGGTGGTGTTATTGCGCCTTTGGCTGCAATGGAGCCGTGCGGATTTTTACAACCCGTTAAGTCAAAGTATCGTTCGCCTCACCAACCCACTGATCATTCCACTTCGCCGATTAATCCCAAGTATCGGCCCTGTCGATACCGCCGGTGTGGTATTGGCGCTGTTAATCGTGGTGCTAAAGTTGGTACTGATCCAGCTGTTGGTGTTGGGCACCATCGATATGGGCCTGACCTTGCGAGCGACCTTCAGCACCTTACTGCGCGAAAGCTTGAACTTGGTGTTTTGGGTGTTGATTATCCGGGCTATTCTGAGCTGGTTTAGCCAAGGCAACAATCCCGTTGAAGGGGTATTGGGGCAATTAACCGAGCCCATGCTGCGCCCCATTCGCCGTATTGTGCCGCAAGTAGGCGGGCTAGATTTATCCATTTTAGTGCTGGTGATTGCGCTGCAATTTGTGCAAATCCTGTTGCAGCAGTGGTTGGCGAGCTAATTCAATTCGCCATGTCAAAGCGCACATCTCCGCTAGCGCCGCCAGCGCCTCAACCATCATCACTGGCGCTGACGGCCAGTCAGCTCGGTGCTTGGCGTATGGAACCTCAGGCAAGCGGACAGCAACAACTGTGGTTAGTGCTGCATGTACAACCTGGTGCAAGCCAAGATCAATGGCTAGGTTGGCATGGTGACGCTCTGAAACTGGCCATCAAAGCGCCGCCGGTGGATGGCAAAGCCAATCACTATTTAATCGCGTTTTTGGCCACCTCGTTTGGGGTACGAAAGTCGGATGTTGAATTGCGTCGTGGTGAACTTAACCGCCATAAGCAATTTGTGATACGGCAGCCAACACAGCTGCCTGCGGCATTGGCAGCCTTAGGGCTGCAACTGTAAACTGTTCTCAAAACGATAAGTTGGTTGTCGCAGATAAAATATCCATACCCAGCAATCCGAAAAAAATTTGCCGCGTTATAAAGCGATGATAGGGTTAAATGTTATGTTGGCATGGCAAGCATCGCCAACCTTCAATGATGGAGTCTATTCATGAACCAGCAATTCAGTGTTCGTTGTATACAGCGCCTACCGCAAGATGTCAGCGGCATGAGAGCCCTTCAAAACGTCAAACATGGGTGGGCTTTTAGTCAGATGGCACTTATGGCATGGTTGCTGTTGATCAGTTTGCTAGTTAGCCCATCGCTGCGTGCTGAACAAAAGGTGCAGCTCGGTGACTGGGATGTGCATTATATTGCCATGTCCAGCATGTTGATTGAACCCGCTATTGCCAAGCAATATGGTTTAAAACGTGCCAATGATATGGGCCTATTAAATATATCTGTGCTCGCGAGCACGACCCAACAAGCGCAACAGGTTGAACTCAGTGGCGTTGCGATTAATTTAATGCAGCAGCGCGTGCCGCTGACATTTACCATGGTCAAAGATGGCCCTGCGATTTACTATCTTGCCCAACTGCGGCATCGGCCAGAAGAGCACTATCGGCTAGAAATTACCATCAAAGGCAGCAGCAATACCCAACTGCTGAAATTTGCACATACCTTTTATGGTGAATAGTCTTTATAGCTTGGCTTGCGATGTGGCGCCTAATACGGTGACACTTGCCCTGTTTACGCGGTGCTCAGGTCGTGAGCGCCGAAGCTTTAGTGTGTTATCACCACATCCTGTTAAACCTAACAACCCTTAGGAATCTGTATGCCTCGCTTACCGACCCAAATCGTCTTAGCCACCAGTAATAAAGGTAAAGTCGCAGAACTTTCTGCCATGTTGGCGCCTTTTGGCACAGATATCCTGCCACAGAGCCATTTTAGTGTAAGCGATGCCGAGGAAACGGGCCTCACTTTCATTGAAAATGCCATTATCAAAGCGCGTCACGCTGCCTCTGCCACCGGTTTACCGGCCATTGCGGATGATTCAGGCTTAGCGGTGGATGCCTTACTTGGGGCACCAGGGATTTATTCCGCACGCTTTGCCGGAAGTAATGCCAACGATCAGCAAAATATCGAACTACTGCTGGAAAAAATGCGTCATGTCCCAGCATCACAGCGCAGCGCGCAATTTCACTGCGTGTTGGTGTATATGCGCCATGCCAAAGATCCAACCCCACTGATTAGCCATGGTATTTGGCATGGTCAGATCGCACTTGGCGCCAGTGGCGATGGCGGTTTTGGGTATGATCCTATTTTTATCCCACAAGGCATGAGCCTGACCGCAGCCAGTTTAGCCAAACCAGACAAAGCCGCCATCAGCCATCGCGGTCAAGCATTAGCGCAACTGATGCAGCAATTACGCCCAGCAGGAGCGTCGCAGTCGTGTTAGTGTTACCTCCACTGGCGCTCTACGTGCACATCCCATGGTGTGTACAAAAATGCCCATATTGTGATTTTAACTCGCATGCCATTAAACAAGGCATCCCCGAAACAGCATACGTCCAACATTTACTGGATGATTTGGATGCCGATATGGCGTATGTACAAGGACGGCCTTTGCACAGTATTTTTATTGGCGGCGGCACGCCCAGTGTATTTAGCGCGGAGGCTATCCAGCAATTAATGACTGGGATCAAACAGCGCTTTGCCAGCAGCTTTGCCGCAGGGCCGATCGAAGTGACGATGGAAGCCAATCCAGGCACCTTTGAAGCCGAACGATTCGCCGCTTATGTTGATGCCGGTATTACCCGATTCTCGATTGGGGTTCAAAGTTTTCAAAACCCTCAGCTGCAAGCGCTTGGCCGTATCCATCAGGGTGATGAAGCTATCCGTGCCGCCAGTTTAGCCAAGCAGCTGATGGCAAACGCCACGACAACAGCCACAGTAACAGCCACGTCGACAGGCTTGCAAAGTTTTAACTTGGATCTGATGCACGGCCTACCGCAACAAGGTCTGACCGATGCGTTAGCTGATCTGCAGCAGGCTATTGAACTTGCGCCGCCGCATCTGTCTTGGTATCAATTGACTATCGAACCTAATACCCCATTTGCCTCAAAACCGCCGGTGCTGCCAGAAGACGATACCTTGTGGGATATACAGCAGGCTGGGCATGAACTGTTGTTGGCGCATGGGTATCAACACTATGAGACCTCCGCCTACGCCAAAGAGGGGTTTCAATGTCAGCATAATCTGAATTATTGGCGCTTTGGTGATTATGTGGGTATTGGCTGTGGTGCGCACGGCAAGATCACCCTGCCCTCGGAGCAACGCATTATCCGCACCGTGAAGGTTAAACATCCCAAGGGCTATATGGATCTGGCCAGGCCCTATCTCGACAGTCTGCAACCGATTGCCGCTGACGATTTGCCTTTTGAATTTTTTATGAATAGATTCCGTCTGTTAGAGCCGTGTGCCAAGACAGAATTTAGTGCTTATACCGGCTTACCCTTGTCGAGCATTGAGGCTGCCATGCGCAGTGCCGTGGCGGCAGGCTTTGTGCACGAAACGCCCACACATTGGCAGTTAACGACAAATGGGGTACGTTATCTCAATGATGTGCTTTCACTATTTTTGCCCGAGTGATAAAGCTTGCCTCGGTCGAATACACGCCATAGTTGACAGCTAGTTATCGCCGATGCGTACTTTATCAAACGACCTATATAATAACGAAGGACTGCGCTTATGCTTTTAAAATCATCACTCGCTCTGGCCATTAGCTTGGCATTACTGGCGGCATGCTCCGATGCGCCATCCAATACCACCACAGCAGCTGCGGCAAAGGCCGCTGAAACCGCAATCACCACGCCAAGCCAAGACGTCAATGCGCAAGCAAACGCGTTTTTTGAAAAGGTCTACCAAGCACAATTGCAACTTAGCCCACAAAGCATGACGGGACTGGGTATAAAAACCGATTATGACAAATGGGATGCCTTTACCGATGCCGCCGCCGACCAAAGCTTAGCGCTGAGTAAAACGCATTTAGCCGAGTTAAACGCAATTGATATCACCAAATTAGATGCCGACACCGCCCTTAGCTACCGTTTGTTAAAACAGGATTTAGAACAGGATATCGCCGATGACAAATGGCGACTGTATAACTACCCAGTCAACCAAATGTATGGCTACCATACCATGGTGCCTAGTTTGTTGATCAATCAGCACCGTATCGACAATGAAAGCGATGCCAAAGCCTATATTGCCCGCCTCAATGGCGTACCCACGTTGTTTAAACAATTGCAAGAACAACTTGATAAGCGTGCCGCACTTGGCATTATGCCGCCGAAATTTGTCTATCCACACGCGATCAGTGCCAGCCAAAACATCTTACGCGGTGCCCCGTTTCAAAGCGGCGACGACAGCACACTTTTGGCGGACTTCCGCTCGAAAGTCAACGCATTAACGTTAGATGACGCCACCAAAGCCCTACTGCTTAAAGAAGCCGAAGTGGCGTTGCTCAGTAGCGTACAGCCGGCTTATCAAGGTCTGATTGCTTATTTAACCAAACAGCAACAACAAGCCGGCACCGATGATGGCGTTTGGCGTTTTAAAGATGGTGACGCTTTTTATAACAATGCGTTAGCTCGTACCACCACCACAGATTTTACCGCCGAACAGATCCATCAGTTGGGCCTGAACGAAGTAGCACGCATTCATGGTGACATGAAAACCATTATGCAAAAAGTCGGTTTTAAAGGCAGTTTGGCCGAGTTTTTTGTTTTTATGCGCGAGGATGCACAGTTTTATTATCCAGATACCGCTGAGGGTCGCCAAGCTTATATGAGCGAAGCCACTCGTGTCATAGACGATATGAAAGCGCGACTGGATAGCCTCTTTATCGTCAAACCCAAAGCGGATCTGATTGTAAAAGCCGTCGAACCTTTCCGTGAACAATCCGCCGGTAAAGCGTTTTATGAGCCGCCATCGATGGATGGCTCTCGGCCAGGCATTTACTACGCTAATTTGTATAACATGAAAAATATGCCGAAATATCAGCTCGAAGCTTTGGCATATCACGAGGGGATCCCTGGGCATCACATGCAAATTGCCATTTCGCAAGAGCTAGAAAATGTTCCCAAGTTTCGCAAATTTGGTTTCTACACCGCCTATGTCGAAGGTTGGGGATTGTATTCCGAATTGCTGCCAAAAGAGTTAGGACTCTATCAAGATCCTTATGCTGATTTTGGCCGCTTGGCGATGGAATTATGGCGTGCTTGCCGGTTAGTGGTAGATACCGGTCTACATGCCAAAAAATGGACGCGCGAACAAGCCATCCAGTATTTGGTCGATAACACGCCAAATGCCGCCACTGAAGCTACCGGCGCCATTGAACGCTATATCGTGATGCCATCCCAAGCCACAGCATATACGGTGGGCATGATCAAAATTTTGGAATTACGCCAGAAAGCCAAAACGGCATTGGGTGAGCAATTTGATATCCGTGAGTTCCATGATGTCGTGCTGAAAAATGGCGCTGTACCACTGGACGTGTTAAGTGAGCTGGTCGATGGCTATATTGCCAGTAAAGCAGTCAGTGGCGCGGCTAGCACTGCCGCTGCGTCGACATCGGCCATCTAACGCGCGTTTGAGCGAAGGGTATGAGCAAGCTCACCCGTAACGTTAGACACTGCATCAGCCACCATCGGCTGCTGCGGTGTCTAAGCCGAGATGAAGGGCTCTAACAAAGGTCACAACCACAAACCTTAAGCGAAAATCAACCTTGCCATGCGCTACATCTGACCTGAATGTTAGATGCTGATATAAAAAATAAGACCAACATAGATTGCCGTTAAACCTAGATAGTATGACAGCACCCTTGTAAGCCGTTATTTATCGTTAAGTTTCAAGCAAGGAAATGTCGCCGCTGATGAATAAAATGGAATTTTGTGTCCCACTGCCATGTTCGGGTCCCACTGCCCAGCCGTTGACGATGCAGCCCGTCGGGAACCAGCCCCCCTTCACTGACCATGCACAACATCAGCATGAAACTGCCGATATCCTCTGGCAATGGCGTTTACTCGCGCTATCGCACGCTGACGACCACGCAGCTGTCACCTTGGTCGAGCCACAGTCACCCTATTGGCCCTGGTTGGGCCATCGGCCATGGATGCAGCACATTGCCTTGCAATTTCCACAACATATGGCATTGGAGCTGCAATTTTTCGCCAACGGAATTTGGCAAGGGAGCGCGTTTTTGCGCGCAAGTGTCGATGGTCGTGAGTGGTATAGTTTAACCTCGCCCTACAGCCCAAGTTATCAATGGCTAGCACAGTTAGTGCCATCGCAGCGGCTGCGGCTATTGTACGATGCATTAAGTGATCTGGTGCCCGGGTGGCGAACCTGTCAGCTGGCGCCACTTGCAATCGACACACACACTGCATTACACACTGCTTTACATATCCAGGACATGACAAATTTATCGTCGCAACATGATACCTTGCACGCATATCATGCTGCACAGCGCTGGCACCATCACTATGTGGCAAGCCACAATTGGACGGCGGGGTTGAAGCGTCAACCTGATGC
>Ga0209812_10000916_pt1 | contig 23115 bp, 17 predicted proteins | sample JI71714BDNA_FD_187502 | JGI IMG/M metagenome (GOLD analysis project Ga0209812, IMG submission 187502) | Wastewater effluent complex algal communities from Wisconsin, to seasonally profile nutrient transformation and Carbon sequestration -... | ecosystem: Engineered > WWTP > Effluent > Algae...
GAGTCGGGATCATCGATGTTCGAAGGCACATAACGACCGTAGGACATGTTCGCATCCCACTTGATCCAATGCCACTTGAACGTTGTGCTATCCTGGTACAGGTAGTAATTGCGTGCGCTGCCATAATAGGCGTCCATGCTTCCGAAGAGGTTGTCCAAGGCTAGGGAACGAAGCACCTGATCCAAAGCCATGCGCTGAGGCAGATCACCTAAGAGCACGGTATTGGAAGCGTTATCGATCAGGTCGAGCAGATCGATCAACTGCGACCAATCATTCAAGTCCTCGTGGGTCTTCAATTCATAACGCCCGGTGTAGTTCGCAGCCGAGTTGCCATAGTGGTTCAGATCCGCTTCCAAGCCAAGGCCTCCACCATCGGGCGTGTAGTTATCGCCTGCTTTGTACAGGTAGCCATCGTTCTCCCCGAACCAACGTTCGAGGTAGGTCTTATCCACCTGTTCCACCAAGGCATAGAAGCCCCAGAAGATGTCGTTCAGGTAAACGTTGGCATAATTCATCCGCGGCGCGTGAACTCCCTGCTCACGGCTCACATCGAAGAAGGTCTTCTCCCGCATGAAGGTGGGATCGCTCCAACAGTTGTTCAAGTTCAGCTTCTTCAAACCGTGGTAGTCCTGCCCACGGATGAAGTGGTTGAAGTCGAGCTTCATGGGCTTCTTACTGGTCGGATAGAAGTCGAAGGAACTGTTCCCCTTCAATCGGACCCCGACACTGTCCAAGAAATAGGTCCCTGAATTGTCCACGATCTCCACGGCAGCGGGCAGGTAGGTCTCATCGCCTGCGAAATGGTTCAAGGACAAGGTGGTCCAGTGATCCGGGTCTTGGAACGTGAGTCTTAGCTCAACCACCTGATCCGTATCGAAGAGCTGATCACCAGCTTCTTGTGCATAGGGATCGCTCGTTGGAAGTAGGAATAGGCTGACCCACAGAATCGCTGGACGCATTTTCACCTGTTTCCGGGTTGACGTGGTTCCCGCATCATTTCGTTGCTGAGCGATACCGGATACCTGACGGAACGGGAAAATGAAAGGACGAAGCGGACGCTGTTGGTTGCCGTTCCATGGACGAACTTCGCCCCGATGGCACACACGAAGCTGTTCAGCGCCTTCCCCCCCGCTACACGTGAGCAATGGGAGGCCGTGATCAAGAAGGAACTGAAGGACAAGGAGCCTGACTCGCTCAACGTGCAGGTGAATGGCGTCGAGCTTCCCCCCTTCCACATGGCTGGCGAAGGCGCGGTAGTGCACAGCCGGCGGCGCGGGGTGAAGCGCGATGGGAATCCCTGGCGTGCCACAGTGGCCGTGGACGCTGCTGCTGGCGACGCGAACAAGCTCGCCCTCGAAGCGCTGATGGGCGGGGCCGAAGCGCTGGAACTACTGGGCCGCCCGAACGACCTGAAGGGCGTTCTAAAGGACGTTTGGGTGGGGGCGATCGACCTGGCGGTGGACGGGGATGCCACCGTGCTGGACAACCTGCTTCAGCTGCACCTTGAACAGAACACACCCGCTTCGGATGTCAGCCTTTGCCTGGGCCTGCCACATGATGCGGACGTCGCCGCCCTCAAGGACCGTATCGCGAAGCACCCGCGTATCCGCCTCTTCAGCGTGAGCGATGGCGCCTTGCGGAACGCGCTGGATGCGCTGAACCAAGGCCGGACGCTGCTGCAGCGGATACTCGACCAAGGCTACACCATCGACGACGCCTGCGCCCGCTTGCAGTTCCGCCTCCACCTCGGCGATGACCTCTTCCAGGAGGTCGCTCGACTTCGCGCTTTCCGGGAAGCTTGGGCCTCCGTGGTGGATGAGCTCAAGCCTCAGCACGACTGCTCGCATAACACCTGGATCCAGGCGGTAGTGTCCTACCCTGCTGAAACGGGGTCGGCGCACGAGAACCTTATCCGCGCCACGCTGCAGGCGGTCGCCGCGATCACCGGCGGGTGCGATGGCCTCACCATCCCCACCCCTGCCCTGCCCGAAGGCGAGGTCCTCGCGCGCCGTATCGTTCGCAACATCCACAACCTACTGCGCGATGAGAGCTTCCTTGACCGGGTCACTGATCCGCTCGGAGGCTCATACACCGTCGAACAGCTCACCTCCACATTGGTCAAAGCGCTGACCGACCGGGAAAGCGCTGCCCAGCCAGCAGCCAGCAGCCAACAGCCAGTAGCCGGTATTCCGAACCGAGAAGAGATCCCCCTCAAGTCCTACTACACCCGCGTGGACCTCGAAGGGATGGAGCATTTGAATTACGCCGCTGGCATCCCTCCCTACCTGCGTGGACCTTACGGCAGCATGTACGCCATCCGTCCGTGGACCATTAGGCAATACGCGGGCTTCAGCACCGCCGAAGCGAGCAACGCCTTCTACCGGCGCAACCTCGCCGCTGGGCAGATGGGCTTGAGCGTTGCCTTCGATCTGGCCACGCACCGCGGCTACGACAGCGACCACCCGCGCGTGACCGGCGATGTGGGCAAGGCCGGTGTGGCCATCAGCAGCGTGGAAGACATGAAGATCCTCTTCGACAGCATCCCGCTTGATAAGATGAGCGTGAGCATGACCATGAACGGCGCTGTGTTGCCCATCATGGCCTTCTTCATCGTCGCCGCGGAAGAGCAGGGCGTACCACCCGAACAGTTGCAGGGCACCATCCAGAACGACATCCTCAAGGAGTTCATGGTGCGCAACACCTACATCTACCCGCCGGGTCCGAGCATGCGCATCGTGGGCGACATCTTCAGCTACTGCGCGAAGAAGATGCCCAAGTTCAACAGCATCAGCATCAGCGGCTACCACATGCACGAGGCCGGTGCGCCTGCGGACCTGGAGCTCGCCTATACGCTAGCCGATGGCATCGAATACGTGCGCACGGGCATCGCGGCCGGCATGCAGGTGGACGAGTTCGCGAACCGCCTCAGCTTCTTCTGGGGAATTGGTATGGACCTCTTAATGGAGGTAGCCAAAATGCGCGCGGGCCGCCTGCTATGGGCCAAGTTGCTTCACGAGATCGGCGCCACCGACAAGAAGAGCCTTGCGCTGCGCACGCACTGCCAGACCAGCGGCTGGAGCCTCACCGCGCAAGACCCGTTCAACAACGTGGCGCGCACCACGGTGGAAGCACTCGCAGCGGTCCTCGGTGGAACACAATCGCTGCACACCAACTCACTGGACGAGGCCATCGCGCTGCCCACCGACTTCAGCGCCAAGATCGCGCGCGACACGCAGCTCTACCTGCAGAAGAACAGCGGCATCACCAAGTGGATCGACCCGCTCGGCGGCAGTTACTACGTGGAAAGCCTCACGCATGAACTGGTACACAAGGCCTGGGCACGCATCAAGGAGGTGGAAGAGCTCGGCGGTATGAGCAAGGCCATCGAGACCGGCTTGCCGAAGATGCGCATCGAAGAAGCCGCCGCGAAACGCCAGGCGCGCATCGATACCGGCAAGGACAAGATCATCGGCGTGAACGCGTTCGTGACGGACGACGAAACGAAGATGGATCTGCTGGAGGTGGACAACAGTGCCGTACGAGAGTCGCAGATCGAGCGGTTGAACGCGATGAAGGCCAAGCGAGATGAAGCGCAAGTGGGGGCCGCCCTCGAGGCGCTCAGCGCTTGTGCAAAGAGCGGCGATGGCAATTTGCTCGAACTCGCCATCACCGCCGCCAGGCACCGCGCCACCCTCGGTGAGATCAGCGATGCCTTGGAGAAAGCCTTCGGACGTTACAGCGCCGTCATCCGCAGCATCAGCGGTGTTTATTCAGCGGAAAGCATGCAGGACCCCGAGATGAAAGAGGCCATGCGCCTCGCCGATGAATTCGCGAAAGCCGAGGGCCGCCGTCCGCGCATCCTCGTAGCCAAGATGGGCCAGGACGGGCACGACCGGGGAGCCAAGGTCATTGCCACCAGCTTCGCCGACATCGGCTTCGACGTGGACATCGGTCCACTGTTCCAGACACCGCAGGAAGTGGCCAAACAGGCCATCGAGAACGACGTGCACGTGCTGGGCATCAGCAGCCTTGCTGGAGGCCACAAGACCTTGGTGCCCGAGGTGATCAGGGAACTGCGCGAGACCTACAAGCGCCCGGACATCCTGGTGGTGGCCGGTGGCGTGATTCCGCCTGACCATTACCAATTCCTGAAGGATGCGGGCTGTTTTGATGTGTACGGGCCGGGGACGAAGATCCCGGTGGCTGCGAAGGGGATCATTGAGGCACTTCAGAATCGATGAAGGCCAGGAGTACATTTTTCGTCTGGGGTCGGGCTAGGTGGCGATACTACTTGCTTCTCCTGTCAGGAGCGCTGCTCACGTTGGCATTCGCTTCAAACATCGTCCTCGTGCTCAATGAGCGACTATCAAGTGTCGAACTTCTTCGGTTCGAAAGCAAGATCGAGTACGATATCCTCTTCGCAATCGCTGGAGTTGTAAGCGCAGTAGCGTGTGCAACAAAGAGAATCCGCCTGTCGCTTCCAATTGGGCTTGCCCTTCTGCTCGGTCTTTGCATCTATGGGATGGCACGCATATACAGCGACCAGGACTTCGCGTGCTACCTGAAAGTCCCTTGCTTGGCGTATGCCGATTCGATCCTTCCAATGTGCTTAGTTCTTTTGGTAGGAAATGTGTCTTGGAATAGGAAATCAAATAGGTCCATTACGCAGAGCAGTAGAACACTAACGGATGTCCCGATCCGGAGCAAAGACGAAGACGAATTCGGGTTCATCAGTATTGCCGAAGATGTTGCGTCGTTTATACGCAATAACAAGCCGGCTACAACCCGAACCATTGGCATCCACGGTATGTGGGGAGCAGGGAAAACGTCCTTCGTCAATCTGCTTCGAGAGGATCTGAGAAATGACAAAGTGCGATTCGTGGACTTCACACCTTGGCAGAGTTCTGACGAACCCTTCGCAACGCAGCTTTTGTCGAGACTGATTGAAGCCATAGAACCAAAGGAACAGGAGTTGAGGGAAGAACTTGGGGCCTATGCAGAGTTGTTCAGCGACATTTCAATCGTTGGAAAATTCTTGAGGCGGTATGGACCTCCACGAGATATTCAAGGAGACCAAACCAAGAGTCTTCGCGAATCCATCAACAACCGACTGACTTCCTCAGGCTACACATACGTTGTAGTTGTCGACGATATCGATCGCTTGACGGGTAAGGAAATGCTCGATGTCCTTAAGCTCGTCCGGAGCAGTGCAGACTTTCATGGACTCTACTATCTGCTGGCATATGATCGAAAAGAAGTGAATCGAGGTTTGGAATCTGAAGGAATTCTGAACTCAAAGTACTTCGACAAATTCGTCGAACTTGAAATCGGCTTGCCTCATGTCTCACCACAACGTCTTGGCGACTTCTTGGTCGGACACATTGAACTTGGAACCGACCTTGCAGCGAAGAAGTATTTGAAGGATTCCCTCTTCGGACCAACAGGGGAGCGCTTCGATCATGGTGCGTTTGTAGCTACCCCACGGGACGCGAAACGCCTAGCGTTGAGTGCAAACGTTTTTTACCATCGGGTGCAGCTGGACGTAACGCTCCGCGATGCAGTTCTAGTGCAGATGCTGCGAATGCGGTTCCCGAACTTACTGGAACTGTTTGTGCGTAACTTCCGACACTTCCTCGATCACCGCGAGAACCATGGTATCAGAAAGCCTTTAGTTCTGAAGAAAGAGGGAAAAAAGACTGCAATCGAGGTGGCCCTTCAAGCCGAGATCCAAGCAGAGCGGCTTAGTGAGGGCGAGATGGACCACTTCCTTCACGTCCTCCACAGACTTTTCCCGGAGCAACACTGGGCGTTGAGAGATAGCTATAACAGTGTCTGCTATACAGATTCATTCTATCGGTATTTCTCCTACTACTTGGATAACAGCGCCGTTCCGGAGAAGGAATACGCTCAAATTGTCACGGGTAATGAAGCAGCCATGTCAGTCGCCGCAAGGATTATTGCGAATAAACAAGATTTTTCGTTGTGCTTGCGCATGGATCATGGGAGCACCCAAGAAACGCGTTGGCGAATTATTGAAATCCTCTTTGCCCTTGGTCGAGCATCGACAGTACCTGATGAATCTGGTGGGTGGTCGATGGCACCAGGTAGTGATACAAGATGGCTTCAAACACAGCTAGCGCGACATCACTTCACGGATAGCAATGTCATACCCCCAGAACAGCGAGAACGATTCATCGACCACCTAACCAAGGGTACATACCCATTCATATTTGAACGCAATCTAATGCACAGCCTTTACAGCTATGCCAGCGGAGATAACTTCATAGTCTCCAGGGAGGAAATCAAGTCCCGGCTTGTAACTTATATTGAAGCGGTAATTCAAGCCGAGGAGAGTTGGACCCAAGCCGTTTCGCGCGCAATCGCGGCCTGCCATATACGCGAGTGGATACCGACAAATGCAAATACTCACCGATCAAAAGACACTTGGCTGCCCGACACTCGCATGTTTCTCGAAATAGCTCAGAAGAAGTTCGGCGCTACCCCTTACTGCTCTTGGTTCCTAAAGTCCAACCATTGGCCTAAAGAGACCGGACAGTATGCCATAAATCCTGCTGCTGTAGAGATCTATGGAGATTGGGATACATTTGGTGAACATATAAAGGGCATGGCTTCAAAGGATGAGGCCGCTGCTGAACTTCTTGGCCTCTATGACCAATTCGTCGGTTCGGGATTCAACTGGGTTGACTTCACCCCCAACTTGCTTGCGAAATTCTAAAGCCACCGAAGGTGTCACGGCCATTCGTATCCCGCGCGGTTTCGATCCGCCGGACGGCGGATTCGCAGGCATCATGCAAGGTATTCGCAGGTTCATGGACTCGGCCGTGATCGTGTGATTTTTAGACTCTCGGATTTCGTGTGACGGATCGGACCGGAAAGCCCGCAAGCTCTAGTCATTGCGAGGAGGAACGACGAAGCAACTGGACGCGGACTTGGAGGGGAAAGCCGGACCGGCTGCTTCGAGCCGAAGCACGCCCAAAAGAACCTTGGCGAACTTTGACCCGATGTTCTCCATCCACCCAATGCGCGCCACGGACGTTCCCGCTGCACACGTCATTCGCCTCGCCGTCCGCGAGAACCGGTTGAGCGATCCTTCCGTGGTGACCGAGCAGGACTACCACGACTTCCTAACGCGCGATACGATGAGTTGGGTATGCGAATTGGACGGGGAACTAGCGGGCTTCGTGATGGTAGATGTGGAAAAGTGCAACCTCTGGGCACTGTTCGTAGCACCGGAACACGAAGGCAAAGGCATCGGGCGGGCTTTGCACGAGACGATGATCACCGCATATTTGAAGCACCGCGATGTGCTCCGGTTGACCACCGCACCGGAAACGCGTGCTGCACAGTTCTACCGGAAAGCCGGTTACACGGAGCAAGGCCGGACCACCAACCGCAAGGAGCTGATCTTCGAGCTACGCCGTCCGTGACGGCTCAACTACTAGCCGCGCATCATCGCGCCAGATATAGCCCATGAGGAAGTGAACGGCCAGGGCACCAAGTGCATGCCAGAGCCAGTGCGTACCCATCGGCATCCAGAACAGTGCTTCGTGGAAGTCGAGGCTGCGGAAGGTGACGGCCATCGCAAAAAGCGCTGCAGAGACCGCCATCCATGGCCAGTGTGCGAAATGGTTGCGCCGCAGGTGGAGCAGGATCGGGAAGAGCACCATGATGCCCATCGCGGCGTAGCCCCCGTTCATAACGAAGGTGCGGGGCAAGCCGGAGCGTAGCAGGAAGTAGCGCGCAGCGAATGGCAACAGGAAAAGCACCAACAACCAAGGCCATGCGAGGCCTGCCCGCCGTGCGAAGAGCACCATGCACGCGGTGCACAGCAGCACGATGGGCACCCAATCCATGAGCAACCAGACCTCATGCGAGCGCGTGCCGTGGAACACCGTGCCGCCAACGAATCCGATGAAGAGCACCGGCAACGCACCGGCTAGAAAGAGATGCTTACGCGGTTCGCGATACGCACGCAGTGCCCAGAAGATCACCACGAAGAGGAATACGAGGTTGCTCCAGGTATTCCATGGCTCCACAGGCAAGCGACCCATGAGCGTCTCGCGGTAAATGGGGCCGCTATCATGCGGATGCATGCGGACGTTCGGCTACTAGGACACCAGCTCCTTGCGCCACTCGATGATCTTCGCCTCGTTCAATTTCACGAACGCGTCGTAGCCACCTGCCTTGCTCATCTCCAAGGACTGTTCAGCCGCTTCGATGGCCTCCTTCTTCAAGCCATTGGCGGCATAAAGCAGGGAAAGCGTGCGCACGGTGAAGAACTTCGGCTCCTTCTCCACACTATGCTTCACCCATTCCAGCGCTTGCGGCAGGCGAACCCCACGCGCGAGACACAGGGCTGCGGCGTTGTGGTAGTTGCCGGGGGTGGCATCCGGTTCGGCGAGGGCTTGGTCGATGTTCTTCAACGCCTGTTCCGTGGCGGGCGCCTCAATGGTGAAGGCCAGACGCGTGGTCTCCCAGCTCATGGCCAATACGGCCGCATCCAAGGTGAGGTGATCGAACGCGATGGTAAAGGTCTCCGTGAACGGACACACTTCCACTGGAACGGTGATGGATAGCACGTCCAGCTTCTCGTCGTGCGGTGCGAAGAGGATGGAGCGTGTGGTCTTGTTCAGCACGATCATCCATTCCGTGCGCCCCGGTATGGAAAGCAAGGCGTATTGGCCGGCTTCCACGGCAGTGCCGTTGATGATGACCGGTGCCTCGAACGTGATGTAGCTGCCCGCGTTCGCGGCGGTACGCCAGACCTTACCGAAGGGCACTAGTTCACCGTAGATCCTGCGTCCCTTGGCGCTGGGGCGTGCGTAGGTCACCTTCACATCGGTGACGCCGATGGTCTGTTCGATGGTGGCCTTCGGGCTGTCCTGGGGGAGTTTCGGGATGATCATTGAAAGTGGTGGGTATACCTGGTTGGTTCAACAAAGATCGTGGGCGATCATGGTCGTTTGGCGAACCAAAGGTGATGCTTGGTCCCCTTGTCGCGGTGGGCGAAGACCTTCTTCTCCTCCACCCGGAAGCCCGCCATCCCCAACCGTCGCGTGAAAGGATCGTGCGGATGGGTGGACCACACGGCCAGGACCCCGCCTGGTCGCAACGCGTTGTAAGCAGACTGCAAGCCGCGGTGGGAGTACAACCTGTTGTTGGCCGCTTGGGTCAACCCTTCGGGACCATTGTCCGTATCGAGCAGGATGGCATCGTAGGAACTATTCCCGTTACGGATGAGTTCGAGCACATCACCCACATGGATGATGGTGCGTGGATCGTTCACCGGATGACCCGCGAAGGCACCCATGGGGCCTTTATTCCACTCCACGACTTGCGGAACGAGCTCAGCCACGATCACTTTCCCCTTCTCTCCTACTAGACGCAGAACGGCCGCGAGCGTAAAACCCATGCCAAGCCCGCCGATCACCACGTGCGCTTCGGAGGCGTTCTTCACTTTCTTCAGGGCCAGATCGGCCAGCGCATCCTCGGAACCATGATGCGCGGTGGTCATCAACTCGCCCGGTATGCCCACGACTTCGATGGTGTAGTCATCGTTCCGTTTGTAGAATAGCAGCTCGCCACCATTGTCCGGGATCAACGCCCGATCCAGGAGTTCGTTCACGCGCATCTTCATGGGGACATTCCGCTAAGCACTGGTGCGCCGAACGGGGCGGCAAGTTGGGCATAGATCCGCTGGGGGCCACCACGGAAGCTCGGAACGCTGTGTACCTTAGGCCTCATGCACATCGAACACGAGCCAAACGGCCACAAAGGACGATTCGTGATCAAGGCCGACGGTCAGGAATTGGGGGAGATGACCTACAGCAAGGCCGGAGATGACAAGATCATCATCGACCACACCGAGGCCTTCCCTGGATCAGAAGGCAAAGGAGTAGGCCGTAAGCTGGTGATGGCCGGAGTGGAGTTCGCACGAGCCCACGGGTTGCGGATCATCCCCCTGTGCCCCTTCGCCAAGACGGTCTTCGACAGGAATGCCACAGAATTGGCCGATGTACGGGCGTGAACCATGGCAAAGCTCAAACTCGACCTCCACGACATCTACAACAAAGGGCGCGACATCGACCGAGCCTTGAACGAGGTGATGGAAGAAGCGGTGGACAAGCGCATTCCCATGGTGGAGATCATCCCCGGCAAGGGCACTGGGCAACTGAAGAAGAAGGTGATCCGCTTCCTTCAACAGCCGCATATCAAGAAGATGTACCACCGGATCGACAAGGACAGCGATAACTTCGGGCGTCTGTTCGTACGATTCAAGCACTGAGGGGCGTTCACATGGCACGTGACCGCTCTGTTGAAGATCGGAAAGGACCGTGAACCGTTTCACCCATAGCATCCTCGGACTCGCCATAGGGCTGGGCAGCCAAGCGCAGCTGGTGGTGAACGAGGCGTGCAGCAAGAACCTTAGCGTGCCCACGGACCCTCTCGGAGGCACCACGGATTGGATCGAACTGCACAACCGAGGTGATGAACCGATCTATTTGGCCGGCTACCACTTGAGCGATGACCCGCAACGGTTGGATGCATGGGCACTGCCCGCGGTGAACCTCGAGCCGGGATCATACCTCCTACTTTCTCACGACGAAGTGAACGTTGATGGCTTTCATTTTCCATTCAAACTTGGTTCTGGCGGGGAGTCCATCGTGCTAAGCAATGTCGACTTCGAGGTGGTGGATCTGTTCCACTTGCCAGCGCTTCAGCCGGACCATTCAGCCGGTCGGTCCACTTCGGGCGATGTCGTGCTTTTCGATGAACCCACACCGGGTGGTCCGAATAGCACACCAGCTTACTTCGGATACGCACCGACACCTTCGTTCTCCACACCTCCGGGTTTCCGCAGTGGTCCGTTGCATGTAGGTCTATCGGCGTGTGCGGATTGCACCATACTGCTCACTTGGGATGGACGTCCACCGACCAGTACTTCGGCTATTTACACGGGTCCGATCTGGCTCCAGCAGACCACGGTTTTGAACGCGGTGGCGCATCGTCCCGGATACCTGCCTTCCGCTGTCGCGACCGGAACCTACTTGATCAACGCCAGGACCGACCTTCCGGTGATCTCATTGAGCACGCATCCGGACAGCCTTTTCCATCCGGTGACCGGTTTGTATGAGTTGGGTCCCGAGGCTGACGATGAATATCCGCACTGGGGCGCCAATTTCTGGGACGAGCGCGGTATCGACGTACGTTTCGAGTACTTCGATGAGACTGGTGTGAAGTGCATCGATCAAGAAGTGGAACTGCGTATCCATGGGGGCCGTTCTTCTCGGAACAAACCACAACGGCCATTGCGTTTGACGGCACGCGATCGATATGGGGAGGATCGGATCAACTACGGTTTCTTCCCGGAGAAACCCGCGCTGGAGTCGTTCAAGCGGATCATCCTCCGCAACTCGGGCAGTGATTGGAACCACGCGCATTACCGGGATGGCTTCTTCCACCAGGCAGCACTGCATGCAGGACTTGATATCGATGTCTTGGGATTCAAACCGTGCGTGGTCTACCTGAACGGCACCTATTGGGGCATCCACAACATCCGCGAGCGGGTTGATGTGGATTACTTGGCCCTGAACCACGGTGTGGATCCGGAGGATATCCTACTCATGGATGAAGAGAACCACGTGATCCAAGGCGATAGCCTGCATTTCGATTCGTTGCAGCACTTCATCCGCACCCATGACATGGCCGATGACCACCATTTCGCCCGGGTGGATAGCCTGCTCGACCTGAAGAGCTTCATGGACTACTTCGCTCTGGAGATGTTCGCGGGCAACTCGGATTGGCCATCGAACAACCTGAAGTACTGGAAACCATCCATCCACACGGGTAAGTGGCGCTACCTGATGTACGACATGGATGCCACCATGGCTGCTGCACCCTGGATACCGAACGACTTCGATATGTTCCATTGGGTGTTGGTCCATCGCGACGGGTTCATCCATGCGGAGATCTTCGCGAGTTTGATGGAACGCCCTGAATTCAGGCGGAACTTCTTGAACCGGTTGGCTGACCTGATGAACAGCAGTTTGGCACCTGCGAACCTGATGACGGAGAACGAGCTTGTCCGAGAGCGCATCAGGCCTGAAATGGCTCGTCACATGGAGCGCTGGTCGGGTGATCTAGGACATTGGGAACAAGAAACAGAGGAGATCCTTCCACTCTGGATGCAGGAACGGGCCGACCATATGCGGGAAGATGTCCTGTTGTGGTATGAACTTCCCAATGCTGCAACGCTCCGGTTCGAGATGTTCCCGCTCGATGCGGGCACCCTACAGGTGAACACGCTGACGCCGGCCCTACCCTTCGATGGAACCTATTTCAACGGGAACGACATCGATGTTTTCGTGGAGCCGGATCCGGGATTCACCTTCAGCCATTGGAGCTACAGCGCAGAACCGAATGGAGCGATGCGCGAACCGCACCTGCGACGTTCGTTCGCAACGAATGGAACCTTAGTGGCCCATTTCGCCAAGCAAGGCAGCGCATTCTACGTCTTCCCGAACCCGACGACAGCGAGTTGTGAGATCAGCTTCGAAACGGCCATTGCTGGAGAGGTCGAAGTCAGCCTTTGGGATACCCATGGCCGACTTGTGGGTGGTAGATCCTTCCTGGCCACCGCTGGCGTGAACCGCATTCCGATGGACCTGAGCACAGTGGCGCCAGGTCTGTTGGAGATCCGTGTGGATCAGAACGGAGCGGTGTCCGCCACGCGGGTCATCAAACAATAGGGTCCACCACGAAGAAAAGCGGACCTGACGATCCGTCGCGCTTTGGTGTTCGGCCCGGGAATTGAAGTCGGGCCACGCACGCATGCTGTCAACCACCTCGAAAATGCCCGGTTCGCGTGCTGAACGCACCCCGAACGGGCCCAAAGCCAAGATCCGCGCTATGGCCGGCGAACTACCTAAAGCTGAGCGCCGTGTCACGTGGCGAAGTGCATTTCGTCAGTTCATCTGGCCGCGGCGGAAGAACGTGCTGATCGGCCTCACCCTTATCGTCGTCAGTCGACTCGCCGGTATGGTCTTACCCGGCAGCACGAAATACCTGCTGGATGATGTGGTGGCGAAGAACGACCTTGACATGCTTTGGATCCTCCTTGCGGCCGTAGTTGGGGCGCTGATCATCCAAAGCGTCACCAGTTACGTACTCACCCAACTCCTGAGCGTCGAAGCGCAGCTGCTCATCAGCCAGCTCCGCACCCAGGTCCAACGGAAGATCCTCTCCCTGCCCACCAGCTTCTTCGACAACACGAAAAGCGGGGCTTTGGTGAGCCGCATCATGAGCGATGTCGAAGGGGTGCGCAACCTGGTCGGCACGGGTCTGGTCCAGCTCATCGGCGGCACGCTCACCGCCATCATTTCCTTGGTCTGGCTGATCACCATCAGCCCCACCATGACGATCTTCACCTTGGTCCCCGTGGGCTTCTTCGCCTTCGTGGCCATGAAGGCTTTCGGCAAGATCCGCCCGATCTTCCGGACGCGGGGTGTGATCAATGCGGAGGTGACGGGCAGGTTGACCGAAAGCTTGAACGGCGTACGCGTGATCAAGGGTTTCGGCGCCGAAGAACAGGAGAACCGCACTTTTGAACGGGGCGTGCAGCGCTTGTTCGACAACGTGAAGACCAGCTTGACGGCCACCTCCTTCATCAGCAGTATGAGCACGCTGCTGCTCGGCTTGGCCAGCGCAGGCATCATGGGGATCGGCGCATACCAAATGGTGGGCGGAGAGCTTACCAGCGGTGAATTCGTGCAGTTCACGGTGCTGCTTGGCTTCATGATCACACCCATCGTCCAGATGAGCAATATCGGCAGTCAGCTCACCGAAGCCTTCGCAGGATTGGACCGGACTGAAGAGATCATGAACATGGACCCCGAAGATGTTCCCGAGGATCGACCCATCGAGCTATCGGATGTGAAAGGAGATATCGCCTTCCACGATGTTCGCTTCTCGTACGACGAGGGCAAGGAGGTCCTTCACGGCATCGACTTCCAAGCCTCCAAGGGCTCGGTGATCGCTTTGGTCGGTACCTCCGGCAGTGGCAAGAGCACCATTGCAGGATTGGTGGCGACCTTCCTTACCCCCACATCGGGGAAAGTGACGATCGATGGGCATGATCTGAGCAAGGTTCGGCTGAGTTCCTACCGGAAGCACCTTGGGGTGGTGCTCCAGGATGATTTCCTCTTCGAAGGCACCATCCGGGAGAACATCCTATTCCCACGTCCCGACGCCCCTGAAGAGGAGTTGATGAAAGCTGTGCAGGGCGCCTACGTGAACGAGTTCACCGACCGCATGGAGCTTGGATTGGATACGGTCATCGGCGAGCGCGGTGTGAAGCTGAGCGGCGGTCAACGGCAGCGGGTAGCCATTGCGCGCGCCATGCTGGCCGACCCGCGCATCCTGATCCTGGATGAGGCCACAAGCAACCTCGACACCGAAAGCGAAGCCTTGATCCAGAAGAGCTTGAACGAATTGGTGAAGGACCGGACCACCTTCGTGATCGCCCACCGATTGAGCACCATTCGCCAGGCAACAGAAATACTTGTCGTGGAACATGGACAGGTGGTGGAACGGGGAGATCATTCCACATTGATCGCAAAGGAGGGGCGTTATTACGAGTTATTCACCTACCAGGCTAGGATCTGACACCGTCAGGATCACGAGCTTGACAAGTCGCCGGTAAACACGAAGTGGGACGCAGTGTGCTGATAGAGAGCGCCTTCCATTCGACATGGTCAGATCCGGAGCCCTGTTGTGCCATTCGGGAGCTCACGAACTGGAAGATCTAACCGCCAGTTGAAGTAGGACCTCAAGGGTTCTATGGTTAAAATTGTGACGTGAAGTAAGTCGAAGCTCTTAACACATACCCACAACCTCTGAACCTCTCATCGATGAGAAAACAACTATTCACAGCCGCATTCGGCCTCCTTTCCACGTTGGCGTTCGGCCAGGGCAACGTAGTGGTGCAAGTCCTTAGTCCGAGTAGCATCACGGATTCCTACTCCAATGCTTTCGCGGTGGCCGCCAGTGGCTGGTCAGTACCAGACCTCACCTTGCCTGAGAACGCCGTCACGGATGAATTGGTCCTGGCCTTTGATGGAACTACAGCGGATTCTTTGGCCTGCGAGCCGATCGTCAACGGAGAAGCTGTTAATGGTCGTATCGCGGTGATCTACCGGGGCTCGTGCAATTTCTCCCTCAAAGCATTGAATGCTCAGAACGCCGGTGCTCGCGCTGTGCTGTTGATCAGCAATGGCGACGAATTGAACATCAACATGCAAGGTGGAGATTTCGGGCTGGATGTCACCATCCCTGTTGCAATGATCAGTCAAAGCAGCGGAGCGATCATCCGACCGGTGATCGAAGCAGAACCGGTCACTGCGTTCATCGGGAATAACTTCGGGTTCTTCCCGAACAACCTCAATCTCGACCAGTTCGACCTTTTGGCACCAAGTGCCTCCGCCGTACCTAGCCTTCTCGCGGCTGATGCTAGCGAGTACCAGGTCAGCTTAGGAGGATTCCTGCATAATTTCGGTTCAGTGGCACAAACCACTGCACGGTTGCGTGCAGTGGTGACACAAAACGGCACTGAGGTGTACAACGAGGTGACCGATAACGTCAGCATCGCTCCAGGCGACAGCGTCCTGCTCACTTTGCCGCAATTCACTCAGACCTCCTATTCTGGTGAGTACGAGATCACATACACCGCGGAAAGTGATGAAAGCGATGAGTTCCCGAACGACAATAGCTACACGATCCCGCTGCTTTTTGGTGATCTGCTGAGTTATGTGCCTGTGGATGCGACAACGAACCTTCCTGTGTCTGAGATCTCCGTAGCCCCTGCAACCTTCGAGGGTGTCTTCCGTTCTTGCATCGCGTTCTCTGACACGAACGCCAGCCGCTTGGCTGTAACAGGATTGCACTTCTCCGCACGCACGGCAACAGACGTGGTGGAGCCCATCGATAGTGCTTTGACCGACATGCTGGTGGTCACCTATGCCTTCTTATGGTCCGATGAGTTGACTGATGCCTTCACCATTCCCACGGACGCCGGATTGAGCACGCTATCCAACGGTAACTACGGCTACGATAGTGACCGGCAAGGTGAAGCCATTTACATACCCTTCGATGTGCCAGTGGTATTGGAAGATGGGCAGCGCTACCTTTTCTGCGCGGAAACACTGGACGGTGTCGTGCGCCACGGTTGGAATGAATCCGTTGATCATACGCTGATGAGCGACCCGGACTTGGGAGTTTCAAACGAACCCACGAGCGCCATTCGGAACGGCCAGACTTGGTTCAATGGTTTCGTTGGTCTAGGGGGATCCCCAGCCGTGGCTTTGAAAACCATTGCGGCGAACAGCATCGGCATCGACGAAACGGAACGTGTGGATATCACTCCCTACCCGAACCCAGCCCAGAACCTCCTGCGTGTGCCAATGCAGGGCTCTAATGGAGCTGCCATGCTGCGCATCTTCAACACAACGGGAGCCGTGGTGTCCGAGCAAAAAGTGGCTGTGGGTGGCAACGAGACCATGGTGGTGGACCTCACCAACGTGGCAAATGGCACCTACATGTTCCATGTGGACTTCGAGAACGGCAAGCGTTCCGACTTCCGTGTGGTGGTGACGAAATAGTCTTTGCAGTCCGACCGGAAAGCGGCTGCTCCGAAAGGGGTGGCCGCTTTTCTGTTGAATGGAGATCCGTATGGAACACTGACCTGGCTCCGCCGAATCGGCTACGCGCAGGCGCAGTGACGCGGATTTTTATGATAGGCGCAGATCAACGCATTGATCCGATTCCAGATCAACGTAGATCCGCTCCATCCGCGTCCTCTGGGCTACTCCCCTATATCCTCGCTCCATAGCTCCGGCTCGGCAGCGATGAACTCTTCCATCATCTGCACGCACTCCGGCAGGTCCAGGTCGATCACCTCCACGCCGTGGCTTTCCATGAAAGCACGTGCGCCCGGGAAGGTCCGGCTCTCGCCCACGATCACCTTCTTGATCTTGAACTGCACGATGGTACCGGCACACATGTAGCATGGCATCAACGTGGAATAGATCGTGGTGCCCTTGTAGCTGCCGATGCGACCCGCGTTGTTGAGGCAGTCCATCTCGCCGTGCAGGATCGGGTTCTTCTCCTGCACGCGCTTGTTGTGGCCTCGCGCGATGATCTTTCCGTCGCGCACCAGCACGGATCCGATCGGGATGCCACCTTCTGACCGGCCTAAGCGGGCTTCGGCGATGGCGACTTGCATGTGTTCGTCCATTGGTTCTTACCCTTTATAGTGCCTCGGCTTTTTCTTCACCAACGCCCCAGCAGGCTCCGGCACCCAATGATGCAGCCCACCAGCCAGCGGATCATCGAAGGTCTTCGGGATGTTCCCCGCAGCCGTGCGCTCGCCCCAGGTCAGGTGCTCTTTGCCATCATCGCGGCGTTCCATGGTGATGCAATCCTCCACGGGACATACGAGCGAGCAGAGGTTGCAGCCCACGCAGTTCTCGTCGATGATGCTCGGGATGCGGTTCGCGGGATCGCTGCTTAGGGCGATGGCCTGGTGTGCGCCGTCCTCGCAAGCGGTGTAGCAGAGCTGGCAGCCGATGCACTTGCTCTCGTTGATGCTCGCCGTGACCTTGTACTTCAGGTTGAGATCTTCCCAATGCTTGATGTTCGGCAGCGCCTTGCCCCGGAAGTCTTCGATGGTCTTGAAGCCCTTCTCGTCCATGTAGCGCTCCAGACCCGGCAGGATCTCGCGGATGATACCGAAGCCGAAGTGCATCACAGCGGTGCAGACTTGAACCGTTGTAGCGCCGAGCAGGATGAACTCCACGGCATCACGCCAGTTCTCCACGCCACCGATGCCGCTGATCGGCAGGTTCACGTCGGGGTGCTGCGCACAGTTCTTCACCATGTTCAGCGCGATGGGCTTCACGGCCGGGCCGCAATAGCCACCGTTGGTGCTCTTGCCATCCACGATCGGGTACGGAACGAACTGGTCGATGTCCACGCCCACGATGCTCTGGATGGTGTTGATCAAGGAGATCGCATCGCTTCCGCCCGCCCGTGCCGCACGTGCCGGACGGGTGATGTCCGAAATGTTCGGCGTGAGCTTGGTGATCACCGGGACTTTCGCCACCTCCTTCACCCACTCCACGATCATCTGCAAAACCTTCGGCTCCTGCCCTACTGCGCTGCCCATGCCGCGCTCGCACATGCCGTGCGGACAACCGAAGTTCAGTTCGATACCATCAGCACCGGCGTTCTCCACATCGCGGACGATCTGGTGCCATTCCTCCTTCGTCTCCACCATCAGCGAGGCGATCACCGCATGGTCAGGGAAACGCTTCTTCACCTCGCTGATCTCGCGCAGGTTGTCCTTTAACGGCCGGTCGGTGATCAGCTCGATGTTGTTGAAACCCACCATGCGCTTGTCGCGGTAGTTCACAGCACCGTAGCGGCTGCTCACGTTCACCACCGGCACGCCGAGGGTCTTCCACACGGCACCGCCCCAGCCCGCGTCGAAGGCTTTCATGATCTGGTAACCGCTGTTGGTAGGTGGCGCGGAGGCCAGCCAGAATGGGTTGGGGCTCTTGATTCCGGCGAGGTTTGTTCTCAGGTCTGCCATTGTCGATCAGAAGATTAGAGGATCAGAAGATCAGATAATCAATTCTTCTGACCGGTCAAGTATGTGTGTATCCCATGCGCCGCCCTCTTCGCCTCGGCAGCCGCATTCACCACTTCCACCCCACCATTCATCGCATCGCCGGCGGTGAAGTACTTGGCGTTGGTCGTTTGGAAGTGTTCGTTCACCACGATACGCCCTTTCTGATCCAACGTGAGGCCTGAGACCTGCTTCAACAGTTCCACTTGTTTTCCTTGACCGGTCCCCAGCAACACCATGTCGCACGGTTCAACGAACTCGCTGCCCGGGATTGCTTCCAGCTTCCCATTGTCGGAACTGTTCCGGATGAACTTCACACCGGTCACTGAGCCATTACCCAAAACTTCCAATGGTGTAACATTGAACAAAGCCTTCGCACCGCTCTTCTTCGCCAGATCGAACTCGAAGCTGTACGCACCCATCTCTTCCGGACCACGACGATAGGCTATCGTCACGCTCTCCGCGCCCATCCGGCAGCTTTCGCTCGCGGCATCCATCGCTGTGTTTCCGCCCCCGAGCACGATCACTTTGCTACCGACCGGCGTTGATTGATGTTTGTTGCGAAGTTCCTCCACGAATTCCAGCGCACCCATCACGCCCTTCTTGTCTTCACCGGGAATGCCAAGTGCTGAGGTCGCACCCAAGCCAATGCCGATGAACACTGCGTCATGGTCCTTCTCCAGCTTCTCAAAGTCAGCACGACCGGTCACGGGCTTGTTGTAGTGGACGTTGAAACCGAACTGTTCTTGCAGGTAGGCGATCTCATCAACGGCCTCTTCGTTCGTCAGTTTGTAAGGTGCCACGCCGTAAACGCACAAGCCACTCGGCTTCTCACGCGCCTCGTAGATGTCCACTGCATGACCGAGCATTCGCAACTCGCACGCGCACGAAACACCCGCTGGCCCCGCACCGATCACCGCCACCTTCTTGCCTGTCGGCTTCCCGGTGATGAAGAGCTTCTTCTTCGCGTGGATCACCTTGTCCGTGGCATGTGCCTGCAAGCGCCCGATCTCGATCGGCTTCACATCGCTTTTGGTGTACACGCAGGCCCCTTCGCACAGTTCCTCCGTCGGACAGACGTTCCCGCAGGCATGTCCCATCCAGTTGCTGTCGTAGATCGTCTTCGCGGCCCCGTCCTTGTTGTCGTTGTTGATCTGCCGGATGAAGGTCGGGATATCGATCCCCGTGGGGCACGCGTTGATGCACGGAGCATCGTAGCAATACAGACAGCGCGAACTCTCGTAGTACGCTTCCGTATCGCTCATCAGCGGCTTCTTCGGGTGGAAGTTGGCTGCGAAGTCGGCTTCGGTGGTTGGTCGTTTGTATTCTGCCATGGGAAATGCTTGAATGCGCTACTGGCTACTGGCTATTTGCTGGTCATCACTATCCCGGACGCGCATAGCCAGTAGCCAACAGCCAAAGGCCAACAGCGCATTCCTCTGCTAAAGCTCAACGAGCCGTCCATATGTCTCCGGCCTGCGATCCCTGAAGAACTGCCACGTGCTGCGCACCTCCTCGATCATGTCCAGGTCGAATTCCGCGACGAGCAGTTCATCGTCATCGCGCGAGGCTTGGGCGAAGATCTGTCCACGCGGATCCACGAAATAGCTCTGGCCATAGAACTTGCCGAGGTTCCACGGTTTCTCTTCGCCTACCCGATTGATACACCCCATGAAATAGCCGTTCGCCGCAGCGTGTGCGGGTTGTTCCAGCTTCCATAGGTACTCGCTGAGACCAGCAACAGTTGCGCTGGGGTTGTACACGAGCTCCGCGCCGTTCAGGCCCAGGCAGCGCGCGCCATCCGGGAAGTGGCGATCGTAGCAGATATACACACCCACTTTTGCGTACTTCGTTTGGAACACCGGATAGCCGAGGTTGCCGGGCTTGAAGAAGAACTTCTCCCAAAAGCCGCTCGTGTGCGGGATGTGGTTCTTGCGGTATTTGCCCAGGTAGGTGCCATCCGCATCGATCACCGCGGCGGTGTTGTATAGCACGCCCGCCTGCTCCTTCTCGTAGATCGGAACGATGATCACCATGTTGTACTTCTTCGCGTACTGGGCCATCAGCTCCGTGGTGGGGCCGGGCACGCTCTCCGCGCTCTCGTACCACTTGCGGTCCTGGCCCGGGCAGAAGTAGGGCGTGTTGAAGATCTCCTGCAGGCAGAGGATCTGCACGCCTTGCTGACCGGCTTTCTCGATGTACGGGATGTGCTTCTGCACCATCGCATCGATGATCTCCGGTATGGTGCCCTCGCCCTCCGTCTTCGGAAGGCTCATCTGGATAAGGCCGCTCTTTATCTTCCTCGGCATGTGCTTAGTGATTAGAATGCGGATGACGCTGATCTAGCGGATCGGCGCTGATGGTTCGATTGCTGGAACCCAATGTTAAGAGGAAGTACGCGGATTTCCTAGACTGATCCGGATGGGTGCGGGCGGGTGGCACGCTCCCCGGGTCAAGCCCGGGGTGACAGACGCGGATCAGGCAGATCAACGCGGATCTGAAAGACTGTCGGGTTGGACGAGGGTGATGATTGGGCGTGCCCCTCGCAAAAGCCTCGGGTCCGGCTTTCCGCTACAAGTCCGCGCCCTGATTACAGGGCTTGCGGGCTTTCCGCTTCAATCCGTCACGCGACAAATTCTTCAACCGTTCAGTTAAGATTCGACTAGTCCAGAGCTATCCGCGAATTGAATCGACGAGGAAAGAATACCAAGAGAAAACCGAATGTAACCATTCCATTATACACACCCAATGTCAGATCAGAAGTAGAGGCCAGCGCTGTATATGCAACGTACTCTATGACCAACAAGGCGGCGATGCAAATGACCCTTGCAGCCATCAAACGGATTCGCAATGCCCCATAAAATGGTCCAAGGAAAAGGAGCGTGAAGACTACGATGTTAAATGTGATGTACAGGAAGTAGCTACCCGTGTTCTTCAAGATCTCAACCGACCCCACGGAGTTATCAAGTACCCAACTCTTGAATCGGTCCCCAACGAAGGCAAGGACTACTGCAAAGGCATACCACTTCATTAGCAAAAAGCATGTGACGCGCGCCAAAGACGGTCGCCTCGCTGAACTGGAGGTCTCGGCTTGCTCTTCCATCCTTCAAAGCATCCCGCTCACCTTGTTCCGCTTCACGAACTTTCCATATCCCTTCTTGATCCGCACTTCGCCATTGTGTACCGCCACCTGGCCGCGGAGGATGGTGGTCTTCACCTTGCCGGTGAGTTGCATGCCTTCGTAGCCGCTGTAGTCCACGTTCATGTGGTGGCTCTTGGCGCTGAGCGTGTGCTTCTCGTTGGGGTCGAGCAGGATGATGTCCGCGTCGCTGCCGATGCCGATGGTGCCTTTGCGCGGGAACATGCCGAAGATCTTCGCCGGGTTGGTGGCGGTGACCTCCACGAACTTGTTGACGCTGATGCGCTTCTTGTTGACGCCTTCGCTGAAGAGCAGTTCCATGCGGTGCTCGATGGCGGGGTGACCGTTCGGGATCTTCGAAAAATCGGCCGAGCCCATGGCTTTCTGCGCCATCATGAAGGGGCAATGGTCCGTGGCCACTACTTGCAAGCTGCCTTGTTCGATGCCGGCCCACAGCTGTTTCTGGTCCTTCTTCTCGCGTAGCGGCGGGCTCATCACCCACTTGGCACCGTCGGCCCGTTCGTAGAGCGAGGCATCGAGCAGCAGGTATTGGATGCAGGTCTCGGCGAGTACGCGCTGGCCCCGGCGTGCGGCATCGCGCACGGCGTTGAGCGCGCCCTCGCAGGTGAGGTGTACGATGTACGCAGGCACCCCGGTGTAGCTGGCCATGTCGCAGAAGCGATGACTGGCCTCGGCCTCGGTGATCTCGGGCTGGCTGAGGTAGTGGTACAGCGGCGAGAGCTTGCCTTCGCTGCGGTGCTTCTGCACGAGGTAGTCGATCATGTCGCCGTTGGTGGCATGTACGATCACCATGCCGCCGTGCTCTTTCACTTCCTGCATCAGGCCCACCATCTGGCGGTCGTCGATCATGAGCGCGCCTTTGTACGCCATGAAGGTCTTGAAGCTGGTGATGCCTTCCCGCTCGATCATCTCGCGCACTTCCTTCTTCGTGTCGTCGTTGAAATCGGTGACGGCCATGTGGAAGCTGAGGTCGCCGTAGAGGTTGCCGTTCATGCGGCCCTGCCAGCTTTCCAACGCGTGGCGCAGGCTCTTACCCTGTGTTTGCAGGATGAAGTCGATGACAGTGGTGGTGCCGCCATGCAGCGCAGCGAGCGTGCCCGTCTCGTAGTTGTCGCTGCTGAAGGTCCCCATGAAGGGCATGTCCAGGTGTACGTGCGGATCGATGCCGCCGGGCAGCACGAACTGGCCTTTCGCGTCGATCACTTCGGCATCCGGTGCATGCAGATCATGCCCGATGGCTTTGATGTGCTCG
>Ga0209812_10000917_pt1 | contig 23113 bp, 21 predicted proteins | sample JI71714BDNA_FD_187502 | JGI IMG/M metagenome (GOLD analysis project Ga0209812, IMG submission 187502) | Wastewater effluent complex algal communities from Wisconsin, to seasonally profile nutrient transformation and Carbon sequestration -... | ecosystem: Engineered > WWTP > Effluent > Algae...
AACGGCTTTTATTTCGTGTGCAGCTTGAAAAAGGTAAAACGCCGCATTTGCTACTGCATATCAGTTGTGATGGCAGTGGATTACCTGTGCATTTTACTCGCCAATTGGCGCTGGGCGAGCAGGTACACTGGCAATGGCGTGATGCCGATATTGCGTTTTTGCAAAGCTGTGAAAATGTTTTAGCAGCCGATTTTAAAGTGCAATCGCTAGAGGGATTAGGCTGCAGTATTCGATTCTCTCTGCCTGTCACCGTCCTACCGACCCGTTTTAATACCCACATTAATCATCTGATCGTATTCGATGCGGACAGCGAACGGCTGCAAGAGCGTGCTTCAGCCTTAAGTGCTCAGGCAATGCAATTAACGCTTTGTCACAGTATGGCGCAATTAGAGCAAAAATTGCTGGAGTCTATCCCAGAGGTATTGTTGTTATTTGTGCCGCCTCAAGTCCCTGATGCGGCATGGTTGGAATTGCTCAATCGTTATCAGCAACAGCTCAATGTGCAGATTTATGTGCCCAAGTTGCATTTGGCTGCTTGGCAAGCCCTAATACCGTGCAGTGTCAGTGCAGATTTTTGTTTGCATCGTATACAAACCCTTACGCTACCTGACATGCCCAAACGTGCTATTAAGAAGCTATTGGTGGTTGATGATAACGAAACTAATCAGGCTTTTATTGGCGTGCTGTTACAGCATAAACGAATAGAGTTGCAGGCCGCGCTGACAGGAAAAGAAGTGGTTGCGCTATGTCAAACGCAGCAATTTGATATGATTTTACTCGATATTAGCTTACCCGATATGTCAGGTATTGATGTTGCTATTCAGCTTCGCCAATTAGCGGGTTATCAACATACGCCTATTTTTGCGTTTACTGCACATGCATTACCCGCTGAAATTGATGCCTTTAAAGCTGCAGGGATGAACGATATAGTATTAAAACCGCTGGATCCGAGCAAATTTGAAACACTATTAGCGCGCTACCAGCTATATTAAACCTATAGGCTGTACGAATTTAATACGAAATAGCCTTCCTTTTTTTACTCAGAGGAGGGTATATTTATCAGCAAGTATAAGAATAAGGTTAGCTAATGGCACAAAGAGAAACAGATGAAGGATTTCTGTTTTTAGCAGATGATGAGAGTACTCCCATCCCACCAGATACCTCTGCCGGTGTTTGGAATTTGCTAATCGTCGATGACGATGAAGAGATCCATACCGTTACCAAGTTAGCACTCAGCGATTTGATTGTGCTTGGTAAGCCTTTGCTGTTTCACCATGCCTATTCTGGCAAGGAAGCGATTGCTTTTTTACGCCAACAGCCTGATACCGCTTTAGTGCTGTTAGATGTCGTAATGGAAACTGACGATGCCGGTTTGCAAGTCGTGCGTAAAATTCGGGATGAATTACGTATGGATGAGTTGCGCATTGTGTTGCGTACAGGGCAACCGGGTTATGCGCCTGAAGAAAGCGTGATTAAAGAATACGATATTAATGATTATAAAACGAAAACGGAGCTTACTCGCAGTAAACTGGTTACCACCATTATCTCGTCGCTTCGCTCGTATCAACAAATCAAAACAATTAATCAAAACCGCCGTGGTTTACAAAAAATTATTAAAGCGGGTGCTAATTTATTAGAGCAACACTCATTACATGAGTTTTCTGAAGGGGTAGTAACGCAAATTTCGTCTTTGATTGGTCTGCATGCTGAAGGGGTATTATGCGCGCAAATTGAAGATGATGGTTCTGCCAGCGATAAGATATATGTGTTGGGTGCGGCAGGGCATTATGCGCCTTTTATCAAGTGCCAGTTAGATCGTTTAGATAACAAGCGTATCGTGACACAAATAAATCAGTGTTTAGCAACGCGGCAGCATATTTTCACTCATCTCGATACCGTACTTTTTTTAGGTAACGATAAGCATAATGCGGCAGTATATATTGAAACGAATCGTCCGATTGAAGAAGCTGACAAACAACTTATTGAAGTGTTTTTAAGTAATATCTCCATTGGTTATGAAAATGTTGCGCTTTTTCAACAGTTACGACATGCCGCGTATATTGATCCTTTAACCAAAACGCCTAATCGCAACGAATTTATTCAAATTTTGCAAGATACACGTCGGTTTGAACCTGACAATATGGTTGCGGTGTTAGTGGATGTAGATCATTTTTCTGATATCAATGATGGTTTAGGTCAGGAGGTCGGCAATGAATTGTTAATTGCCATTACGCTACGTTTAATCGAACATTTTGGTATTAGTTCACAATTAGGGCGCATCGGTGCAGATGTGTTTGCGCTAGTTGGGCCTGAAGATGAACTGACGCCAGAACGTTTGCATGCTATGTTTATTGAGCCTTTTCAAGCGTTCGAACACAGTTTGCAAGTGAATGCGACCTTTGGTATTTGTCGTCTTCGCGATTCTGCAGAGCAGGGCGTGGTGATCATGAAGCATGTTTACATCGCGTTAAACAAAGCAAAAAAAACCTTGGGCGTGCATCATCAGTATTATCAGCCTGAAATGGCTGAAGAGGTGACGGAACGTTTAAGTTTATTACGAAAACTACGCGCTGATTTTGCACTAGACAAACTGCAGCTATGGTATCAGCCACAGTTATGTTTAAAAACGAATACCGTTGTGGGGATGGAGGCATTACTGCGCTGGCCGCATCAACCTGGGCAGTTTATTTCACCCGCCGTTTTTATCCCGCTAGCAGAGTACTCCGGGCTTATTGTTGATATTGGATTATGGGTGTTAGAGCAAGCGTGTCGACAATTACAACAGCTGTCGTTACAGGGATGTCGTGAACTCAGGATTGCAGTAAATGTATCGATGCCGCAATTTCGCTCGCCGTACTTTGTCAAATCGGTGATTGATATGGTCACTCGCTATCAGGTGAAACCCTATTTATTGGAATTAGAAATCACCGAGTCCGTGGTCATGGACGAACCGAAAATCGTGATTGAGGCGCTGCAAAAGTTAAAGAACTTTGGCATAAAAGTCGCTATTGATGATTTTGGTATTGGTTTCTCTTCACTAAACTACTTACAGCAATTACCGCTTGATCGCATTAAGGTCGATCGTGCTTTTGTAAGCACCGTTACGCAGCCTGGGGGGAATTTAATTGCTGAAACTATTGTTAGCTTAGGTAAGCGAATTGGGTTATCAACTATTGCAGAAGGCGTTGAAACCGCAGAACAATTGGCTGTGATCAGAACCATGGGGTGCGATGAGGTGCAAGGTTTCTTTTTCGCTAAGCCTATGCCTGCGCCAGAGTTAATGCAGTTTTTAGTGAAACACCAGGGATCTTGTTAAAGTATTAGTGGCTAATTACCCCGCGTATAGCCACTTTACTGGTTACACGCGGGTATACTTTCACTGGTTTTGATTCGCGCTGGGTATGTCTCAATCATGCTAGTGTTGGGTCAAAACACCATTAAACCTGCTCGGTTAAGCACTTAAAAGCCAGTTATTACTTTTTAGCGCGCTCAAAGGAGGTCATAATTTCTGCTTTTGCAGCAGCCGCATCGCCCCAGCCAGTGATTTTAACCCACTTACCTGGTTCCAATTCTTTATAACGCTCGAAGAAATGCTGGATTTGTTTTCTCAGTAATTCTGGCACATCGTTGATGTCCTGAATATGATCATACAGCTTAGTTAGTTTGCTTACTGGCACGGCAATCACTTTGGCATCTTCACCAGATTCATCTGCCATGTTTAGCACGCCAACCGGACGGCATTTAATTACCGCACCTGGAATTAATGGGTAAGGTGTTGGCACTAACACGTCTACTGGATCACCATCTAACGACAACGTATGGTTTACAAAACCATAGTTACACGGATAAAACATTGGTGTAGCCATAAAGCGGTCAACCCAAACAGTGCCTGTGTCTTTATCTACTTCATACTTAATAGGATCGGCATTGGCCGGGATTTCAATAATAACGTTAATTTCATCTGGCAGATTTTTGCCGGCCGTTACGTCGCTTAAGCTCATCGCTTGTTCCTCAGGTTAATGAAATGCCGCTATTATAAAGGCGGCAATAAAATTGGCTATAAGTTATTAGTCGAACATTCAGTTTGTTTTGTGATAACCCACACAAGTTTCTACTTCGTGTTTGGAGCCCAAAATAACCGCCACCCGCTGGTGAATATCTGTCGGTACGATGTCCATAATGCGTTCATAACCGGTTGAACTGGCACCACCGGCTTGTTCTACCAAGAAACTCATCGGGTTTGCTTCATACATCAAACGTAATTTATCCGGTTTAGTGGGATCTTTATTATCGCGTGGGTAGGCAAAAATACCACCTCGGCACAGTACCCGATGCACATCGCCTACCATGGCGGCGATCCAGCGCATATTGTAATTTTTACCACGTGGCCCTTCTTTACCTTGCAGAAGATCCGCAATGTAACGTTGCATAGCCGGTTGCCAATAGCGCTGGTTAGACATATTAATCGCAAATTCGGCGGTATATTTCGGGATAGTGGCATGCTCTTCGGTCAGCAAGAAGCCGCCATAGGTTTTATCTAAGGTATATAAGCGAGTCCCTTTGCCCGTTGTTAACGCTAGCATAGTCGACGGACCGTACAACACATAGCCTGCTGCTAACTGGGCTGTGCCTGCTTGAAGAAACTGGCTGGCGTCATCCGCTTCTTTGTTAGCATCTGCCGGTAATATTGAGAAGATGGTTCCAATCAGGCTATTGATATCGGTATTTGACGATCCATCCAGTGGATCAAAGGTTACCAAAAAGCGGCCACGAGGATTACCCGGTACAATCGTATCTTCCTCTTCTGAGCTGATGGCTTTAACCACGCCCGTTTCTAAAATCACTTCTTTGAGGAGTTCGTTGGCAATAACATCGAGTTTCTTTTGCGTTTCACCTTGCACATTTTCTGCTAAGGTTGAGCCTAATACACCGGCTAATTCGCCTTGGCTGACCCTGAACGCAATTTCGCGGCAGGCTGCCAATATGGTTTTTAAAAGCGAGATCAAGTCAGGATCGACGCCATCTTGTTGCAGTACAGGGGAGATGCGACGCATGATGTAAGGTCCTTTTCTTTTTTTGTACTAATATTGGGTAAGAATAAGCACTGTAGTCGCTTCTTAATGCGATGATAGATTCCGCAGTTTTTCGCTTTTTACAGTATAGCTGTGTAGGCAGCCTTGGCTATTTTAAAGAATTTCTGTCTAAATTGCAGTTTTCATCGCAGCTTTATCTGCATTTGTTACAATACCCAACACATTTTGGGGTTGCCGCTGAGTAATGCAGCCAACAATGAATCATTTTCGGGATAACCGTTAACACCCGCAGAGCGAGGCAGTATCTATGCATATTCACATTTTGGGTATTTGCGGCACTTTTATGGGCGGTATTGCTGCTATAGCAAAAGCGCTTGGACACCACGTAACAGGGGCCGATCAAAACGTTTACCCGCCCATGAGCACTCAGTTGGCTGATTTAGGGATTGGTTTAACCCAAGGCTATGATCCTGTGCAACTGGAACCAGCGCCTGACTTAGTGATTATCGGTAATGCCTTATCGCGTGGTAACCCAGCCGTAGAGTATGTTTTGGATCGAAACTTGCCTTACACCTCTGGGCCGCAATGGTTATCTGAGCAATTGTTGCAGCAGCGCTGGGTATTAGCCGTTTCTGGCACCCATGGCAAAACGACTACAGCCAGTATGTTGGCTTGGATTTTGGATTATGCGGGGTTAAATCCTGGGTTTTTAATTGGTGGCGTGCCACAGAATTTTGATTGCTCTGCGCGTTTGGGTGATTCGCCGTTTTTTGTGATTGAAGCCGACGAATATGATACCGCTTTTTTTGATAAACGCTCAAAGTTTGTACATTATCGGCCACGCACCTTGGTGATTAACAATTTAGAATATGATCATGCCGATATTTTCCCTGATCTTGCCGCTATTCAGCGGCAATTCCATCATTTATTGCGCATGGTGCCAGCAAGTGGTTTGGTACTCTCGCCTGAGGGCACACCAGCAGTGGCGCAGATGCTGGCACAAGGGTGTTGGAGTGAGCGCCAAGCCTACGGTACGGATTGGCAAGCATTGCTCCTGGCAGAAGATGGTAGTCGTTTTCAGGTATGCTGGCAGCAACAGGTCGTTGGCGAGGTAAACTGGTCGTTAAGTGGTCAGCATAATGTGGATAATGCCATGATGGCGATTGCCGCAGCGCGGCATGCCGGTGTGCCACTGCAAGTAAGTATCGATGCCTTGGCTACTTTTGTGGCACCTAAGCGGCGCATGGAGTTAAAGGGCGCGCCGGGCGATATCGCGGTGTATGACGATTTTGCCCATCACCCAACCGCTATTGCTACCACCTTAAAAGGCTTAAGAGCTAAAGTGGGCCAAGGGCGGATCTTAGCCGTATTGGAACCACGTTCTAACACGATGCGCTTGGGTGTGCATCAGGCAGCGCTGCCCGAGGCACTTTTACCTGCCGATGAGGTATTGTTATTTGAACCTCGTAATGCCGGTTGGTCTATGGCTGATCTCGTTGCTAGACTGAGCCAACCTGGCAGCGTCAGTTACGATATCGATGAAGTAGTCGGCAAATTGCTTGTGATGGCAAAACCGGGTGATAGCATTGTGATTATGAGCAATGGCGCTTTTGGTGGTATTCACCAGAAGCTACTGTCTGCATTAACTGACAAGTGGAATTCATAATGACCGAACATGGCTCTGCACCCCGTGCCGAAATCACCTTAGCGTTTACCGGCGCCTCTGGTGCACCCTATGGCTGGCGCTTACTGGAATTGTTGCTCGCCCAGCAGATTAAAGTGCATTTACTGATTTCCAGCGCCGCGCGCGTGGTGTTTGCTACCGAACACGATATTAAGCTGGCTGGCGCACCCGATAAATGTACCGAGCAATTAGTAGCGCATTTTCATTGTGCCCCAGAATTAATCAGTGTCTATGGCAAAGATGACTGGTTCTCGCCGGTGGCGTCGGGTTCAGCGGCACCGAAAAAAATGGTGGTTTGTCCTTGTTCTACCGGTACGCTGTCGGCGATTGCCCAAGGCGCCAGTGATAATTTGATTGAGCGGGCTGCTGATGTGGTAATAAAAGAAGGTGGTAAACTGATTTTAGTGGTACGTGAAAGCCCGCTAAGTGCTATTCATTTGGAAAACATGCTAAAGCTATCGCGTCTGGGTGTCTGTATCATGCCGGCTGCCCCTGGTTTTTATCATCAGCCAACCCAAGTTAGTGATCTCGTCGATTTTATGGTGGCGCGAATTCTGGACCAGCTTGGTTTATCACAACAATTAGTTGCTCGCTGGGGTTACGGCGGCCAATAAGTTTTTTAGCAGGAGTTTTGATTTGAGTATTGCACTGGATATTGCTGGATTGCACAAAGTGTATCGCAGCGGCACTGTGGCGCTGGCAGGTATCGATTTACAAGTACAACAGGGCGATTTTTTTGCCTTGCTTGGCCCCAATGGTGCTGGAAAAAGTACCACCATTGGTGTGATCAGTTCGCTGGTAAACAAGACACAGGGCAAGGTGCAGGTATTTGGTCATGACATTGATTCCGCGCTTGAGGCAGCAAAAAGCCAGTTAGGGCTAGTGCCGCAAGAGTTTAATTTTAACCAGTTTGAAACCTTACTACAAATTGTGGTGAATCAGGCCGGCTATTATGGTGTACCTAAAGCGGTTGCACTGCAACGTGCTGAAAAGTACCTGAGCCAACTGGGTTTGTGGGAAAAGCGTAACGCCAGAGCGCGTGAGCTGTCGGGCGGTATGAAACGGCGTTTAATGATTGCTCGCGCTTTAATGCATGAACCGAAATTGCTAATTTTAGACGAGCCTACCGCAGGGGTTGATATTGAGCTGCGCCGTTCGATGTGGGAATTTTTGCGCAAAATAAATCTGCAGGGGGTGACCATTATTCTGACTACCCACTATTTGGAAGAAGCTGAGATGCTTTGCCGAAATATTGCCATTATTGATAAAGGCCTGATTATCGAAAACACCAGTATGAAAGCCTTGTTGGCCAAACTTGGGAAAGAAACCTTTATTCTCGATCTGGATACTTTGCCTAACGCATTGCAATTAGAGGGTTTTCAATGGCGGGTGCTGGAAGGTCAAAGTATTGAAGTCGATGTAGAAAAAGCGCAGGGCTTAAACCCCATCTTTAGCCAGCTAACGGCACAGCAGATCAAAGTGCTTTCTATGCGCAATAAAGCCAACCGGTTGGAAGAGTTGTTTGTCAATTTAGTTGAACACGGCCGCGGAGCCTCAGCATGAATAGCCGTTACTTGATAGCCTTAAAAAGTATTTTGGATAAAGAAATCACCCGTTTTATGCGGATTTGGGTGCAAACATTAGTGCCACCTGCTATTACCATGAGCCTGTATTTTGTGATCTTTGGCAGTTTAATTGGCTCACGTATTGGCGAGATGAACGGTTTTAGCTATATGGAGTTTATTGTTCCAGGCTTAATTATGATGTCTGTGATCACTAACTCCTATGCCAATGTCGCCTCTTCGTTTTTTAGTGCGAAATTTCAGCGTAATGTCGAGGAATTGCTGGTCGCGCCGGTCCCAAATTATATTATTGTATTAGGATACGTTGGCGGTGGCATGGCGCGCGGTATGCTGGTCGGTGTGATTGTGACCATACTCTCGCTATTTTTTGTGACGATTCAAATCCATAATTTAGCCATTATTGTGCTAACGGTGGTGCTAACGTCAATGTTGTTTTCGTTAGGTGGGCTAATTAACGCTGTTTATGCAAAAACATTTGACGATATCAGTATTATCCCGACCTTTGTGTTAACACCGCTGACTTATTTAGGCGGCGTGTTTTATTCACTGACCTTGTTACCAGGATTTTGGCAGCAGGTTGCAGCTTTAAATCCAATAGTGTATATGGTTAATGCTTTTCGTTATGGTTTTCTTGGCTATACCGATGTTAGCCTTTGGCTAGCGTTGGTCGTGGTAGTAAGTTTTATCGTGGTATTATTCAGTTATGCCATGTATCTGATCAATAAGGGTATAGGCTTACGTAGCTAAGTATTTGCTTAGTTAGGTGATTAAATCCCGGCTACAGGGATAATTCGCAGACATTTAATTGCGGTGACTATCAGCCTAGTGTGTACAAGCTAACACGCTAGGCTCAGGATGGTCGCGCTCAGGTACTGACAGGCATGAATGACACAACCAGGCGTCAGGCTACCGCTTCGGAAGAAGCGTTGTGGCGGATTTTTACGATTCCGGAAGCACCGGATTCGACTTTAAGTATTATCGAACAGAATCTGTCGCAGAATCTGGCCGGTTTTCTAAATGAAAGTATAGTCGCGGTAGAGAAACCGCTCTGGCAAATTGAACGCGATTTTCAAGCGCATCAGATCCCGGAGCAGCCAACCTTTGTTTCAGATTATACCGAGAGCATTATGCAAAAACTGGTGGCGCACTCGGTCCATACCGCGGCGCCCAGTTTTATTGGTCATATGACCTCGGCCTTGCCCTATTTTGTGTTGCCGCTGTCCAAGATGATGGTGGGGCTTAACCAGAATTTGGTTAAAATTGAAACCTCTAAAGCCTTTACCCCGCTAGAGCGTCAAGTACTGGGGATGATGCATCATCTGGTGTACGGCGAGCGTGATGGCTTTTATAAAAAATGGATGCATAGTGCGAATCATTCCTTAGGGGCTTTTTGCTCTGGCGGGACTGTCGCCAATATTACTGCCTTGTGGATTGCCCGTAACAAGTTATTTAAAGCCGAGGGTGATTTTAAAGGTATTGCCAAAGAAGGCTTATACCGCTCAATGCAGCATTTTGGCTATCAAGGCTTGGCGATTGTGGTGTCTGAGCGCGGTCATTATTCGCTCGGTAAGGCAGCCGATGTGCTGGGCATTGGCCGTGAATCGGTGGTCTCGGTAAAAACCGATGCCAATAACAAAGTGGACATTGCTGAGATGCGCAACGTGCTGGCCGATCTGCAAGCACGGAATATTAAAGTGTTAGCGATAGTCGGTGTGGCAGGTGCCACCGAAACCGGTAATGTGGATCCGCTTAATGATTTGGCGGATTTAGCCGAAGCCTATCAGTGTCATTTTCATGTGGATGCTGCCTGGGGCGGTGCGACCTTATTGTCGGAGAAATACCGCCATGTACTCGCAGGGATTGAGCGGGCCGATTCGGTGACTATCGATGCGCATAAACAAATGTATGTGCCAATGGGCGCCGGTATGGTGGTGTTTAAGCACCCGTCTGCCGCCAATGCCATTGAGCATCATGCAGAGTATATTTTGCGCAAAGGCTCGAAAGATTTAGGCAGTCAAACGCTGGAAGGCTCGCGTCCGGGGATGGCGATGCTGGTGCATGCCTGCTTGCAAGTGATTGGTTTAAAAGGCTATCAAATCCTGATTGATCGCAGTATTGAAAAAGCCAAATATTTTGCCACGCTAATTAGCCATAATATTGATTTTGAACTCATTACTGCACCTGAGCTGTGTATTTTAACCTATCGTTATGTGCCAGCGCAGGTGCAAAAGGCGATGGCTCACGCCAGCAGTGAGCAGCGGCAGCGTTGCAATGAGCTATTAAATGGTTTAACCAAGTTTATTCAAAAGCGGCAACGGGAGGAGGGGAAATCTTTTGTGTCCCGTACTCGGTTAACGCCGGTGCGTTACGATAGACAAGAAACGATTGTGTTTCGAGTGGTGTTGGCGAATCCCCTGACGACTGAGCAAATTTTGCATGATGTGTTGGTGGAGCAAGATCAACTGGCGCAACTCGACAAAGAGTTTTATCCAAAGTTATGCCAGTTAGCGGCCGATATTCTCGCCTAAGTGTTGGGTATTGCAGCGGCTAACCTCGGTTAGCCTAAGCCCTGCCACCAAAAATACAGCGCCAGTGCACTGAACAGGCTGGCGCTACTATAACAAAGGATCTTGCCCAATAAACCGCTACTGAGTTTCAGATCATGTAAACCATGATGAATGCGATGCATGGTATGAAACAGCGGTAAGCAAATAGCCGCACCGGCCAGTGCTAACCCTGCTAGTCCCCACCAATCCTGCAATAGCCACTGTTGTACCTGCTGATAATTAAGCGCATTTTCTGGTAACACACCCAGCGGATAGAGCAACGCTATCGTCAACAGTAAACCCGGTATTACCACGGCAAAGCAGACACCACCGGCACTAAACAGGGCCCACCAAATAGGTTCGTCTGAGCGTTTTGGCTGATTCATAGCACACCGCCTAGCAACAGTAATAACAAGGCAGCTACGGCAACCGTGCCTAACCATTGTCCGGCAATCATCAGGGGGGCAGGCAAGAGTGGCATCACTCTGGGAAAGAGCTCAAAAAAGGTTTTAGCATGAAACAAACTGGCCGCAAAGGTCAGGGCATTCAGAGCCATCACCCAAGGCTGCGCCATAAAGCTGAGCCAATTTAGCCAGCTGGATTCACCTTGTTGTAAGCTATAAAAACCGGCGATTAAACAGCCACAAAAAAATAATAAGGGTAAAACGGTGGCTTCCCGCAGCATATAGAAACGGTAATAGCGATGCTTTAACCACCAGCTCGCAGTAAGCGGCGCCAGGTAAGGGCGGCGAGGGCTGTGTTGTTCAGACATAAGGTGCTCCTAAGGCTTAAACAGGCCAATGACAAAGTCAGTCGCCGAGGCAACTTTTCCCTGATTGACGGCGGCGGCCGGATCTAAATGCTTGGGACAAACATCAGAGCAAAAGCCGACAAAAGTACAGCCCCAAACGCCATTTTTACCATTAAGCTGCGGCATGCGCTCAGCCTTACCCTGATCGCGACTGTCGAGGTTATAGCGCTGTGCCAGCGTTAGCGCGGCTGGCCCCAAAAACTCAGGGTTTAAGCCAAATTGTGGGCAGGCGGCATAGCACAGGCCGCAGTTAATACAGCTGGAGAATTTACGATACTTTGCCAACTGTTTTGGTGTTTGCTTATGGGGTTGTGGTTTAGTGGCTGGCGTTATTGCCGCGCTTTGCTCCTGACGGATCAGGTAAGGCTTCACTGCTTGTAAATGTTGCAAAAACAGCGTCATATCCGATACCAAATCTTTCTCTGTCGCAAAGTGGGCTAACGGCTCTAACAGTAGATCGCCGCTATAGTCACGTAAAAAGGTTTTACAGCCTAGTTTAGGGATGCCGTTAACCATTACACTGCACGAGCCGCAAATGGCCATCCGACAAGACCAGCGAAACGCTAAGCTGGGATCTAAGCTTTGTTGAATATACAGCAAGGCGTCCAGCACCGAGGTGCTGTTATCAAAGGGTACTTGATAGCGTTGCTGGCTAGGTGTTTGATCGTGCTCTGGGTTATAACGTTGAATAACCAGTGTTTTTTCTACTGTTTTTTCCACTGTTTTCTCCATTATACCGGCTCCTGCTTTGTTGCGGCGCCGCCATAAAGGCGGGCAGCGGGGGGCGATTTAGTGATCCGCACTGGCTGATAGCTAATCTTGGCGCTCCCGCTTGCTGCGCCAGCTGTTTCGGGCATTAACTGCGCGATGGAATGCTGCAGATAATCAGTATCATTGCGGCTTTGCATCCCTTGATCTAAGCGCTGGTGCGCGCCACGGGACTCTTGTCGTGCCAAGGCGCTGGCACACATGGCTTCTGCCACATCCAGCCCAAAACCCAGCTCGTAATGTTGCAACAGCTCGTAATTAAAGATTTTACTGTGATCACTGACGGCTAATTGCTGATAACGTTGTTTTAGCTGCAGCAGAGTAGTAAGACATTGCTGCATACCCTCCGTGGTGCGATAGATACCACAGCCTTGCTCCATCGCGAGCGTCATGGCTTTGCGTAAACTGGCAACGTTATCAGCTTGTTTAGTTCCAAAACGTGCTTGCAGCTGGTGGTGATGCTGTTGGCATTGTGCGTTCAGCGCGCTGCTTGGCAGCGCTTGGCGTTGTTTGGCATGGGCCACGGCAGCAACACCTGCAACTTTGCCAAAGACTAATAGTTCCGTTAATGAGTTGGAGCCAAGGCGATTTGCTCCGTGCAGGCCAACGGAAGCGCATTCACCAATGGCATACAAGCCCGCGATACTGGTTTGGCCTTGGCCATCCGTTAAAATCCCGCCCATAGTGTAATGCACCGCAGGGCGGATGGGGATGGGCGCTTTTGCCGGATCAACATTGACATAGGATTTGGCTAGCTCACAGATAAAAGGCAGACGTTCATTCAGATAACGACTACCCAGATGCCGGAGATCTAAATAGACTACTGCATGCTCACCATAGTTACCGGTGCGACCTTTTTGCTGCTCATGCCAGAAGGCTTGCGACAGCTTATCGCGTGGCCCCAGCTCCATAAATTTACTTTCGGGTTTACCCAGTGGCGTTTCTGGCCCTAAGCCATAATCCTGCAAATAACGATAGCCGTCTTTATTCAGTAAAATACCGCCTTCGCCGCGGCTGGCCTCGGTGATCAGAATGCCTGACCCGGGTAAGCCAGTAGGGTGATATTGCACAAACTCCATATCGCGTAAGGCCACGCCGTGCCGGTACGCCAGTGCCATACCATCGCCGGTGACAATGCCGCCGTTGGTGTTGTAGTGGAACACGCGGCCGGCACCGCCGGTGGCTAAGATCACGCTTTTGGCCTGAATTTGGTAAAGCTCACCGCTGCTCAGCTGCATGGCCAGCACCCCAGCAATTTGCTGCTCTACCACCAGTAAATCTACTACAAAGAACTCGTCCAGCCTGTTTATATTGGCAAACTGCAATGAGGTCTGAAACAAGGTATGCAGAATATGAAAGCCGGTTTTATCGGCAGCAAACCAAGTACGTTCGGTTTTCATGCCACCAAAGCGACGGACTTGTACACTGCCATCATCACGGCGGCTCCAAGGGCAGCCCCAGTGCTCTAACTGCACCAACTCTTGATAAGCATGGCTGACAAAGTAATCGACAACATCTTGATCGGCTAACCAATCACTGCCGGCGACGGTATCGTCAAAGTGGGCTTGCAGGCTATCTTGTTGCAGCGTCACGGCTGCAGCGCCACCTTCTGCTGCTACGGTATGGGAGCGCATGGGATACACTTTGGAGAGCAAGCTAATCTTGCAGTTAGGATCGGTTTGGGCTGCCGCAATGGCGGCACGTAAACCGGCACCACCACCGCCAATAATGGCAATATCAGTGTGCAGTATTTGCATGATGCGTCCTTATAGTGCTTATAGCATTCGGCTAGCGCTGCTGCGTTAAGCGGGCTGCGCTGCCTTATTTTTTAGCCGGTGCAACCTGGCTCAGTGATAGTACTTAGTCAGCTGCCCAGTACAGACCGGCGCAAATTAATAATGGATACAGATGACAGAGCAGCACATTTAAGCCTAAATAGCGGCTTAGCTTAGCGGGCTGCTCAGCATATTTAAAAATGCCGGGGAGCAATGAAAAGAGTACAGGTAAGCTGAGTAAACCCAGCAAACTTTGCCAAGGTAATTGTTGGGCTATCACCCCTAATAGCAGCAAAATATAGCTTAACGCTGCTAACAGGCTAAACACACTGGCACTGTGCCGGCGGCCAATCACGATAGGCAGATGACGCCGCCCAACCTGCCGATCCGCTTCAACATCAGGGAATTGGTTTAGTAACAGTAAATTGCTGACGAGTAAGCTGACAATTAAGGCCAGCAGCCAAGCACCGCCAGTCAGTTTATCGGCAAACACCCAAAAGGCGCCAAGCGTCATCAATAAGCCAAACCCCACGCCCGGTGCCAGCAAACAAAGGATGGGTGCTTTATTAATGTACTGGGTATAGGCATAGATAATCATCACCCCAGGAATACCAATCAGCAGCAATTGCCAGCCATGTTGCAGGGTGAGATATAAGCCACCCATAATGACCACTAGCAAAGTGCTTACCGCCAGCGTCAGGGCGATGTTACTCGCGTGGGGGTTGGCAACCAGCGTGCCGCTACCACCACTAAAGGGGGTGCGCATGGTTAAAAAATCTAGCCCGGATCTAAAGTCGAAGTACTCGTTAAAGGCATTGACGCTGATATGGGCGCAGAGTGCTATTAGCGTGACAACTAGAATATTTAGGCCCGCCACCTTTACGCCTGAATGCCAACTGGCTGTGAGCGCAAGGCTAATACACACTAGGGTTAAGGTAAGAAAATGCACCCGGCTCACACCTAGTAGTACAGTAAGCACGGTAATCTCCTTATTTCTTTACGTAAGCGTATGTGTGGTGTTCTTTGTGTGTCATGTTGATTGGGCAACGTCTAACGAGAACGCTTAAGCATACTCCTCTTGTTGTAACGAAAAGTTGATCTATATCCACTTTTCAGTGGTTAGCCCTATAAAGCATGCGCCCGGTTAAGCGTGCAGGGTTTTAGGTATACCGTGTTGTAGCAAAATCATTATTGTTTAAGTTAAGAGGTTTGAGGGTAGGAGGGATTTGCTCCAATAGCAAATCAGGTTGATGAATAAGTCAGTTTTACTTTTTGACACGCTATTTACCAGAGCGCGAGTTGGCTACGCTGTTCGCCAGGCCATGGTGTTAACACGGAATGCGTAAAGCTGGGAATAAGCTGTTGTAAGTCAAGGACAAACTGTCTTGCTAAATGTGGCGCTAAACGGTTATCGGGTGTGTGAAAGTAACAATAGGGTGTTTTACCTTCGTTTAGCCACAGCGCTATTTTATGTAACCAAGGTTGATAAAAATGTTGATTCGTACTGAGATCATCGCAACCGATAAAACGCATGACAGGGGTATCGCTTAAGCAAATAGCATGCACGGGTAAGCGCGGTTTTTTTTGCTGGGCATCGAGCAAGGCTGGCGTGGTGGCGGCAACCGAAAATAACGCCCGACTATCCAGTACCACACGCTCGCATTGATACTCACGCAATAAGCGGTTTAAGGCTATTTCGTGCTCGGCTTTATCAAAAAATTGTGGATGACGTACCTCCACACATACCTTTGTTAGCGGGCAGAGTACCTCGAGTTGTTGGGTCAGCCAATTTAGCTGGGCAGGGCCGGTTGTTTTCGGTAATTGTAAATGTATCAAGCCGATATAGGGATACAAAGGTGTTAAGGATTGCCACCATGCAGTGAGCGCCTCGGCCGTGTCGGGCATCGGCGTGTTTGTTTGCATATGTGATAAGCGGGAAGGGACTTTGAGCTGTAGCCGAAAATCGGCAGGTAGTAAGCTGGCCCAACGCGCAATAGTCACCGCATCGGGATCAGCATAAAAGCTAGTATTTCCCTCTACACTATTAAACACGCTGGCGTAGTGCTTTAAAAATTCCGCTTGTGGCGTATCTACGCTATAAAGGCTGCCTTTCCAAGCCGGATTGGCCCACATGGGGCAGCCTAAATACAGCAAAGATGCCTGCACCGGTTTTATATTTCCAGATTATCTATTAGCCGAGTAGTACCAAGTGCTGCAGCAGCCAAAATTACTTTAGGCTCGTTAGCACTTTGCGCTAACGTTAAGTGTTGTTGATGACTAATATTAAAGTAATCAGGTTTAAAACCGGCGGAACTCAAATCCGCTTTAGCCTGTTGCTCTAAGGCCCGATAATCATGCTGACCTGCGGCGATGGCGGCTTTGGTTTGTTGTAGTATTTGGTACAGCGCGGGCGCTTGCTGCCGCTGTTCGGCACTCAAGTAACCATTTCGGGAGCTTAAGGCTAAGCCATCAGCGGCACGTTCTGTCGGCACACCAATGATCTCAATCGGAAAAGATAAATCGGTAACCATTTGCCGGATAATGGCTAATTGTTGATAGTCTTTTTGGCCGAAGCAGGCCACATCAGGCTGCACCAGATTAAACAATTTACTGACCACAGTGCTGACACCGCGGAAATGCCCAGCTCGGCTGGCACCACAGTGCAAATCACCTAACAGCGGTACTTCAACATAGCTTTGCACGTCTAAACCACGCGGATACATAATTGCAGGTGTTGGGGTGAAGAGCGCATCAGCCTGATGGGCGCTTAATCCGGCAATATCGGCTTCCAGTGTGCGTGGGTATTTATCTAAATCTTCATTTTTGCCAAATTGCATTGGGTTAACAAAGATACTGCAAATCACCCGATCGGCATATTCGTGGGCAATATCAACCAGTTTAAAATGGCCATTATGCAGGTTACCCATGGTAGGTACAAAGGCAATGCGCTCGCCTGCCTGACGCCAAGTGGTAATTTGTGCGCGCAGCGCAGCAACAGAATCCAAAATATTCATTTAATTAAAACTATGCTCCTGCCCTGGGAAAGTACCGGCCTTCACTTCACTGACATAGCTGGCAATGGCGCTACGAATTTCGCCGGTTTGTGCCAGATAATTTTTAGAAAACTTCGGGATATAACCACTGCTAATGCCAAGTAAATCGTGCATGACGAGCACTTGGCCATCTGTGACATTACCAGCGCCTATGCCAATTACCGGAATGGCTAAAGCTTGGGTAATGCGTTCAGCGAGCGTAGTGGGGATGCATTCTAGAACCAGCAGTTGTGCGCCAGCCTCCTGCAGTGCCAGCGCCTGACGTACCATGGCATCGGCTTTTTCTGCCGTTTTCCCTTGCACTTTATAGCCACCAAACAGATGCACTGACTGAGGCGTTAAACCTAAGTGACCGCATACCGGTACACCTCGCTCGGTTAGGGCTCTGATGGTCGGAAGTAGAAAATCACCGCCTTCGAGTTTTACCATATTGGCACCGGCTTGCATTAACGGCACCACGCTTTGTAGTGTTTGCTCTAAGGTGCCATAACTCATAAAAGGCATATCGGCAATAATGAAGGCATTATTAGCACCAGCGCGCACGGCGCGTGTATGGTAAGCAATATCGGCAATGGTAACTGGCAAGGTATCGCTATGACCTTGCAACACCATGCCCAGCGAATCGCCAATCAGCAGGATATCTACGCCTTGCTCCGCAAATAGCTTAGCAAAGCTTGCATCATAGGCGGTCAACATGCTGATTTTCTCGCCCTGCTGTTTCATTTTTTGTAATACTGCGGTGGTGATTTTCGCCATAATAAAATTCCAACTAGCTTTCGGCTTGCGCAAGGACGCACGAAGCAGGGTGAGCTGCCAACGGCAGCGGCTGCAGGCCATTTAATGGCACCTGCTTTATCAGCGTGGTTAATGGGGTGCCATCTGGTAGGGTTAACTCGGGTGCCAGTTCAAACAGCGGGTATAGTACAAACTCGCGCTGGCGCATACCATAGTGCGGAATGGTTAACTGTGCTGTTGTCAGTTGCAGTTGGCCGTACAGTAAAATATCTAAATCTAAGGTACGTGGCCCCCAACGTTCGGCTTTACGTTCACGACCTTGTTGCTGCTCGATTTGCTGCAATTCCGCGAGTAGTTGCTGCGCGCTGAGTTCAGTATCAAGCGCCGCAACGGCATTCACATAATCAGGTTGATCCTGTGGTCCCATCGGCTTCGAGCTATAAAATTGTGATACTTGGCGTAACTGTGTTGTGGGTAATAACGCTAAGGCGGCTACAGCACGTTTCAACTGCGCTATAGGGGTGATTAGGTTAGCACCGAGGCCAATATAACAACGCTCAGCCATGATGTTCACTGTTGTTATTGGTGTTACGTTTACGCTTATAGGTACGGCGACGCTTCGGGCTTTCGACCCCCGCTTTACCTAATTGTTGAATGAGAACTAACCGATCGTTTTCATCGCTGTGTTGGAATTGCTCCCACCAACGCGCTAGATCACGCAATTCACCGCCTTCAGCTGCGGCGCGTAATACCAAGAAGTCATAAGCACCGCGAAACTTACTTTGTTCCATTAATTTGAACGCACGGCGGCCTGCACGCTTCGATAGACGATTTTGTAAAAACCAAATATCGCGCATGGCTAAACTAAAACGTTTGGGGATCGCAATGGTACGCTGAATATCATCCAAGACTTCCGTCATAGCAATACCAAAGGCGTCGTTTTCATTTAAGCCGCTTTCGATTAAGAGCGTTTGAGCCCGAACTTCAACGGGATACCAGAGCATAGCGGCAAAAATAAACGCGGGGGTAACGGGTTTATCTGTCGCCACCCGTTGATCCGTATCTTGCAGAGCGCGAGTAATCAGTTGAAAGGCTTTACCTTCAGGCTCTTGCTTTAACAGTTTCTCTAATTGAGGCACAAGCTGTTTTAAAACATTCAGCTCGCGCATCAGCATAAAATTATCAAAACCCTTGCCCGACAGCCACATTTTGACCAGTTCATCAAATAAGCGTGGCGCAGGGATATTTTTCAATAATACCGCTAATTGAGGGATATCCGCGGCGCTCTCAGGCGCAATTTCCATATTGAGCTTAGTGGCAAAACGGATGGCTCGGAGCATCCGTACCGGATCTTCCCGATAGCGGGTTTCCGGATCGCCAATCAATGCGATTCGACGATCCGCGATGCTTTGTACACCTTGAGCAAAATCGTAGATCGCAAAATCTTTAATGGAGTAATACAGCGCATTAACGGTAAAATCGCGCCGCTCAGCGTCTTCTTCAATGGTGCCGTAAACATTATCGCGCAGAATTTGACCGTGATCGCTTAAGCTGGCAATTTTGCTAACGTTTTCGTCTTCCTCTGCACCGCTGTGATGACCGCGAAAGGTGGCCACTTCAATCACTTCACGGCCAAATACCACATGGGCTAATCGAAAACGCCGACCAATTAAACGACAATTGCGAAATACTTGTTTTACTTCATCTGGCCGAGCATTGGTTACCACGTCAAAATCTTTCGGTTTCAAGCCTAATAATAAATCGCGGATACATCCCCCCACTAGATACGCTTCAAATCCAGCATCTTTTAAGCGATACAATACTTTTAATGCATTGGGGCTAATATCTTTTCGTGAAATAGAATGCTGATCTCTGCCAATAATCTGCATCGGCGGCAATACCGAAGGAGCAGCCGGGCTCGTTGGCTCTACTGGGCGAGTTGGGTGGGCCGGTATGGCATTTTTTCCGCCTAAGGTGCGGCGGCAAAAATCAATCACGCGCGAAATTATGATGTCTCTCCTCGATGGCATTGAACAAGTGGCTTAGCGCCGAAAAAACCGGCGTATCATACCTGACTTTGCAAGAAATGAGAACGAAATGGCGGGTTTTCGCTGATTATACTCTGTGGCGCTTTTAGGCAAAATCTGGACACGGTATTTCTGGGGTGACTGGAACCCGAGCCAAATCCCACACCGATAGCGCCCAGGCTAAAATATCAGCAACATTTGCGCCAATTAAGGCGGCAGGAACGGGATGACCTAATAGGGCTAATACTGCACTTAAGCTGGTGTTGAGCGGCCAGTTTGCTAACGCGGTAGCATGGTTTTGTTTACTGAGTTTTTGACCTGGTGCGGTAACCGCTAAAGGTAAATGACCATAGTGTGGCGCGGGCTTGCCGAGTAAATGAAATAAATGTTGTTGCCTGGGCGTCATACTTAATAAGTCTGCTCCACGGATCACTTCGGTAATCTCTTGATCGAGATCATCCACAACCACGGCTAGCTGATAGCTAAATAAACCATCGCGTCGTTTTAGAATATAATCTTCGCGAGCTAACGAAGCGGGAACAGATTGGCGACCAAAAACGCGATCATTAAATACGGTTTTTACCTCTTGGGCTTTTATTCGCCATGCAAGTGGGGGCGTGTTAAGTGATAGTGACGCGCATGTGCCCGCATACACACCGCCAGTCAAACTAATTTCGCGTCGACTGCATTGGCAACCGTACAGTAAATCGCGTTGGTGTAGTGCTGTCAGAACCTCTTGATAGCGCGCAATACGTTGGCTTTGATAGATAACAGGGCCATCCCAGTGCAGCCCAAATGCGGCTAAGGTATGCATAATGGCTGTGTCGGCGCCTACTTGTACCCTTGGTGTGTCAATATCCTCGATACGCAGCAACCATTGCCCCTGTTGGCTTTTAGCTTGTAAATAGCTACCAACCGCTGCAATGAGCGAACCGAAATGAAGGGGACCCGAGGGTGAGGGGGCGAAACGGCCAATATACTTGGCCGTCTGCGTTTGCGGCGTGTTCAGCACCACGCGAACCGTTCGAATTAACCGCCCAGTTGTTTTTCTTTAATTTCGGCCAGTGTTTTACAATCAATACACTGATCGGCGGTTGGACGCGCTTCTAAACGTTTGATACCAATTTCAATACCACAGGTATCACAGTAACCGAAATCTTCGTTTTCGATTTTTTGTAACGTTTTTTCAATTTTTTTCAGTAGTTTACGTTCGCGATCGCGCGCACGCAGTTCTAAACTGAACTCTTCTTCCTGAGCCGCGCGATCTACCGGATCGGGGAAGTTTGCCGCTTCATCGGCCATATGAGTTTTGGTACGGTCAACTTCTTCCCGTAACTGTTGGCGCCAGGCGTCGAGAATTTTTCTAAAATGTTCCAATTGCTTCGGGTTCATATACTCTTCCCCGACAGCTGCCTGATAAGGTACTACGCCAGCTAGCGCGAGCAACCCTAAGGATTTATTGTTATTGCCTTCTGGCATGATTCTCTCCTGTACAATCCCACCAAGCAAAAAGATGGCGGCTATAGATAGCAGAATATCACCGCTACCGCAATCACTAATAAAAAACCGCGGAAGTATAGCGGCTGGTAACCCTGCCGTCACTTAATTTCGGCTGAATCTTGCTGACTTTTGGTCGGAAGGTCGATTATTTTACGCTAACCGTCACAAATCTTTGGTTTTGTCGCGCCAAGTGGACGGCTGCCGTATGCTACACTGTCAGCAAAGCCTTAGATGGCTTAGTTAACCTTTACTATTGGAGCTTGTAATGAATTCGACCCCTGCCGTGATACAGATCTTTATACAACAGCAACCTGCCCCTGAACAGTTTGGTCTCGGTGCACTGATTTCACCACACAGCGCAGGGTATCAAATACATATCAAAGCGGGCAATGAAGTCCGGATGGTGCAAAAAGCGGCTCGGTTGCTCGATAATTTGGGTTTATCACAGGTACAGCTGGCCGGTGAATGGCTAGAAGAATGGCAATGGGCTTTTTATCAAGGTTTTGTAAATGCAAAACGCCTTACAGGGGTATTTTTTTGCGGTGACGTATTAACGGTGCAAAGGCTAACACAACGTGAACACTGTTATCGCTTTGCCAAACAGTTAGTGAATAAAACCCCCGAGCAATTATCACCGCAATTATTAGCAGAAGAGGCTGCGGCATTTATTTCGGCAACTGCGGGGGCAAACCAGGTAACGTATCGCATCATCAGCGGTGAACAATTGGTTACGGAAGGTTGGCAGGGTATTTACCAGGTTGGCCGAGGAAGCGTAAGAGCGCCAGCCATGTTAGAGCTCGACTTTAACCCGACGGGCAATCCTAATGCACCTGTGGCGGCTGCGTTGGTGGGGAAAGGCATTACTTTTGACAGTGGTGGCTACTCTATTAAGGCCACCGAAGGGATGCTGACCATGAAATGCGATATGGGTGGCGCGGCGACGGTAACGGCCGCATTAGCCTTGGCTATTATGCAAGGGTTAACACAGCGGGTAAAACTCATTTTGTGTTGTGCAGAAAACTTAATTAGCGGTCATGCTTATAAATTGGGTGATATTATTACCTATAAAAATGGCACAACGGTTGAAATTGTGAATACCGATGCGGAAGGGCGTTTAGTGTTGGCGGATGGTTTGCAACTGGCCAGCGACAGTGGCGCAGCGTTAATTATTGATGCCGCCACACTCACGGGCGCCGCCGTAACGGCCGTTGGTGCAGAGTATAATGCGCTGTTTGCGTTAGATAAGGCGTTGGCTAAACGTGCGCTGGATTACGCAGAACAACAACAAGAGTTAACGTGGCAACTGCCTTTAGAGAAATGGCACCAACAGCAATGTCCTTCGCCCTATGCCGATACGGCCAATAGCCGGCCGGTTAAAGGCGGTGGTGCAGGGGGAGCCAGTAATGCTGCAGGGTTTTTAAGTCGCTTTGTGGCAAACGAAGGGCAGGGATGGTTACACTTTGATTTAGCCGCGGCCTTTAACGGCACGGCGAATGCCTATTGGGCTGCGGGCGCCACTGGGCAAGGGATTAGAACGATCGCCAGTACATTATTACATGAAGTAAACGCCTAACGTCTGAGTGAATTTCATCAGCGGT